>Ga0325404_1009027_pt1 | contig 10176 bp, 3 predicted proteins | sample PopdelMetagenome_18_FD_205664 | JGI IMG/M metagenome (GOLD analysis project Ga0325404, IMG submission 205664) | Populus deltoides microbial communities from Bellville, Georgia, United States - Xylem-Control-R1 | ecosystem: Host-associated > Plants > Phyllosphere > Stem > Wood/Secondary xylem...
CAGCCATTTTCAAGAGCTTTCCAATTACCAAACCACTGCCAATTAGAACCAGAGGAGAAAAAACAAAATAAATTGAAGAGAATTTTCATTTGACAATGAGAACCAATCACGTATCATGCTCTGAGCAGAAAATTTGTTTTTATTATTATTACTATTACAATCCAAATCTATTTAAAAATATGGTTATGATTATTTTTTAAAATATTTTTTATTTAAAAATATATCAAAATAATATTTTTTTCAAATTATTTTTTATATTAGCGTATTAAAATGATCTAAAAATATATTAATTTAAAGTAAAAAAAATAAAAATTTAATTTATAAAAAATAAAAATAAATAGAGCCTCGAACACGGGAGAGAGATTTGTACATTCCCATTGACGCCTGCAGAACATGTAGAGTACAGAGTGTTGAATCATCGTGTTCGATAATCTGGTCTGGTGTTTTAATGACCAGAGTAGACTTGGACTTGGCATTCGATTAGTTTGAAACCATGACTTTAGACCAGCGATAAGAGGGGAGGAATATTGACCCCCCAAAAACTCTAGCAAGGCGCATCACAAATGGGAAAGGAATATCAATATATTATTATATCATATTAATGCAATAATTGTAAATCTTTTAGGTGACAAAATTATAATTTTTAAGTTTTTTTTTTATATTTGGTATTTTTATTATTTTATACTTGACTTGTTTATCATAATATTTTTTTTCTTATCTTTATTTTTTAGTTTTTTTTCTTCTTTACACTTTTTTTTATAAAAAATATTATTTTTTTATTTTTTATACTTTAAATATTTATCTCTCTGGTTTATTTATACCATTTTTTTTGTTTTTATTCTTATTCTTTTGCAATATTTTTTTATTTATATATTTTTTAAGTTATTATACAAAGACTAAAAAAATTATGTTTCATTGTAAAAATTACAATATTGTTTCATTTTACTATTTTAGCTTGAGATCTTATATGTTTTTATTGGCACAAAAGTTATTCAACCTACAGCGAAGCAAGTTAAATAAACACATTAACATGTATTTATTGACATAAATAGTTCTTGATGTATTTAATTAAATGCATGCATATGTTTTTTTATTTATTATTAGATTTTTTAAAAAAATACATTTAAACTTGCATATTTATTTGTTATTTATAAAAAAAAATTATCCAAAACGAACCACGAGTGTTTTCCAAAACATAAAAGGGAAATTAAAAAAAAAATCGAAAATATGTGCCATGGGCATTCCAATCCAGTGCCTCCTATTGCTGTATCGTAAATATTATTTAGTATGTCCTTTTTCTCTTTTGGAGAAAGTATTGGGAATGTCCCTGATTTTAGGGAAGAAATAGGGTATTTAAAATTCTAACAAAATTTGATAAATTTTTGTAAATATAACACAAGTTAGAAAGTATTAGAAGAATATCAAATTAAAACCTATTAAGAATAATCATTATTTTAAAAATCATATTTTTTTATTTAATTACCATGTGTAAAAATCAACCTAAAATTTTATAAAGATTTCATGATTAAAAAATAAAATTCAATATACAAAAGTCAAGGAATGAGCTACCAGGAATATACTAGAGCTCCGTTTTTTACAGACACAATACCGTTAAAAATATATAAACGAGACGATTCTAACCACATCTTAAAAGATCATCAAATATGGTCGTAATTTATTAGGGATTTTGTTCAATGTTAATTTAAGATTAATTGTTAATTTAGAGCTAATTATAACTTTATTTGATGTTTTTCCAAGATATCTTTAAAATCATTTTTTAGAAATTGAATTTTTATAAGATGTTGGGTTGAATTTTGTTTAAGCTAATTAATTTATAAAAGAAACATGTCTTGAAACATGACTTAGATTATATACAAAAATATATTTCAAAATATAACCATTATTCTAAATAGTGATTTTGTACAAAAACAATATTATCAAATATAATTTTGTTTAAATTATGCTATTTTTTAAATATTTTTTTAAGTTCTATTATTTTTCCAAAGTTTTTATAGCAAACTACTTCTTTTTTAAAATCAATCCAGAAAAGGAATGGAAACCAGTTTGTAAAAAGAAAAGAAAAACAACAGTGCAACTTTCTATGTTATGGTTTTTTTTTCTCGTGGAAGTGCTGCACCGTGGGCAAGGGAACACTTTTTTTTTTTGCTTTACTTTCTTGGTTTTATTCAATAATAGTTTTTCCAGTTTTTTATGAATTGATTATTTGTTAATAAAAAATATAAAATCCGTACATATTTACTTTAAAAACTTCTTTTAAAAAACTTAATATTATTTCCTTATGAAAACATATTTAAAAATTAAAGGTGTGCGTGTGTGTCTATTTTATATTAGTTTCCCTAACCTGCCCTCTCATTAGAAAAGATAGGAAAAAACAAAACAAAACAGATAGCTTAATTATGTTTAATTTCCCTTGATTAGTTTAATCTTTTTATTACTAATATGATTAATAGCGTCATTTTATTACATATTCGGTTAATATCTAAGATCCTTCATCGTAACCTATTTTTTGGTCACTCTTAAATTTTTTTTCTTTTCTTCAAAAAAAAAACTGCACAATGCCGTTTTGATCGGCACGGTGCAGCTTCTTCTCCCTTGCAAATGCAGAGACAGGGGAGAAGAAGATTTTAAGAGCGTGTTTGGCAGTGTGGTTGCGGGTGCTTTTCAAATAGCTTTTCGTGCCGAAATTTATGCCAATGATGTTTTTTTATTTTTTAAAAATCATTTTTGACATCAGCACATCAAAACAATCCAAAAAGTACAAACCGCACTCAATTTTAGCAAAAAAAAAATTCAAATTTGGACGAAACGGAGGTAGAAACGCAATACCAAACGTTCTCTAAATCTTTTCCCACTAACTTCTCCTTCTCTACCTCCCCACTTGCCTAACTACTTACACAACCCATACCCTCATTAATGGAGAAACAGGAGACCCATGCCCCGGCCACCATGCCCTGTGCTTGTACAAGGTATGGTGAACCTCTCCCCCGGCTGCCTATAAATACAGGGGGGAGAACAGAAAACAGGAGGGGGGAAAGAGGAAAAGGAGAACAGAAAGCAGAATGGAAAGGGAAACCAAACGTGGGATTTTTTTTTGAGATACAGAGGAGAGGGAAAGAGCAAGACAGGAGAGGGAAGAGAAGAGCCATCGTTGTACCTCCACTAGCGCCTCCATCGTTCCTCCCAGCCACCACCGACAGAACCACCATCGCTCCGCCAACAACAGCAGCCACCATTAGAAATAGAAAAGGAAGCTAGAGCAACAAGAGAACAGAAACAGGGGGCGAGGAAAACACAGAGAAAAAAAACCACCGGCCACCCTCAACTCTCCTTAGTTTGCCACCGCCACCCCAGAGCCACCGCCAGCATGCCACCGTCTTCCCAGTCATTGGTAACAGCCCCTACCCCGTGAGAAACAGAAGAAGAAGCACAAACAAAGAGAGACAGAGGAAAAGCAGAAACAAAGGAGAAAGGAGGAGAAGCGGCCGCCTGGAACCACCATCTGCAGCCACATTTGGCCACCACCGTCACCACCAGCACTGTGAGCAACAACAATTGCTACCGCAGAAACAGAAGAATGACCAAAGAGAGGGAGAAGGAATAAAACAGGGAACGAGAGGAAGAACATAGCAGAAAACAAAGAAACATAGAAAAGAAAGAAGAAGGACCGACCGCCGTCCAAGCCATTCTCTGGTCAGCTACCGCCAGCAACACCGCAGGTCCGCCCCTCTTCCATCTTCTTCTTCCTTCTCCACCTCGTCTTCTTCGTTTCCATCCTCCACTGTTCACGCTGCATGTGACCAGTGGAGAGTGAATTAATTCACTCTCCACTGCTTACTAGGCTCGACAAATCCGGCCCAGCCCTAAATGAGTGGGCGGGTTCGGCCCGGTCCAAAAAAAATTTCAAAAAAAAATATTTTCAAAAATTTATGATTCTTCCGCGTATTTTTTCTACTAAATTTTGCTTAATATTGGTTTGTATTTTTACATCGTAAAAATACAAATCTGGTATTAAAATACCCGGTTTTCGTCAAAACTAAAAAAAAAATGTTTTCGTTTTCATGCATACGGCCAAGTCTCTCAAAAAACAATTTACGTCATATTTTCATACAACAAAGAAAACTTAAAAAAAAATGTTTTAGCATGCGTTTTGGCTTTAATAACCAGTTTATTAAAGTCATGAGAACTTGGCCAATATTTCAAAAATTCTAAAAAAAATTATTTTGTTTTCTTTTAATATCCGAGATTACGAATTTATACGTAAAACGTACTCCCGATATTAAAAAGATAGTTTTTTTATTTGACGATAGAACGGTTAGGTTTTACCCCATTAAGATAAGAACCTCCTGTTTTAGGAGGGCTTTTCTTGAATCTTAGACAGACACGACCAACAATTAGAAAACGCGACCAAACCTTAGATTTTGATCAGACAAATAAAACAATGCAACGTACCTTAGGTAGGGCGTATTTGGGGTGCTAATACCTTCCCTTTACGCAACCAGTCTCCGTACTCGATCTCTAGGACCAGTTAGGGTTCCTAATGACCAGAATACTAGGTTGCGACTCCCATTCTATATTTTCCATTGATAAAAAGACAAGAGCTCTTTGTCTCTCCATATTTTCCAGATACACACACATGAGTGTGGAGGACGATCGTCGCGACGCCGCACACGTGCGACACCTTTAATCTATCATCTCGATAAATGTGAAGAGCTATAACGATGGTAAATAGTATATTGGTCTAGGCATGTTGCAGCATGTTAATATTAATTTTAAAAAAAAATGTTAAAAAATATTAAAAGTATAGAGAATGTTTTAAGTGTATTGGATCTGATGTCATGACAAATCCAAACACCTTAGGTCTGGTGTCTGTTGCATGCTCAAGCGCTTTGAATCTGACAGTCATGTTTAATTAAATTTTTTATATTTTTTTCTAAAATAAAATATTTAAACTATCCTTAAAGTGTCATAAATAGAAATCTTAATTAATGTTTTTCTAAATTGTTTTTATTTTATATAAAAAAAATATTTAAACTACCCTTAAAGTATCATAAACAGAACTATTAATTAATTTTTTATAATTTTTTTTATTTTTTATAAAAAAAATTTAACTACCCTTTAAGTATCCTAAAAAAATGCTAATTAATTTTTTTAATTTTTATAAAAAATACTTTTAAACTACTTTTAAAATATCCTAAACATACATGTTAATTAATGTTTTTCATAAAAGTTTTTTTATTTTTTTATAAAAAACTATTTAAATTATCCTTAAAGTATCCTAAACAGAAATCTTAATTAATTTTTTTTATATACTTTTTATTTTTTTATAAAAAAAACATTTAAACTACCCTTGAAGTATCCTAAACATAAATGCCAATTAATGTTTTGTATTTTTTATTAAAAAATACATTTAAACTATCATTGAAGTATCCTAAACAGAAATCCTAATTAATTATTTTTATACATTGTTTTTATTTTTTATTAAAAAAAACATTTAAACTATCCTTAAAATATTCTAAAAAAATCCTAAATAATTGTTTTGATTTTTTTTATAGGCTCTTAGGTTTGGCGGTCATACCAGAACCAACTGACTTAGATCTGGCCGCCTTACTAGGTCCAACTGACAACCAAATTGTTTAGAATTATTTATAAATGAATGAATTTGAATATTTACTAGATTAACCTTTTGTTTTATCAAATAATAATTGATTTATTTAATTTTTGAAACACATAATATAATTTATAATTGCTCTTAATTAAAAATTAGGGAAAGAATTGAATTATATGCTACATGATTATAAATTAATAATAAATAAATTAGTTTTTCATTCGTGAAAAGAATTGACGCAGACACTAATATGATGCTCTAAACAACAACCAAGAAAGATTTTGATATTATCAATTTTTATTTAAAATAGTAAAAATAACATAAGACAGTAGCAAAAAAATAATCTATAAGAAAATTGATAAAGTGTTCAATTTATTCTGGTGAGTTTTGAAGTAGAATAATTATTTTTAAATTTTAATGTTTATATTTTTTGTTGACTTTTTAAAGCTTTTTAGAGTTTTGATAATTGAAATAAAATATAACTACGGTACTATATAATTTAGTTGTTAAATAGATTATTTATATTATTTAGAGTTTTACATGGTGCATAAATTAAAAATAAAAGTAACCTGTATTTTATGGTGCATTTTATAAAATAGTCAATTTTTATGAATCAAGAATTTTCTTTTCAAAATTTTTACTAATATTGGTCGTTTTACTAATTAGATGATGGGTTAATTTACTTACTGTTATATATTATATATTATATATTATATTAAAGATGTTAGACCCAAGTTTCTGAGTTTGACATCACACATGATTGCCAGACCTAAGGCTCTTAGGTCTGGCAACCCATGCCAGATGCAAGCAAACAACAAACAAAAAAATAACAATAGTGCACTTTAGTTGTCAAGAGAGAGAAAAGAAAGAAAAGTTTCAAATAATCGATTACCAGCGGCAATCAAACCATAATATGTGTATACGCGTCGCTCCATGTGAAAGTGGGCACGACTTAACTTGTTAAGTTGTTAAGTATAAACATGTGTTTTATAACTTGTTAAAAATGAGTAAAGTCAACCCGGGTTAACTTGTTAAGCATTATTACTGGGTCATAAGGCTGAAATAACTTAATAAAAAGCAAACTAAAACAAATCATGAAGCCTAATTCTCAATCAAAGATAATATTAAATGATGAAATCAATTAAAAAAAAGTAAAATAACCGAGTTAATTAGGTGAACTTGCCAAACCCTTGAATTGGGTCATGAGACGTCAATAAAAAGAAAACCCAACATTAAAGAGCTTGTGACATGGATCATGAGAACAAGATAACCTTTTAGAAAGAAAACAAAAAAACAATATGATTTAACATGTGTTAAAATGTCAAAACTTGCGACCTTGATCGTGAGACCAAGATATCCTCATTGAAAAAAATAAAAAAAATATTATGAAGGTCAATTCATAACCAACTCAGTGTTGAATGATGAATTTAAAACAAAAATCAATTAAAAAAATAACATAAAAAAACAACTTAGATTTACTCGGGTTAACTCATTAAACATTGTTTTCTAGTCATGAGGCTGAAATAACATAATAAATAGTAAACAAAACAAATCATGAAGTTTAATTCTCAAACAACTCAATATTAAATGATAAAATTAAAAAAGGCAAATTAAAAATAAAACTTGAGTTAACCTTGTTAACACGCCAAACCAAGTCAACAGAGTTAACATGTCAAACTGAGTCAATTGAGTTAACTCATCAAATCGAGTTAACCTACAAAACCTATAATTCATGTTATGAAAATATAATAACCTAATAATAAAAATAATTTAATAATAAAAGATAAAATTAAAAAAAAAATTCATTGAAAAAAACCAAATAAGAAAATAAAAGAGCAAAGCACTATTTAAATAAATAGTGCTTTGCGAGGAGGGGTACAACAAAACCTTTTTCTCTTTTCGTTTATAGTTAATATTTAAACAATTTAAATGTTAAAGGGAAATTGAATTCACTATAAACCCCAGGAATTAACCCTATTTTCTCTAATTAACAAAAGCTAGTTGGGGAGGCATTTTTATTGTAAACCATGAGTGAAATCATTGTTCACCGAAACAATGATTTCAAGGTTTTTCCTATTCATTAAAAAAAACATAACATTGGTAAGTGGAAGTATTTTTATTTTTTTACAAGGTCTTATTAATCTGTACCAAATTGATTGGGGCTAATAAATCTTTTTCTTTTAGAATTCATAATGAAACGACTAAAACACCATTGGAATAAAAAAAAATTAAAATTAGAATCAAATGGCACTTGCATATTTTCACAATGATTTTTACGAAATTATCATGTCAAATGAGGGAAAATTTGGTCTTTTACTGAGCATAAAAAAAAATTAAAAAAAGTACAGTGAAACGACCAAACTACTCTTGAAAGCTAAAAAATTAAAACTGACTTTGAAGGGTTTTTTCGCCTTTTCCTAAAGGCTTTTTGGTTATTATGTGGTAAGCTAAGCGGCAATTGGGTCTTTTAACAAATAAAAAAAATAAAAAAAAGTTGTTGGTGTGTGTAGCAGCGCCGCATAGCTGCCAAAAATGCCTTCCTACCATGTTGTTGGAAGCGTCTTTGTGTCTTCTTTCTTATGGGGCGACATGTGTTAGTGTTGAGTGGCTAGTTTGTCACTGGTGGGGCTTTTATTTTCTCTCTCCTTCTCCTAAAATGACAGCTCGGTCCTCTTTGTTACTGATATTTCAAATCAAGTCATTTTCTTTTGATTTTTAATTTTTGTTCTTTATCCTTTTATAAAAGTTTTATTTGTTTATAATTTTATCTATCAATTCCAATTTGACATGTAGTGGCTTTTTCAAGTTGGTCCTTATTTTTTTTTTTTTCTTAGTCCTTTTGTAAAAATTTTATTAGTTTTCAATTTTTTCATACAATCCAAATATATGGTATTATATTTTCTAATTTGGTCCTTATTGTTCTCATTTCTAATTTTTCTCTTAGCCCTTTTGTAAAAGTTTAATTTATTTTCAATTTCATCATTCAATTTTATGGTATTTTTTTTCAATCTGGTCCTCATTCTTTTTCTCATTTTGTTAAAGTGATTTGTTTTTTCAAATTTACCATTTAATAAAAAAATTGATTTGATTTTTTATGTCTATTTTGATCCTCATTCTTTTGGTCCTTTTTTCTAAATTGATTTTTCTTTTTAATTTCACCCTTCAATCCAATATAATTTTTTTTTGTATTTCAATTTTGATCATCATTTTTTTATTTTCTAATTTGTTAATCCTTTTGTATAATTGAAATTATTTTTTAGGAATTGAGCTTCATGATTTTTTAAATATGGTGTTTTGGGTTTAATGACCCGGGCCACTAGTTTGAAAAGTTACACGAGTTGACTTTTTTTTTTAAATAAAAAAAGTGCTTTATAACTATCTTTATTTTTTCTATCCAGTTATTTTAATCACATGATCTAGATTGTAGGTTTAACAAGATATTCTAGGTTGACTCGACCGTGATTATCAAAATTATAGATTTGTTATGCTAACTCAAATTTACAAGGGCTAGTTTTTTTATATCATTTTCACCCCATTTTGTTCTTTCGTATTTAATGGGTTGTGAATTGAGATGCACTGTTTGTCTCCTTTAAAAAAAATATATTTTCCTAGATTATTTTAATCACTTTTATTTTTAAATTTTATCCATTTATTGTTATTTTTTTATTTTTTCTAATTAAAATAAAATTAATTCATTTAACTCAGTCAATCTATGACTCATTAAACTCAGTCAATCTATGACTCGAGCCATAAAATTTCTATATTGAAAAAACACACTCACACTACATAAACATTATTTTGTATATAAAAAAATAGTTTGGCTTCACAATAAAGCGCCGACACTCTCTAACTTGGATAATTTTGGCTCACAAAAAAGAATCCATTTTTATTGCACACTTGTATCCCACTTCTTAAATAAGTAAAAGAAACACCTTAAAGTTTAATTTTTTCTGCCTCCTCTACGTGGCCATAAAGCCTTCGATTGATGAATGTCTGTGTTGAGAGTGTGGTTGTGGTTGCTTTTCAAAGTGTTTTTTTACTCAGAAATGTATTATTATAATTTTTTTAAAAAAATTAATTTTGATATCAGTGTATCAAAATAATCTAAGAACATAAAAAAAATAAAACAAAAAAATTTTTTTAAATAAAAAATACTTTTAAAATATAAAAATAAACATGACCGAACGTTCATAAGGTGTTTCAAGGATAAAATGGAGGGAAGAAAAGCTGAGGGTGTTGAAGATTTAAGGTGATTGGAATTTTCTATTTATGGAAATTGAATAGGATGGAAAATGTAAAGAGATTAAAAATTAGAATATATTAATGTTAATTAATAATAATATAATATAATAAACTCATCAAATGATTAAAAAATCAAAATAGAGTACTATTGGGCCAAAAATAACGGACCCCAAGTTGTTACAGTCCAATCGAAGTATCCAAATTCAAATTCAGTCACTGGTCCCACAGTGTGCTCTCTTACACAAGTGTGCTCTCTTCTTCTCTCTCTCCTTTTCGCTCCTGATATTTCCATATATACATAAAAAAAG
>Ga0325404_1009028_pt1 | contig 10176 bp, 4 predicted proteins | sample PopdelMetagenome_18_FD_205664 | JGI IMG/M metagenome (GOLD analysis project Ga0325404, IMG submission 205664) | Populus deltoides microbial communities from Bellville, Georgia, United States - Xylem-Control-R1 | ecosystem: Host-associated > Plants > Phyllosphere > Stem > Wood/Secondary xylem...
GGCGGAATCCATAGAAAGGAAAGATAAACTAGGAAACAGGCTGCAGGTTATATGGATTTATGGCCCTAAAACTCAAACGGGACTTACACCATTCAGTTGCATACCTAGAGTCTAATGGTCTCTTGTTATATATATATCTTATAATATTTTTTAATGTTGAAAGCAAGAGCAATCCGATGGAAAAGAACATGTCTTTGCAGCTTTATATCATAGTACTAAATAATGTTACTTTTATAGGCAACGAGTTTTAAAAAATAATTGTATATATTTTCATTTATTTATTTATATAACTTAAATATTATTTAATTTTTAAATAAATTTATTATTATATGTATTTTTTTTGCAGGATAATTATAAAAATAATAATTTTAAAGTATGGAACTAATCATGAAAATTATTTTTTATTTGATGGAATAACTTTGTGTGTTGCTTTAAAAAAAAAAAGTTACAAAGGTAGCATACAAAATCTATATAATTAATATAAATTTTTCATCATATTTCTATTAGATTGAATTATGGTATCCTAATTCATTTTAGTGGGCATTTATTTTAGTGGGCATTTCAAGGAAATAAAAAAAATAAAAATAATTTTATTTTTTAAATAAAACAGTTAATAAATTCTATAACAAAATATGTTAAAGAATTTTTGATAATATATTGGAACAAAAATATTGACTATACAGGTAACAATGGAGTCACATACACCGCCACAAACAGCTAATTTTATTTGCAATGTATTCGTTAGTTGCTAATGATATTATTTTTAAAAATATAGTTATAATTTTTTTAAAAATATTTTTTACTCATAAATATATTAAAATAATATTTTTTTTATTTTTTAAAAATTATTTTTAACATAAATGTATCAAAATAATCTAAAACTATATAAAAAAATATTAATTTAAAATAAAAAAAAATTAAAATATTTTTAAAATATAAAAATAATAAATTTTAATAGTAACGTTGAAAACATACCAAATCCTCCTCCTCCTTGTCAACACATCATAAATCACAACTTTCGAGGAATCAATATTTGAATGCCCTGAACCCGGCATCGTATAAATTCTCAGATAACTCCGATCTCCCGCAACCCGGCACCAGAATTTGCAACGGAGAAGAATAAATTTCATCATTTGCGGGGAGAAAGGAGAGGAGAGGGCGGTGGAGCTCAGTCCACTCGGCGTGTGTGTGTGTATAGCGCTTCTGATTGTGATGAATTTGTCCCAATTTTCTTTGCTCGTGAAGTCACCGCAACCCAACTCAAGTGTTGTTAGAAGTTCCTCCGTTGACGCTTTTGATGATTGTTTATCCTTCTTTCCCATTTTTTGAGGTTTTGATTTCTCTCTCACTGAATTTCATGAGCTTCAGCAGGATTTTTGAAGTATTGGGCTAAATAATTAATGGGCTACTGGTACCATTTATATTGAACTCTTAAAATTTAATAGTTGCTTTTTTTTATTAATATTAATGTAGATGTTCAGACAACTTATGTGTATCTTAACTAATCTTATGGATTTTAAAGTTAACAACCATGTAAGTTTTTAGTGGCCCTGAAATTTATGAGACTTGAATTGATGACATCTAAAAAACAAATATAAAACTTAATCAGTTGAGTTACACCCTTCAGAATTTCAATTGTAGTTTTCTTGATAATTGAGTGGATGTTGAAACAAAAACAAATTAGAATTAAAAAAATAAAGTAGTTGAAATAAGTTTACTTTGCAGAGATGAATGACATATGAGTTATATCATATTTGTCTAATATTATTTCAATTTTTCTTCTTTTTTTTTCTTTTTATTTTTTTATTTATAGCTTTTTATTTTTATATTTTAAAAACACATTTGAAAAAACTTGAAAATTTTTATTTTTTTATTTATTTTAAATTAATTTTTTTAAAATGTTTTAAGATTTTTTTTAATTTGTTAATATCAAAAATAAATTTTAAAAAATAAAAAAATTAATTGAATGCATTTTCAATTAAAAAAATATTTTAAAAAATAACCGCTATCACAATAATTAGCTAACTAGTAAACAGTCTTATCTTGTTCAATCTTCGACTTCTAATACAAATCCAAACCATTAACAAATTATTATACATGCATCTACTTTTCAAGAATTGTTAATTTAAAAAGACATACAACTTGTCTACCTAGACAAATGAAATGTCTTTTTCTTTGTATCAACTGAAACTTTAGATACTATTAGCTACAACTTTTAGAGTTGACTTGATCGGAGTTTGATCAGGTCATCTTATTTTAACCATGTTAATGTCTATCTTGATTTGAATAAAAACTTGGCTAAGACTATACTGTAAGTTCATGGATGTTTTATATGTTCTCAAATAGTATTAATTGTAAATTCTTGTGCGAGGTGGAATGAGATTTAAAAAGAGTTTCAAGTCTCATTCAAATAATCAATGACTATGGTGTTGAGAACAAACATGATTTGACAGAGTAAACATGTTTCATGCTATAATGTCTACATCAAAACATTATTGATAAAGGGATAATAATTACATTGAAAACCTGATAACAGAAAGGTTAAGTTAAATCACTTATAACTTTTCTAATATTTGGGGGTTCATGACACGTTACTAAACAATGAACTTGATTTTCAAATATGTATTAATCAATTGTTGAATTGATAATAAATAAATTGTTTAATTTATTTAACCCTATTTAATTTAGAGTTATGATTTATATTTGGGCTAACATATCAGAAATATAATGGGTCACACGTAATAAAAATGATTGGTTGGAAACAAAAATAGGATAATTAATCAAGTGTGACTTTATTATAAATAAGTTTTAGAAATCAAGGACTATAATGTAATTTATATAATGAATTATAATTTGAGACCTAAAAAGATTAAGTAGAGACTTGATTGAATAAATTTCTAAAATTATTCTAAAATAATATATGGGATATTATTCAGGGAGTAAAATAATATTTTTTCATTTATAGGGTTATTAAGTTTTCTCTATAAATCGAATATTATGTCTCATATTTTTTTGGTAAAAAAAATTATGTAAGTTACATAACAAAAAGAGCTAGCACTTATAGGCATAACAATCTCTCTAATTAGAAGTTCGAGTGAATTATTATTAGAGGTCAGACACTTTAACAACCTTTAGTTTGCTACAACTTCGCCTTGAAAAAATTGATCAAACCTTAAAAGAAGATCTGATTTTCTAGTAACATTTACTTAAACCCTAAAATAACTCGAGATATTAGAATGCTTGAAAAATTTTAAATTAAACTAACTCATATTGATAGTGTACTTGTTTGCATATGTATAATAGCTTAACACACACTTAAACATATATTCTAATATTTATGATTAATTATTATTTGATTATTGTGTTTTTAGTGAAATGATTAGTGTAAAAACTTGGTTATAATCTAACCAAACCAAAAATGAAGAGAAGAATTTTTTTTATCCGAAAATAAAAACAAGATGGAATAAAAATAAAATAATTACATAAGTATAGGAGAGGGATGAAATTAAACAAAAGAAAAGCGATAAGGCATTAATTAATTGAGAAGGAAAGGGTGAGGGCAAAATGGGAAAAAGCTAAACAAAAAGGGGTTAATGTGCAAAATTAAAAGATTGGGCTATATAAATGCCCAATTCTCTTCTCTTTGCCGGCGATTCAAAATCATAAGAGAAAGGGAGAGGATTTGTGTGATTTTCTACTGGTTTTCTTGTTAAGTATATAAGAAGAAGAAGAATAAGTGTGATTGGATTTATTATAACTTAGTTAAGCAATTAAGAGAGGTGATTTAGTATTTGGAAGTTGTTTTAAAGAAAGAAATTCAAAGCTAGGGTTTGAAAATGGAGGATAAGTTAAAGAACATGTTTAAAATGATTAATTGTTATGATTTTATGTTTTGATGAAGAAATTAAATTGCTATGATCATGTGAAATTGGAGATTTATGGTATTAATCATTGAAATGATGCAAATTATGATTGAACCATGTTAGAAAGTTTGAATTATGATTGGATAAGTAATTAAATTAAAAATGAAAGAAGCAAAACCATATCCCCCCTTAATTATTGGTTTAGGGCCGAAGAGGAAGATTTGGGAGATCAAGGAATTGATGCAATTATTTGGAAATTATGGGAAATTATATGTTTATAGATGTTAATAGATAGAATGGATAAGGATTTTACAAAAAAAAAAATCTCACCCTTTTTCTTTGTGGAGGTTACGGCTATGACACAAAGAAAAAAGAGAAATCATTTCGACTTGGACTTTGTCAATATAAGAGAGTGGTTTTAAATTAATCAGGTAGATTTTTGAAGAATTATGAATTTAATACCGATAAAGGATCGAAAAGAATAATTTTATTCTCCTTGGTAATAATAATAATAAAAAAGAATGAAACTTATAAAAAAAAGGGTGGAACTTTATATTTTATAAGAACGTGGAATGTACACCATAATTAAAATGAAATGAGATTTTTATTATTTGGTTATGAATAATAAATGACATGTTGATTTGTATTAATGTAAAAGAGGTCGCAGGACTTAATTAGCAACAGGGGACCATTTCACACCCACAAACACTAGGTAAGTGTTAAACACCTTGTAATAAATTATTTGTTTATTTTAATATTCTATAAGGAATTTTCTTTAATTGCAATTTAGTGTAAAATTGTGAAATAAAAAAAATAGAAATAATACCCTGTTAAATGGACGTGTTGAAAGATTATTTCCTAGTTAATAGAAATAATGACATGTTAAATGGGTGCTTTGAAGGATTTTTCTTTCCTAAACATCGGAAATAACATACTAAGTAATGGACGACTTGAGAAAGTTATATCTTGATTAATGGAAAAGATACCTAGTTAAGGATTGGCAAAATGATATTTAAATTAAATTAATGTATCGATGATAAGTACTTCATTTAATGAGCTAGTGAAAGTATTATTGTGTATGTTTTAAATGGTTCTTATTTTATTTGTTTATTGTAAAGTGTAAATATTTAATTTTTACCCAATATTCATATGTTATATAAATATGTTGCTAGGTACCTCGCACCCTTGAGCTGGAAAGTAGATGCATAGATGAGAATATTTTGTTTAAATCAATTTTTATATTTGGAAGTATTAATATTTTGTTACTATATCACTTATGTGTTAAGGAATTTAAATGTTTAAATTATTTTTTGTCAAGGATGTAATTAAAGTTAGTGTCTTTATTAAGTTAGTAATATAGTTTTATGGTATGTCCAATTAAATATGTTTATGTTGTAGTTTTATTGTATGTCCAATTAAATATGTTATGTCCTAAGAAATTAATGCTTATTGTTAATTAATTAGTTTTAAATTTTATCTATGAAATATTTATTAATTTCAAAAAAGGTGTGGAAATTGATGTTTTGGTTAAGTTGTGAAGTCTAATATGATGGGATGAGCTTTGTGGTTATTATTTACAGGTTGTAATTTTTGAGTCGATAACTTGGTAAAAATACAGAGGAGACTCTGCTGAATTGGTTTTTTTTTTAATATTTGCATCGAGTAAAAATCAACACACACACACACACACACACACATATATATATATAAAGGGTTCGTGATAGTTGATATTAGAGCCCAGTTTTAGGTTTAGGATACTGAATAAAAGTTTAATAAATTGCTAATTTGAATTAGGATAGTACACATGAGAAAAGGTATGATGGCATGAGAAGGTTTTGAAGAGAGATAAACAGAGGGCCCGTTAAAAGATACTGCATCTCATATGCCTATGATATCTTATCAGACAAGATTAGGGGAGTTAGTGGGACTCCATGATAATACCGATTTGAGACAGACTGTGGGATCACAACCTGAGCTCCGAACCAACAGAGACAGAGAGTTGTACCCCTAGCTGTGGCACCAATACATGCAGCGACACCTACGCTACATGTTGACCCAGCACTCGTAGCTCAGATAGTGAGGGCAATGATCGAGATGATGCTTAGTGCCTCGGCCCTGACAGCACTAATAGCATCAGCAGTATAGATGATACCTATGGTTACAGCTCCAATTGATAGTATGGTTACATTAGTATAAATTGTAAAGAGTATGAGAGAATTAGGGTGTGAATCCTTTTTTAGGGTGAACCCGACGTCGAGATAGAAAGCAGACGGCTTCGCACAATTGAGGATATCCTAGATCAAATTCAGATAACAGAGGGCTTATGAGTAAATTATGTTGCCCATTTGCTTTCAGACAGGGTGTGGTCTTGGTGGAATACGGTGAGATCGAGGAGACCTGCAAGGTCCTGGTCCTGGGCAGAGTTTAAAGTATAGTTTGAGCATTATTTTTACTCCTCTTATCATCGAAAAATTAAGGAATAAGAGTTTCTAGCTTTGAGACAAGGGGGTGTGTCAGTGTTTGATCGTAGGAGAAGGTTCCATAACCTCTCCATATTTGCATCATATTATACTCCTAGTGAATAATATAGGGTTGAAAGGTTGCGAGATGGACTACGGTAAAAGTTAAGGTAGGGACTAATTGCCTTCAAGTTCGAGACTACTAGAGAGCTTATTCAGGCAATAGAGGCCCTTAAGGTATGTTTGTGGGAGGGTCAACAAGGACAATATGGTTTGGGTAAACATAAGGATGCAGAGTATACCTCTAGCAAACCCCCTCTGCCTAAAAGAGGTAAAGGACATTTTAATCAGTTCAAAAAAATAGGGGAGTTCATCAACTGCATCTGCTCAAACTTGATGGGGTCAATAGGAAGGCAATCAAACCCCAATGATGGTTTTTCTAGAGGAGCATCAAGCAAAGAATGATTACTTATCCTTTATGTACCCATTACGGACAAAGACACCCAAGAGACTATTCTGCAATGCCTAGACGGTGTTATATCTGCAAAGGGAACACAGATGGCAAGAATGCCCACATTTAGGCCGTGGATGTTATTATTGTGAGGATCAACGACACTTTTAGAGAAATTTTCCTCGCAAGATTCATATCACCTAAAATCAGCAAAAGTCTACGACTATAGACAAACTAGCCTGACAGATGTTATTCAGAGCTAACAACAGTAGAGGCAGAAGTCATGTTCAGAATGACAAGACATAGGGGGCTTGAACATAGGGAAGATTATATTATATGACACAAAAGGAGACTGGAATTGCTCCTAACATAGTGGCATGTACATTATAGTTATTTTTTTTGTCCGTTCATGTATTGTTTGACCCTATAGTCATACTCATTTGAAGCTATTAAGGTTATAGGGAAATTGGGGGGAAATCCTTGTAAAAAGGATAATGAGTTTGTTATAAGTACTCTATTGGGTGAGACCGTAAATATTGATCACATGTATAAAAGGGTTCAACTTGTTATAAATGGGTGTAAATTAAAAGTAGATCTATTGCCACTAGAGTTACATGACTTTGATGTTATCTTGGGTATGGACTGGTTGAGTATGAACAAGGCTCAAATAGACTATTTTGCAAAAACAGTAACTCTTTAGAGACCTGATGGTTGGAAAATTGTGTTTAGAGGAGAGAGAAATGTCATCATAAATTGTATTATATCGGCTATGATTGCGAGAAAGATGGTAAAGAAAGGGTGTGAAGCTTACCTTGCATATGTCATAGAGACAAAAAGGGAAGAAATTTGATTGTCGGATGTTTCAATCATGAGAGAATTTCCCAATATTCCCGGATGAGTTGCCATTCCAATTGAGCAACATTCTTGCCAATTTGATTGACTATTTAGTGCTAAAGTCATCCTGTGAGACTACCATTACTTCAATCAAGCACACATTTCTCTCACAGGCTTCGCAGTTTTCACACAAAATAAGTTTTAGTGATGCTTCATGCCATTACCCAGTGCATTGAATAGAATCTACCAATGAATTAAATGTTAGAGCATTAAAAAAGATCACAGTTATGCTCGAAACATTAAAGATCTTGCCTCGTGCCATTGTTAGGCATGCATGTGGTGCAAGTATCAATTTAGATTGTAATTTATAACAAAAGTCCCAAATATTTAACTCCAGTTTGTTCTTACTATCTCTATTAATGTGTCATAATGAGCATTCTTTTTGGAGAAATATTTTAAAATTTTTTGTTTTAAACTCTTTTTCTTGGCCAGCAAGGGTTGATATGCTTGGGACATGTTTAAGAGTGATGTACTGTGGATGGAAAAGCCAAAACCTACTTTTTCCACTTCATGTTTATCTTATAATGTATACTGAGTTTCAAATCAATTTTTTATAAGAAAATAGAAAAGAGAAACCCTTTATTTGGTTTCAATTTTCACAATCCGTCAGAATGAAATTTATTGATGGACAACAGTAATTCGTTAGAAAAACTCTCATCGGTAATTTATGGTCTGTCGGTAATAATTTTATCGATAGATTTACTGACAGACAAAGCGCATAAAAAAATTACTTGCTTCATTCCATTGGTATTTTCATTGCTGAATATAACATATCACCGACAGAAAAATTGTATATCATTCCATCGGTGATTTTTTTGTTCGTTAATATTTCCATTGGTGAATTTAATAAATAACCGTCAAATAGATCATCTATTATTTCATCGGTGAGTAAACAGTTACAATGACATTTACAATAATTATTTTCAAACACGTTTTTTTCAATGTACATAATATCAAAAGTATGGCAGAGGAGATTGGTTTTTCAATAAGAAAGCTCTCAAAAAATACTTTGTTTTACCCAATTATTGGTCAAACCAAAACAAAGAAACTTTTGCTTACCGAATTGAAAACCAAACATAATGTCATTGTATTTTGACACCATGTCATATAATTTTTCACCCAATGGTAGTGGTGATGTAACATCCCTTTCAACTCTGCCAACAAAAAAGTCATTTATGTTCTTCCTATACTTGTGATCCGTTGGCAAGAACTATCGATGGCAATAAAAAAAATATTTTATCATCATTTGTTAACGTGAATGCCTTATTATTTTCCATACAATATGGATATGCTAGTTTTTCATGCGTGCTCCAACCAGAAACCATTTTATACATAAGAAAATCATTAATGGTTCACTTCAAAACTGTCTTCATCTGAAAATTTTGTTTCCTCAATATATCATATGTCAAAGCCCCTGATGACCACTACTAGTTCAACTTGTCAATCAACAAACGAAGACAAATATCTATATTCTAACTCGGACTATTAGGACCAGGTATGACTATAGATAAAAAAAAAAAATACAAACTCTAGCCTCATACACATTCTTGGTGTTAAGTTGTAAATCTTGAGTATTACAAACTAACAAGAATAAGGAGCAGCAAATGACCTAAATAGATTGAATCCATCTTGTACATAACCTAAAAAGCACATTTCTTGATTCCTTTGAAAACCAATGATGCACACTATTAAAATGTTTTTAGGCTTCATCATCAGAAGTGTGCATCATCACTCCATTCACCGCATCATGTGAATGATGCTATATTATGTGCTCAGCAGTATTTGATGACATGAATAACTTTTGTAGTTTAGGTGTGATTGAGAATTATTTAAGATTTCTATATGCAATAAGAGTCATTCCCTTGCTAAATCTAGGTTTATAACAAGCATGCTCACATGTTTTGCATTTAGTCAAATCTGCATTTTCAAGGTAGTACAATATACAGAAGTTTGAACACGTGTCAATTTTCTGATATCCTAAGCTGAATGGTTTCATCATGGATTTAGCACTATAAAAATTCTCTTTCAGCCTATTCCCTTAAGGTAAAATGATTTTCACCCATTCAACAGTTATGTCGTAACTGACCTTACTCAACCCATTATCTGAATTGATAGTGAACACTTGTGTAATGATCGATAATTTAGTGTGATTAGTGCACCCAACCTATAATGGTTTGTTGGAGTCATTCAAAAGATTATTAAAAATGGTCACGTCTGCATTAGGTTCTTCATCTATTATTGGACATTGACCAGCATAACTCTGATTCATTCTCATCGCATTCATAACCATATTCCTATAAGGATTACTATTGTCATCTACAAATAGTTATCTACAATTTCATGCACGTTGCTAGAACTAGAAGTTGACCCAATCATCTTTTCTATTGTGGTCTCGTGAGGAACATATGATTCTCTGTGTGCACACCAATACAGGTAACCCTTCATAAACCTTTTTTGTTGAAGATGAATCATTATAATATTTGGATAAAAAATATTTTTATTTTTATAC
>Ga0325404_1009031_pt1 | contig 10175 bp, 5 predicted proteins | sample PopdelMetagenome_18_FD_205664 | JGI IMG/M metagenome (GOLD analysis project Ga0325404, IMG submission 205664) | Populus deltoides microbial communities from Bellville, Georgia, United States - Xylem-Control-R1 | ecosystem: Host-associated > Plants > Phyllosphere > Stem > Wood/Secondary xylem...
AAGTGGGTTCAGCAGAATCGGCACAACGCGAGACAAGACAAGGACTTTCTAAAAACACTGTTTTAAAAATTTAAATTTCTTTATATTTTAAATTAATTTTTTTAATAATTTTAAATTACTGTTAAAATATATTTTTAACTAAAAATTATTTAAAAAAACAATTATATCCATTCCCAAACTAAAGTTTTTCTCCAAAGGCCCATTTAATTGCACAAAGTGGCATAATATTGACATTATTTAGAAGTGATTATTTTTTAATGTATTTTATACTTGGAAATATATTAAATAATATTTTTTTATTTTTTAAAAATTATTTTTAATATCAACACATCAAAATTATTTAAAAATATATTAATTTGAAGTAAGAAAAAAAATTAAAAAAAATAAATTTTTTTAAATTCTTTTAAAATATAAAAACAAACATTACCTAGTAATAAGATTTTGTTAGTCGAAGGAGAAAGACAATGTGCCGAAAGCATGCTTACTTGCCCATCACACAAATGCAACCATGACAAGGGTTCGATGTATAAAAAAATAAAAAAATAATATTTAAAAATGGAGAGACCTAAATTATCTCCATGAATAGAACCAAAATGATTGGTCCGGGGAAAGTCAGTTCGCGCGTATCATATTCCCACGTCCCTCCTTTTCTTGGCCCCCAAGCACCTGTCAGCTTTGATGGCTGGCAGTCGTGCATCTTAGTATTTCTTGACTGTGCTTGCTTGCTTGCTGCCAAAATAATATTAAATTTTGATCTTTGATTTTGCTTCATCTTATAATATCTTGATAATATGGTTGTAGTTATTTTTTAAAATATTTTTTATTTATAAATAGATAAAAATAATATTTTTTATTTTTTAAAAAAATTGATATTAATATATCAAAATAATTTAAAAACACTAAAAAATATTAATTTAAAATTAAAAAAATAAAATAAAATTTAATTTTTTTCGAAAACATTTTTATTTTTAAAACAAAAAAATAAACATGATTAAAAAATTATTAAGGGTAATTAATAATAATAATCAGCTCCCATCTTGTTGAATTCCTCTTCAGTTTCCTTTCTCAAACTTTTAAGAGTTTCCAGTATTATTTATTCACAGTAAATTCAGATTTTATTACACACATTCGATTTGTGATAATAAAAAAAAAATTAAATCAAGTTATTGATGATTTTTTCTACAGGTCCAACAATATACGTGTAAAGCCCGGTCTAGAAAATCGGTAAACCGGTGTTGAAAGGGTAATCCTCGATTAAAAAATGTTAAATCAAGAGGAAGAATGACTGTTGTATAGGATGAACATCCCAGGTGAGTTAACTTAAATTTATGATGAAATAAAATAATAAAATAAATATATAAATTGTTAATTAGTGATAAATCGAGAAAATTTTCTGATTGTGTAAAAATAATTATTGTAAAGGCAGGATTTTTGTAAATTTGAGGTGAAATAATTTAGAAATATATTTTAGAATTTAAAATAAATTAATGTATAATTTTACGTATAAGTAACTATAACCACTAGTATAAGCCCTGTGTATAATTATGCAGTTTTTAATCAAAAAATAATGAAAATTTTTAATGAATTAGTTTGAAAATCTTAACGATTCAAGTAAATAAACATTATGAAAAATAATATAATTCAAGAAAAGGTTGAATAAACAAATTCAGACTTTAGTGTAAATTTATTCAGTTTTACATCATTAAACATAACTTTTAATTTAATTATTAATTTTTAATTCAATTGTTGGATTAGATTGAATTTTTTTAAAATATCATGTTTTATCTTAGAGTTAGAATCTCACGTATTTGGGAAGTCCATACAAATTTACTAGTGACCCAGAGAAAATACCAAAAATTAACACGTGGACCATTAGTAATGGTACAATTATAAATAAGATAAAAATTTCTTCTTCCCCCTTCGTAAACTTACGTGCAGCTGGAATTAAAGGGGGAGAGACCCTAGCTTATTTCTTCTTCTCTCCTTGTTCTTGGTTTTTCTTTGGGAAATTGGCCAGTGAGATGGTAAATGAGAGTACATTAAGAAAGAAATTACCTTGGAGGCCGCAAATTTGGTTGGGAAGAGAAGAGAGAGAGATAGTTTCGGCTATAGAGAAAAAGAAACAAATGAATTGAAGAAGAAAGGAGTTGGAATCTAAAGCTTGCAATGAAGTTGTTTTGACACTAAAATTGATTATTAATGCATTCTTTACTATGAGTTTTATAATTGATTAAGATTTTAAGCAATTTTAAATGAAATTCCCAAATCTTTCAAGTTAGGGTTCTTAGTCAAAAATTAAGAAAATTTAAAAAATTGGTTTTAAATGAGTTAATTGGTGTGAAATGAGCTCTGATTAATGTGAAATTATGGAGAGATAAAAAGAAAAACTTGGTGTCATGGGAAGTTAAAGGCCTGCCAAATTAGAGAGAAAAAGGATATTGGTTTAATTGATCTCAATGTTTATAAATTATATGTAATTAATGTGTATTGGTACGAGAATGATGATTTGAGATGAATTTTGTTTTGAGATGAATTTCGTTATTGTATTTAATTATATTTGAATTTGTAGTTTACATTGATTTAGGATTCTTGAAATTTATTTTGAGAAAATGCTTGATTATGGTGTTTTTAGTTCATGGATATGTAATGATTGGTTGTTGTGAAAATTGAGATGGATTAGGGAAAGAAAAAAACCCTGGGGCTGACCATGAATGAGTCCTAGGAAATCTAAATAAATTATTAATAAATTTTTATAAATTGTGATTTATTTGTATGTATTATCAATGTAATAGTGTTTGAGAGAGTAGTGATTATTATTATTTATAAAATTGGTTTTCTTAGTGTATTTTCAAGCAAGGTTATAAATAGAAAAACTAGAAATAATAGAGAAGTAATGATGGATGATTTAAATTGATATAAACTTGATGCAATAAGAGTAAAAAGGTTGGAAAAGAATGAAATTGATTTAAGGAATGTAAATTGTTGTAGCGTAGTGGATTTTATACATGATTTACACATTGCAAATGTGTTTGGGAAAGGGTTGTAAATGTGAATTTTTATGGGATTGTTTTATTTTTAATGTTTATGGGTGAGGGGGTGTTTGGTAGTGTGATAGTTGTTGCTTTTTAAAGTATTTTTTATTTGAAAATGCATTAAAATAATATTTTTTTAATTTTTTAAAAATTATTTTTGACATCAACGCATCAAAATAATAAGAAAACATAAAATTATAAATGATTATAACAACAAAACTAGTTGTGGATAATTATGTTCGACCGTATTAGCGGTAACCCGAATTTAATCGTCATCAACTGGAACGACAAAACTTGTGAATGACTGTGATCAACCGCAATGACGATGACCAACATGTAATATGAACGATCATAATGACAGTAATCAATATATAAATTATAATCGACCACAACGATAGAACCTGGAAATAATAAAAGTAGATAAATCAGTGGTAACGATGGACTATTGTATAGATTGTTGAATGTGTTTAAAATGAGAATGATATCAAATGAAATATGCCTTCAAGACGGGAAATGATGCCTTCAAGGTGGGAAATGATGCCTTTAGGGAGGGAAAATTATATTAAATGAAATATGTCTTTAGGGAGTGGAATGGTATCAAATGAATTATACCTTCATGGTTGGAAAACAATATCAAATGAATCATGCTTTAAAGGCGAGAAATTATATCAGATAAATTATGCATTTGAGATGAAAAAATGCTATAATAAAAAAATATACCTTTATAGCAATGACTTTTAATTTAAACTTGTATTGGTCGAGATGGAAAGGGCTAAAAGTATTCAAAGGCACAAGTTACAAGTAATGAGAAGAATTGGTGGATATGTATGATGTAAAACATAAACAAAAATTATTGTATAAAATTGATGAGTACATGGTTAATGTACAATACATGTTATAAGTGTTGAGATTAATTAATGACTACCTAGCGTATGTAATGTATAGATCTCAAATATTGAAATAAGTCATTGAATATATTATATGTAAATCCCAAACTATGATTATTGAAATAGATCTATAAATGCACAGTGACATAGTCCCCAAGAGGCATGGCGCGATGGCAAAGGGTTTGAGATCTGTACAGCAAGTCTCGAGTTCGAGTCAGGGCGTGCACCTCTTGTAAGAGCCTGGGACAGCCGGGGTTTTACTCGCTCACCTTGGCCCACAAAGTGCGCTTTCCGGGGATGGGGTTTCCTCGAATCCAAAAAAAAAAATATACAGTGACATAAGACATGAAATGATAACTATTAAAATGAATAAACAATCGTGGTTGATGTAAACTCCAAGCTAAAATTATATAAATAAATTAATGACGTTATAGTTAACGTAAAACATAAATTATGGTATTGAAATAAATTGGTGAATACAATAGATGTAAGGTATGAATTTTGAGTACCAAAATCACTCGAGGGATCTAGGTAATATATGTAGAATAATGAGTTATGATGATTGTTGAATCGGGTAAATGAATACAATTTTTGTAAAGTAAAAGTCGTGATTATGGAATTGAGATAATAAATCTTATGATTAAGATAATGTCGACTGAAAGGTATTGAATTTGATAAATGAGTGTGGTTATTCTAAGGCATAAGCCATGAATATGGAAATGAAATGGATTAATGAATCCAGAAGTTGAATTAAAGCTTAAGTAAATGAATTAAATGAGATAAATGAATCTATAATCAAATTCAAACATGAGTTATGGGTATGATATGAGATTGATAAATCTCTAATTGAATTGAAGCACTAGATATGATTATTGAAATGGATTAATGAATGCATAATCGATATAAACCATGAGTTAGGAATATATAAATAAAAAGGATTAATGACATTGTGTTTATTACTAGAATTGTAATAAAAATATTAGTGGTATTGAAAGCGGACATGCTTACCCTATTTTCTATGTTTTCATGTGATACATGTATATTTCATCTCTTACTACAATCTTGATTTTGCAAATCAAACTTTCATGGTTATTTCATTAGCAGAAGAAGATTGTAAATTTGTCATGATTATGTAAATAACTTATCACATGTATATAAGTAATACACACATAAGAGGAAAATAATTACTCCTTTTTAATTTGAAAATGATTATATATATATATAAGGAGAGAATTACCTCTAAATTTCACATACACAACAATTAAAAAGGAAATAATTGTATGAAAAGTTTAGATTGTTACAATACATATGAATCAATGAATATGAATTTTTTTTTCTTCTTGACAAGTGTCTCATGAGATATGTCGAGTTAAAGGCGATATATCAATGAATTAAAGGTTAAAAAAAAATAAGTTGTTGTCTAGTTTTTATATTAACTAGAAACTCTAATCGTTATTCAAATATTTTATCATCACAAAGCAACATATTTAAAGTAGATTATATTGTTATTTATTTTCAATGATAAATGTATCTATTATGCTTTTACTAAAGTTTATCTTAACTAGTATATATTTCTTTCTTATTAAAGAAGAAAACTACTAAAACTCAAAAGAGTGATTCGAGACTCGAGCCTAATAATAGAACTTAATCCTCACTTTTAAAATTTAAGGTATTAACTCAAGAGGATGGTAAATGATTAAATGAACTTCAAGCGTATTTTCTTTAATTATATTCAAAATGGGCTTGAAAGCCTCTATTCACATTTTATGAGCCTTGGTAAGGTCATGATTAACCTAGCTATTCACTCATAATAATGAGTAATGTATCTTCGCCCATAAAAAAAATTATAAATAAGCATTTTCCATTCATTGATTAAAAAAAACATATATAAGAAATAAAAGCTGAAATAGTTTCATGGTATATTATTATTATTATTATATTCACCTGACTATGCAAGTGGAATAGCAGTTTATTGAATGGCTAAAAGTGAATGAAAAAGATATTCATCAAGGAGCACGATTCAGTTCATATATCAAATCCGTGTGTGTGAATATATATATATATATATATATATATATATATATATAGACACACATACTTTTATGCATAGTTATTAAACCCGACCAGCCCAACAGGTCGATCTAGAACCAGGACCGGTCAACCTAGTTGTTGGACCGATCCGAGTAAGATAAAAGACCGGCAGGAGCAAAAAAATAGTCAAACAGGTTGACCCATGACCAGGACGACCCAACAAAACCCGATGAGACTTTTTTTTTTCAAATGTGTTTTTTCTTCTAACCAGAAACCCTTCTTTTTTAGTTAGTTATTAACCCTTTTCAAGGTTCACTATATAAATATTAGAAGAATGTTTTATTTTTTGAATATAGAAGTTGAAACCTTATATATATATATATATATATATATATATATATATATATATATATAAAAGTTATGTTCTTTCAATATGGAATAAAAAAAATATTTTGGTTTAAATACTTCAATTTAAAAAGATATCATAGTAAGATATTATCTTTTTATATTTTGAAATAATCTTTTGAACTCTATTATTTATAATATGTATAGTTTATATTAACATGAATTGTTTCTTAATTTTTTCATAAAAAATATTAAAATTTTAAATATATTTTTAAAAAATTTTCCAACTTAAATTGTAATAATTCTTGTAAGTTAGACTTCTTAATTGAGTTAATCTCATATTAGATTTGATAAGTATGACCGGTAGGTAAAAATAATCATTGAAAACTTTTATTGTAATCTTTTTTTGACAAAATCAATCACACGAAAATCAATATCATCATTAAAAAAAACAAACAAGGGGACATTGCAACACAAAAAACTAAACATGACCACAAGCAAAAAAGGAAAACCACATGGAGGAGAGACGTGGGAGCTGGTGGCTGGAGAATGACAATTTTATGAGTGGCTGGTGGGGGTGATTGCTGGTGAAGGGCGGCTATGACTGGGGAAGAAAATGATAGAGCTAGGGTTTCATTCTATCCTCTCTCTTTTTTCAGGTCACGTGGACCCTTTTTTTTTCCTTTTTTTTTTCTTCTCTGATTCTCTGCTCTCTTTCTCTCGAGAATTTTCTCTTCCTTTTTTATTTTTGAATTTTCTCCATCTAACCTCTCTCCCTCCCTATTTTGGACTATATGTAGTGTTTATTTTTAGATTTTTAAATTCTTTTCATCTTTTTTTCCTTAAAATTTTATATTTTTAAATTATTATGATTTTTTTATTAAAATATGCTTTCTTTCTTTTTTTCTATTTTCATTCCACTCGCTAATCCTCCCCTCAATTTTTTTTTTTAAATATGCTGGGAAAAAAAGTCAAAATCAAGTTATAACAAGCTCTGTGTAGACTAGACTAGCCAACATTATTATTAATTATTTGTGATACTTCTCTAAGTTTCTAATAGCAACCAAGATCGAATGCTGATTTTAGATTTTTATGCAGATTCAATCAGATCAGGTAGCAATGAAGGAGCATGTTTGTTAGATTTTGAATTCAAACTTACTAGCCAATAATGAATAAGAATAAAAAGTTGGACAACTTTTCTTAGTACAGAAAGATTGAACTCTTTACAAAATAAGAACGTAAAGACTATTTGGAATCTTTGGAATTGAATTCAATTCTAAAGCTTCAATCAATACTTGTGTTTGGAACCCTTTTGATGTATTGATTTGAATTCCAAATGGAATTCGAATCATAAAAAATAGACAAAAGTAAATCAGAGGGGAGACCCTTTAATTTGTAAACCAATTCCTTTTAAAATTAACATTGAAAATACTATTCCCAAAATACCCTCTTTATTTTTTTCAACAAAAACTTCTTTTTACTTTAAATTGAACATCTATGTTACCTTCTTCTACCTAATAATATGATTTTCTAGACACCTATTTACATTGTATTTAATAGGTAACTACTCTTGTATTTGATGAGAGCAATTTTTCTCTATAGGGAAATGGAGAATGGTGGATGCTTCTTGTTGCTCAGAGCATAACAGTTGGCATGATCATAGTTCAATGGGTTTCAAAGCACTGCTCTCTACTTTGTTTGACAATTAATATAATATTAAATGATAAAATCAATAAAAAAAATCAATTAGAAAAAACAATTTAAAAAAAACAACAGATTAACCTATTAAACTCACGACCTAAGTCATTAGATCATTATAAATTCATAAAAAAAATTAAAAAAAAAATTTAAACCCAACTTCCAACTAATCTATGTTGAAGTTTGAAATCATGAAAAAAAAACACTAAACCCATAAGATCATTATATAACATAAACAAAAAAAAATAAAAAATAATTTTGAAGTACAATTTTCAACATGATATAATATTAAAATTAAAAAGAATTAAAAATAAAAGATTAAGTTGTTAAATGATGAAATTAAATAAATAAAAAACACAACACAACTTTAATAGTGTTTTATAAATGTTACTACAATAATTTAGCAATACCTTTAGTGTTTTGTTAATGATTGTATTCAACCAAAAAACCAAGTTCCATGGGTTTTTGAATAAAAGCTCAATCTGTCTATAACATTGTGCCTTGGGAGACTTTCACAATGCAAATGAGCTTTGTTTAAACTAGTTTGATTACCTAAAGGATGGATCATTTTTTTTTCTCAATATAAAAAAAATATGATGCAAGTCTTAACTTTTTATTATCAAGAAAATTTTGTTTTAGATTGAAATTGAATCACTAAAATTTTAATTGGTTTTTATTTTATGTCTAACCACAAAAAAAATATATTTAATTAACCAAATAACTTTTAATTTTTACATAAAACCTTCACATTTCAAACCTTAATTTTATAAAAGTTAAAATAATCTTCTGTCACCTATTTTTATTTATTTTATATACAAAAATCTATCATAGTAGTTTTATCTAAAAACATTTTAAAAAAAAACCTACCTTTTAAAAAACTATAACTAAAAATATTTTTCTTTATATTTTTCAAATCACAACCATAAAAATTACTACAATAACAAACACATATTTGATGTGAAGAACTAAATCAAAAATAAGTAAATGAAATTAAAGATGAAAGATGAGGAGGAAAAAAAATACCTTAACTATTACAACCCATTTTTTCTATGATGTATTTTCATTTAAAAAAAAATTCATCTTATGGTGTGTTTATAAAAATAGTATACTGAGTATCAATTTGGTCTTCCAAGAATTGTTAAATAGAAAGCAAAAATATCTAATAAAAATTTTAAATTTTGTTTTTTTACTTAAAATTAATGTTTTTGGATCGTTTTGATGTGATAGTATCAAAAATAATTTTTTAAAAATAAAAAAATATTATTTTGATGTATTTCTGAGTGAAAAACACTTTGAAAAACAATCACAACCACACTTTCAAACATACCCACACGATCATAACGCGACACAGGACAAAGTGAATGCTTTTTTATAATAATAAAACTAAAAAAATCAATCTCCAAATGATGCAACTCATAGTCAAGAACTGTAACAAAAGCACATCTTATATATTAAATGAGCTCATCGAATACCATTTCAAGCCCTTCTACGTTAAGAGTCCAAAGATAAATTACAAATAATTATCAGTCGGGTGGGAAAAAAAATCCTGAAGGTGACAACACAGCCACCTCAACTGACCGAAGGTTCATGCTCCAGATCTCAGAATTTCAGACAGCCTAAGTAGCTGCGGTAACAAAAAACAAGTATTAAATGGCAAATGAAAGTAAAACTGAGTTGGTGAAACATGCATCTCTAGTCTACAAGTGGATTGAACTATGCATCTTTTTGTGTAACCTCTATCCCTGTAGGCGCTTAGGGTACGTAATTACAAAAAATAAGAATGCAGTCGCATCTAGCTAAATACAGCCAAAATATCCTATGATGGTGAGAAGAAAGGGGAGGTGGCAATGCAAGAGGAATTAAAGAAAGCATTAGAAGGATTCAGGAGTCAGGATGAGAAGTACCTTTAGCAGAAGGTTCATCCTGAGGCTTCATGGCAGGAAAGAGAAGCACCTCCTGCCCCCAAAAAGCAAGCAGAAATATGAGTGATAGATGAAAATTTAAACCCCGTGCTGACATGGTAGCGAGTGTGGCAGCATTGGCACGCAAACACGTGGACACGCAAATAAAATAAAATATGAAGAGGTGATTTGGCACAAACCTTTATATTCTGTGAATCAGTTAACAACATAACTAACCGATCAATACCCATTCCCCATCCACCAGTAGGAGGCAATCCATA
>Ga0325404_1009037_pt1 | contig 10166 bp, 13 predicted proteins | sample PopdelMetagenome_18_FD_205664 | JGI IMG/M metagenome (GOLD analysis project Ga0325404, IMG submission 205664) | Populus deltoides microbial communities from Bellville, Georgia, United States - Xylem-Control-R1 | ecosystem: Host-associated > Plants > Phyllosphere > Stem > Wood/Secondary xylem...
TCATTCAAGCCTACAAGTAACTCGACATATACGCATCCCTTAAACTTTATTTTACTCATTTAAGCATTAAATAATCTCTATTTTAACATCTGATTAGCTTTTCGGGAACAATTTCGTTCATCACTCCAACAGCCTGATACGTGACTGTAAAAGATCTAATTTTTATTTGAAGTTTTTTCACAGCGTAGTAAAACATGACCCCCAACGACTCTTCAAAATCACAACCTGAAAAAAAATTGTAATTTTTCAATATCATTGTTCGTAGAGAGACATGTGAAAGCTAATTTATAATATTGTGATAGTTAGAATAAAAGAATGTTAATGATAATCGAGTGAGTATCGTATACTCTAACAATGTCGAACCTAGGATGTTAAGGTTCTGCATCATTGCTAGAGAGACATAGGTTTTTCATAGCTTACCACACAGATTTTGAAAATCATACGCTCATTGTACAAGACGGTCCTTGCAGCCAAGATGGCAGTGGCCACCACAGGGCCATGATTAGTATAATGGCCTCGTAATCCGTGATTGGAGCAAGTCAAACAATGATAAATTCTTAAAAATACCTTGCAGCCAAGATGGAATTGACGGGATGTGTCTTGTTCAATTCTATGTACCAAATGCTATCCAAATTGAGTGGTTTTATTGAATTTTGTTTATTAATTATATTTTTGGCCCGTTATAATGGAGGGGCGGCATTCAGTTTTGTACTAGCTGGGTTATAGCTTGTGTTAAATGCTCTGTGTTATGCAGAGTTGGCTTAACGTTTACCTGCTGTTGTTGGAGGAGCATATTTGTATGCATATCCAGCTTTCAATGAGCTCACTGCTTTTCTTGTTTTTGGGCAGTTGGTGATTGATTATCACATCGAGGTGGCTAGTATAGCAAGAAGCTTAACAAGTTATGTTGTTACGATTTTAGAGATGTTCCCAGTTCTTAAAGATAATATTCCAAATTGGATTGGACATGGTGGCGAAGTGTTCTTTGGAGGAACTCTTTCGATAAATTTGCCTTCGAGGTTGATGTTCCAAACCGGTCACCATTGTAGTGTTCTTTGCATATGTTGGGTTTGATGCGGTTGCAAATTCAGCTGAAGAATCTAGGAGACCACAGGCATGTTTTGTTGATTTGGTGCTAAATATGCAAAATTCTAATCATGATTTTAAGCATCATGAACATAATCTGATTGTATAAATTTTGTTTTCCTGATTTGTTTGATTTTTAGTGGGACTTGCCATTAGGCATCATCCGAAGCCTTTTCAAATGCATTGCACTTTGTATTTGGAGTCTGTTTGGTGATCAATGGGATGGTACTTTACTATCTTCTTGGGGAAGACGCTCCTTAGGTTGAGGCTTTTATGTCCAGGGGCTTCAAATATGTTTCTGTTTTCATCAGCATAGGTGCTGTTGCTGGACTTACGACAGCCCTTTTACGACGCTCCTTAATACTGCTACCTGCACTTACCAATCACATCTCAGAGTGCCTGCCAGTTCCTGCAATATGGATGGAAGCACAAACGGCACGGCATTCTATGATGTGTTTGTGTGATAGGCAGGAATTGAGTTCTTAAAGCTTCACTCTTGTTGTCATCAGCAGTGCTTGAGCATTTTGATTATCAAGGTTCCATGCTTGTTGTCATCAGTAGTGCTTGAGTGCTCTGATTTTTATTAGTGGGTTATATGCACCTGAAATTGTGTTAGAGTGGTTGCAGACATGTTATTCTGTTGTTTCAGCATGCATCGTAACCCTTCTCTGGAAGGATAAGATGACGAGTCAAGTTTCTTCAAGATGGACTTCAGCGTGGAGGGAAGGTGTTCTTTTCCTTATCACAGTTGCCTGCTGCAGTTTTGCTGCTGGACTCTTCCACCGTTTCAGTGCTTGATTTATTTTTCTGGCTGTGGCAGCTGTACATACTTGCTGCTGCTGCTCATTGTTGTGTCATATGTGGAATATTTATCCTTACTAGTTTCATACTGCATGATAATGGTGTAAAGCATTTCTGAATAGGGTAAAATCTGACACTATTATCCTGATGTTATGGAGATTAAATTTGTGATTCCTCTGTTCTACATTGTCGAAATGCCATTAAATAAAGCATGCTATCACCTAGGTGGTGGTGAGTTCTTGTCTCTAGGAGGAGGGTGGTCTTTAGATTGCTTTGATGAGAACTTCATTTGTTTTCTTTTCATACATGAAACATTGATTCTTAGTTGCAGTTGAAGAGCATGAGAGGTAGTTGTCGAAATGAATCAAAAAGTCTTGATAACACTGCTGGCTTTGGAATGCGGGTCCCTGTTTCGGGCATGACGAATCATTGAATTTCTTGGTGCCTGATAAAATTCCTGGAGCACTAGTGGCATCATCATCAAGCAAATACTCCCCTTTTGATTTCCCTGTTGAATTTTCTTTTTTTGGGAGGGGTTTTTTTCTTTTACCTATTTAATTTTCAGTTGGCCATAATTCTAAACAAAGACAGGCTAATTATGAAGTTAAAAAATGGCATTTTGCCTGGTATTTTTCATAGGGCTAGCAAGGCCTCTCCTGCTTAAGGTAGACTACATAGTTACCAGTTATTTGAGGTGGCTTTCTTCTTCTTCATGATTGTCTCCACTTCTGTTGTGACTTCCGTTTATTTTTCTCTTAGACATACAAAGAACCTCCAGGGTTTTCATGTCCCAGGGTTCCTATTGTGCCATCTGCTTGCATCTTCTTCAGCATATTCCTGTTTGCTCAGGTGCACTTTTAAAGAATCATTCTTACAAACAATGCCTCCTTACAAATTGCAATCTCTGAAATCGAAATGGTTCTTTTAGAAAAACTAGCTAATGATGATTGTTGACATTCCTTCATGCAGTTGCCCGATGAAGCATGGGTGAGGTTTGTTGTCCTCAGCATTATCATGATTGGAATATATGCATTCTGCCATGCCAAACCAAGTTCAGATGAGTCGATTATTTAGCAGAGGGCTCCTACAGAAGCAACTAGATAGTTGCATCTTAGAATATGCCTTGTTGTTTGTAGTAGAATTTGATCTTTTGGGGTAGTGTTTAGATACTATCTCGAGACATGAAAAACAAAGACAATTTGGAGAGAAATTACATGTCTTAATGTCCTTTTTGTTTTGAAATAATAGAAATTCATTCCAAAATTATCTCACAAACAGATTTATTTTATATCTTTATTTTCATTCCTCTAATTAAGCATGTTTCTGTCCCTTTTATATATCCTAGAATACTAACCAAATACAACTTTGTATTTACCCATGTATAAATAAGCAATGGCTATTAGCACAAGTGACCTTTATTTATCAAACCCATCATTAGAAACCAATAGTAATAGCATCCTTTTGGTTTTGGAGATCCCAGAACATGGCAATAGAGAAGTGTAGAATTTTCACTTGCTTCTTGTTGGTTTATTTCATCAATTCAGTGAGACTACTGACCTTCGGCATGGCTCCGTTTTCTTTTCTGAAGAGTTCAATGGCTGGTGAAATGGCGTCATCAATTCTGTTTCTCTTGTTAACTTCTATCTGCTCTCCGGATATTTTTGCAAAATTCACAGTTCCTTTTAACAGGTCTTAAGAGGCCAGGACAAAGCTGCGGATAACTATGCAACTGATCATCATGTTAGACCAAAAGGAAGAAGAAAGGTTGTTTTGATCTATTATAGCTAGATAGAGTCTTCAAGGTCATGACCATACTGCAATCACGATAACGCAGGGCTGATTAATGAACGACAGCCATACAAAAGCCAGAGAGCCAACTCTAAAAAGAAAAATCAATTATCCAATAATCACAGCATCATATTCCTTCAGGTCTAGCGTGATATTACCAGAACAGAGAGTGGCCCTGACATTCTGAGCCAAATCTTAATATTAGTAGGAAAACTAAAACATAGAAAACCTACTAGTTTTCCTTTCTTTCTTTTCCTTATTCTTCATGTAGAGGAGTTCCATGCAAAAAAAACATCTTGCGAGTCTCTGATTCCTAAGGATAACAATAACAGAATCCCCGCGGAAGAACATCGTGCTGATGAACCTTTCTCTGTTAATTGTTCGAGCTTTCTCCTCGCCTTTCCCAGTTTTTTCCACTGTCAACGTCTCCGACATTTTCCAAAAACATGTTTCGGTGTCAAACTCAGAAGCAACCCACGATAACAACGTCATCACCTAATAAAGCATAGGCCTGAGACCGGCAACTGGGATAAAGCCGCTCAGCTGCCAACCACACTACCATATGATGTGAATGTGCAAGAAGCTTCTTGTTATTGCACAAGTTAATCAGCACTTGGGTGTTCCTTTTTATACTTATCATTAGAAAAGAGAGTGACCCAGTGCTGAAGTCCACCTCCTCCTCCTTCCTGCCTGTGGCATCTTTCTCCATTGCCCTACTCATGCTGACTTCAAGATTTGGTTGACACTAGGGAGAAAAAAGGTGCTAATAGAAACAGGAAAAACAACTCCAAGCTGTAGTCTGAAACCTATAATATAGAAGAATTCGAAAAATATAGGAAAACCTACCGAATAAAACTTTATTTTCAAGAGCTAGGATGTTCCCGAGCCTAATTTTGTCACGTTGAAACCACATTCAAGATGGAGTATTAACGAGAAAATTCTCTCACATCTTCATTATGGTTTCAAATCAGAGATGACAGCATGAGAACCAAACCCATTTATCATCCAAGACAATATCCTAAAGGTTTACAAAACTTCAATTATGAAATTGTAAATAATGATATTCCTGAAAATTGTTGAAACTCTACAGTCATCATATGAAAACAAATTCCTACATACTCGAATGCTAAATTCTAATTTAGTCTTTTTTAGACAAGGTAAAATCCACACAGCAAGACATACTTTTAGTGTGATAATGTTCCAACAAAATTGTCTTTTTAAGGCTTCACAAAAGCCTTTCAGTTGCACACAACATCAGAGTAAAATCCTATAGTCCTCCTTTGACAGTCCTTAACGTTGAGAAGCTCCACATCAAAAACTTCGAACTGTTTTGAGCTGAAAAAAGTGGAAGGTCCAACCTGTACAAAGGATGAGGGAATCAACAAATTCTTTTAAATAAAGAATCAGAGCATGAAGATTTAGATTGAGAAGGAAATGACTGTAAAATTTATATTATCCAGGGAAGCACCCATGGTCTGGATAGTTGGCAACAAGTTTGGATGTGAATAACTGAATAGCATCCAATGTCAAGAGCGAATTCAGTTTTCCCCCCAATAATCTTGAAATATCTTCATTTCTTCTTCCTTTCCTTTTTGGATAAAGGAATGATACTAATGGTACTCAATTTCTTTTATTTGTTTTACTGAGAAATGTTCTAAAAATTCCAGGAAAATAATAGTTAGTGGAGTTTTCGACACAACTGTTATTGACCATACTACATAGGCAGTTCACATGCACGTGAAGCAATCATGAAAAGAGTAAAAGGGGATATGGCATTTTATGGGAGTATTTAGCCTTAGCTTCAAAGGAAGGAATGAGAATAGAAGCATCATGAGTGTCGCATTTAGGTTTTCTTTTCTTACCTTTTCTTTTACTATTTTATCCTTAAACTACTATGATCGATAGAAAAGGAAGAAATAATGATCAAGGAAAGAGGGGAGGGTCGGGTGGTGTTGGATGAAGAGGTGCTGAATTATGCAAATAGAGAGGCAGGCAATTTAAGAAACTAACCGGTGGCCCAAGTTCTGGAGGAACGATTATCCTCCTCTTCCCCCCAGGTCTCATGTCTCGAATTCCTTCATCAAATCCTGCATAAATTCCCATGTTAACTACCTTTATTGTGTACAATTTTTAGTTCGAAGTGATAAGAAGACAAGCAGGTGCTGGGGGGACTATGAGGAAGCTTTATTGATAGTCGAGATAGAAGGCACAAGAGATTGTAGTAAATTCTGGATGTTGTCTTTTCACCTGGAATCAATGCATTAGTGCCCATGCGGATTTTCGCAGGAGAACCCTGTAAGTAGGTGCTGTCAATGCGACGACCTGACTCATTATAGCCAACATAGTGGAAAGTCACCTGCAAAGTTTCAAGAGTGACTTGCGGCTCAACACTGAACAAAATTTTTATAGATATATCATTCATGAAGTGTTGATATCTTGAGATTATTAATCAATTTCAGCTGTAATGGTAGGACATTCATCAGAAACTATTCTAGCTTGTCTTATAAATGGTTGACATATCTCAAATCCACATAAAAAATCAGGAAAGAGTGACTTTCAAAGTAAATGAAAGAAAACCTGTTGGCCATCCTTTGGGCAATCACCTTCACCAACTTCAAAATCCCGGTATATAAGCCCTGAGTCACGCTTTATATAATTCTCTGGTGCTACTACCTTAACCTCAAAACCTGAATAACATTCCCCAAAGATTAGAAATCGATTCCACGTGGTGTCCATAAACCTAATGAAAAATAAAATTGTCGCATTTTCACAAGCACGGACCTTCTCTGATAAAACTTGGGAAGTCATCAGGTACATTGTTCTCTTTCTGGATCCGCTTGTTTTGTTCCAGCAAGCGTCTTTCGTCATACGGGTTCTTGCTCTTTGTCTTTCCATAAGAAGGAAAAGTTGAAAGCAAGCCTGATGAGAAAGAAAAGAAGAGGAGGAACCTACGCCTCAATTTCTCTTCATGACATAATACTACATGTCCATTCTGCATTCTGGCATACATATACTGTTGATTATAGAAACAGACAAACATTAAAAATAAGAGCAATCAAGGAAACATTATTATCCACTCACCCATCATCATTCAAGTTGTGACAACACCGTACCATTCGCTTCTTCAAAGAAAAGAGATCTCCCACAGCAGGACATGGTATAAGGTTTATGTCTGCCACAAAGCTCACATAAGCAAAAACTATATCGATACAGGAATACGGAAAAAATCAAATCAATTCCGGACTTTTATGGTTGCCAAGGGGCAAAAGGAAACTATAAATTATTAAATATTCCAACGTTGTAGCCTCAGATTATTGTAAATGCAACTTTCTTGGTTTCCACATATGTAATTACTTTTATAAAAAGTAGTATAAAAACATTCTTAAAGAGTTCATTTAAAAATTTTAATTTTTAAATTAAAATGGTTTTTTCATATAATTTTAGATCCTTAATGATAAAAAAAAATTACAAATTCAAACCTTATTGTTCCATTCTAATTAATTAAATCAATAAGCACAAGTAAATGGTGAGGTTTTTCAAGTTTTAAACTCAAAAATTTTTTATTTTAAAGAATATTTTAGAGATTAATATAAAATTATATTATTAAGACCTCATTTAATAACATAAAAATAACATAGAAAGCTTTTAGATTGATATCACATCTCACATCCAATTATTTCCCAATTAAGACGTATAAATCACTTCACATTAGCACCAATTACAAGTTTCACTTCCACGTTTGAGGAATAAGCAATCCCCACCACAACAAGCACATTAGCACCCGCCACAATAATTCACATTACTTCCTCCACACCTACTCACTGCTAGTGTACTAACACAAGAAGACTAGGAAGCTAAGAACAACATGGTAAAATTAGTATCGCAAGGAAATTTAAGCATCAGTTTGCATGGGATTCATCAAAAAAGAAGAAAGAGCTAGCAAAGTTCATCCGTAGATGTTATAAGCACAAACAAAATTATATCATTCGACTTTGTTCTACTAAGAGAAGGACAATAACCATGCTTGAGAGAGGGGGGAATTAAGAGATACCCAGAAAACATAAACACGAGGCACTTGCAGGAGCGCAGAGAGAGAGAGAGAGAGAAGCAGACTTACGAGGAGAAGATGGCTTAGACAGGAGAGGATAGAACGATGAGGTTGCTGTCAGCATGGCTTTTGTGAAGCACAGGATGGGCCTTTTCTGTTAAAACCTCTTCGTGGTGTTATCTCATGTTCTGTTCCATCTTTTTTTATTACTTTTTTTTTTTTTTTTAAGGAAACTCTCGCATCTTTTTTTGAAAAATAGTTTTCATAGCAAAAATATTTATTAGGCATTGTCTACGGTACCTTTATATAGTCGAATATTGCAATAATGAAAATAAAAAAATCGTCTTCACTAACTTGCCAATCGCCATACCGTTTATGTTTAACGTATATTGTCATATCAAATTATTTATGTTTTAACCTTTCTTTCCTTTTGTGTTCGCATGTTTAAGAGAATCTTTGGAAATAAATTTATATGATTATTAATTTTAAAATTCAATATATATCCGATCCGGTCTACTGTATGCCAATTTATTTTTATATTAAAAAAATTATTTTTTTATTTTTTCTTTGCTTCAATTTTTTAAAAAAATTTTTAATACATTGATATTAAAAATAATTTTTTTTAAAAAAATATAATTTTCATATATTTTTTTAAAAAATAATTATTATCATCTATTTAAAATTAATCCGAGGTTTGACTCAAATGGAATAAGTAAAAAATCCAGTTTATTTTTAAAACAAACCCGACTCCTGAACCAGATTGACATTGACACGTGGTAAGATCTATAACTATGCAAAAACAAACCTCCTTGACAATTGTAACAGCTGTTTATTTTAGTATCTTCCTAAGATTACTCCTTTCCAATACAGACTCAAAAGATGCTTAATCTTCTGATTCAACAAACATTTTCTTCAAAGCAATTCCCCAATCCCAACTCTTCACCACCAGATCTCTTCGAATGGTCTGAGTTTGGATCTGATCTTATACATAGACAAGGACTGGATCATCGAAATAATTTTATTAGAATTTACACTCATTCGATAACAAAACTATTCACCACCCCTTTTCGTCACAGGCCCAATTCATAGATGGAGAGCGGGGTCTAGAGAGAAGCATCGGAAAATCCATACCAACTGTGCATTTGCAAGGCTAGAAGTATCAAGTTCACAGATTTTAAAATGTGAACAAAAGTTCATAAAAAGATCAAAAGGGAGGGGAAGAGAATCCAATTTGCTCGAAGAAAAAGCATGTTTGATCATGTACGTTTACAACGTTTACAATCTTGAACCAGCATTCAGACTCGATACAAGAAACGGTACCTGTGACCACTATCACCAGCCATTTCTTTGTGCCTGGAAAGAAAGAAATAGCCCATCTTGCAGTAGTAGATGTATCAGGCAGAACAACAAAGGGATGCTGTACTCTTCTTCGTGTCCTCCGCTTTGCACAAGACTCTCAAACTAGGAAAAATCAAAACAGGGAGGAAAACAAAGGAGGAAACTGTGTCTGTCATTTATTCACTTGTGTTGTGTTCTAGGATAAAAAGATACAAATAATGAAAATCCTAAATTACACTCCCGCTGAAACTCTTAAATAACACTCCCGCCGAAACTCTTAAATTAACTCTTGGTAGGTATAGGTATTGATATCTCAACAGACCCGAATGTCCACAGTAATGCTACTCAACTGACTAGCCCTGATGGAGCTTTTGAGTTTCTTTGTTGAGGATTTCTGGTCGGGTTGGTACCCAAGCCACAAGCATGAAAGTCTGGAGATAGCAGCCTGGCTAGCAAACTGAACCTTGCAAGCCAGGCTTGGCTCTCTCAACATGTCATTACCCACAACACCCAAGGCACAAGTAGCATCATATCCATCAAGGTCAGATTCTGTTACCAGCACAGCAGATCCATCATCAAAAGCTGCGGTGTCCTGTTTTCCATCCTCTTTGGTTGGAAGATCTAATGCTTTTTGAATTATCATACAGCCAGGGATACTAATTTTTTTTACCTTGAGAAGATAGTAGTCTTGAACAGCCTGTATACAGGAGTTAACGCAGGATGATTTTAGCAGAAGCCCAAGCGTTATAGAATGAAGATAAAAGGTATCTTCGATCCGATAAAATGATGATTGTACTTACAAATAATGAAAAGAAAATGACAGATCAACAGTTAATACAGTTAGTCCCATGATCAAAATAGGCACAAAGTAAAAGTATAAGTTAGTAACAGAGTCCAGTTCATTAATCATAAATTCTTGCCTTCCGCTCAATCCAAGTCATTTGAACTGGAGTGAAGCTTTTAAAAACATGCTCTTCTTAGTCCAGATTCATGTTCATTAATCATAAATTCTTGTCTTCCGCTCAATCCAAGTCATTTGAGCTGGAGTGAAGCTTGTAAGAGCATGCTCTTCTTAGTCCAGATTCCTCAGTGTGTGTGTGTGTGT
>Ga0325404_1009052_pt1 | contig 10158 bp, 8 predicted proteins | sample PopdelMetagenome_18_FD_205664 | JGI IMG/M metagenome (GOLD analysis project Ga0325404, IMG submission 205664) | Populus deltoides microbial communities from Bellville, Georgia, United States - Xylem-Control-R1 | ecosystem: Host-associated > Plants > Phyllosphere > Stem > Wood/Secondary xylem...
AAATCTTGTGGCATCATGAGCTAGACTGCCAACAAAACCATAAAAGATAAAACAAAACACAACAAGACAAAACATCTTAGCAAGCCTGGTCAAATAAGAACTATTACTTGTTTAACATAATAGTAACACGCTCAATTTTCTAATTCTAGCATATCACCTCATCAGCTAGCTTTCTTACAAAGGCTTTCGCATTAATCTCATCAATAGTATGAACAAACAGTTGGGCAGTATCTCATCCTCCATTTGAGTAAGTCTTAGGAAAGTCATTCAAAATGGTAGGATTGTCAATTCCTCTTTTTCCAGCTACTTTCCCTTAATTCTTGTCATTTTGCTTTCGTCTTGATCTCGAAAACTCGCATATTGTCATCCTTGTTGGGTTTATATCCAAGCCCAAATCTCTAGTCAGCACATTTTAATTTTATCAAATTGACTAGTTCAAACATTCCAGTGTCAGGATCAAATTGAAAGGGAATCTCATGTTTTAGGAAGTAATTAGTTGCCATTCTCATTGCTTCCAAAATCTTTGGCTTTCTCAACACCGTGTTCTTAGGAACCCATTAAATGTTTATGATTTTAAAAGCATGAATATTCTCATCTTTACAATATTCTACCTTGATGAATGGTACAACCATATTCCTTATTATGGAAATTATTTCTTTACCCTTGATAGTTACCAGCACCCTATTAATGATGTATTTCAAGTAATGATGTAATGAGGAAGCTATCACACCAACCGCGGGGATCTAAGGTCTTCCCAGCAACATACTATAGGAAGGATGAATATACATCACTTATAATGTAACAAAAAACACTTATATCCCCATATATAGCTCTACTTTCAGGGTCCCGATTATTTATCTTGGCAAGCCATTATATGTCATCGCCATCATAGTACTTAGCCTCATATGTGATTCATCGACAGTAATTTCACTCATCATGTGTCTTGGCAGCACATTTAATATCCAGCCATTATCAATCAATATTTTGCATATCAGGATGTTTTTGCATCGCACTATAATGTACAATGGTTTACTATACCTGATATCTTCATATTTTAATTCATCTTTAGTGAAGTACACATAATTTGAGGCCTGGATTCTGCCTATCAAGTGTTCAATAGTTTCTTGGTTGATATCCTGAGGCATAAACACCTCATTTAACACCTTCTACAAAGCTTTCCTATGTCGTTTAAAGCTCAAAATCAATGATAGAAATGATATTTTAGCAGGAGTTTTTCTTAAGCTGCTCAATGACATTGTATTCACTGTGTTTCCTTAGCTTCAGGAACTCATTGGTCTCTGCCTCAGTGAAGGGCTTATTGACTTTCTTTGACAGGATCAATTACCTCTTTCCTCTTGACTTTTCTTTGTTTCTCAAGTTCCTTTGAGGTGAAGCTCCTCCCGCTAGATGTTAAGCCTCCGACTTTTGTTTGCAAAATAAGCCCTGGTTGCCTGCTTTGGAAGGAATACTCGTAGTTATGTGACAAGGAATTATAGTTTTCCTTTTTTGCCACTGTAGGTTTAAACATAATCAATTTAGGCAACCCATTAATAGTAAATTAAATCCTACAGACTTCCTTATTCATGCTAGGTTCATCCACTACAGACACCTCTCTACCCGTTTCCCTTTAAATTTTAAAAGTTTCTCGAGTCAGCATTTATATCACCTCATTATGCAAATCTCTGTATTGGTTGATCCTATGGTCTTTTTTTTAGTGATACTTCCAGAAATCCCTACTTGTCAACCCGTCTTCACAACTACCCTCTTTATATCCGGCTTTTACCAACATTTTGTAAACACTATATAGAGACACCTTCAAGCACCTCGGGCTTTCAGTCTCCAATGTGTTTATGGATTCATTACCCACCATTATTAGATAAGCTATTGGATCTAGTCTCTGGCTGATGTGACACCTCTTGATCACATGGTCAAGTAACCCTTAATAAAGTTGATAACAACCTAGAAAGCCAAAAATCAAATTTGATATAACCTTGACCCATAGAAAACCTTGTACCTAAGAACCAAAGGTATTGAAAAAAACCTAAACTCAAAGATAATCTTGTATCTAAGAATCCTAAGTATGTGAATGACGTCACAAAACCAGTTAATCTTTGATAAGTTAGTGTATGTTCTTTATCTCTGCAAAGAAATGTTGTTTTGCCACAAATAAACAAAAGAACAACTCGTTTATTCTCCAACTTGCAGCTGAAATTTGCAGCTAAAAAACATAATATAATCTTCTCTAACTAACCATAATGGACCCCTTTTGGGTTACAAGTTAATAGGCTTAAACTAATAATCAACTAACACAAGTCCAATAATAAAATAAACTTCTAAATAATATTTAATAGGCCAGAACAAATTCAAATTAAAAATAATTATTAAAAATTAAATAAATAAATAAAATAGGATAATAAAAACAAAGTCTTCTTGCTAAAATTTCTCTATGTAACTCAAATCTCTAATTGCTGCACATTCTTAACAGATTTTTAATCCTGAATGCAACCACATCATTCTCTCTCGTCTGGATGAATTAATGAGCCTACCAAATATGGTTGAAAATCTCTTGATGTCTAGTTTCCATAACAACGTGAAGATCAGAATAATTTCACTTATAGCTTCAGATATGTCCCAAACAGTACACAAAGATCTAGTTTGACATATTTGACAAGATTTGTCTAATAACTTCGACCCTCTGAAATAATATAATCCCAAACTCTATTTAAGCTAAACATTTACCAAAATATAGTTTCATGTATCTAGTATCTCCCTATAAAATTTTAGCACATTCCAATGTACAATTTGAGAGGTATACCTGATCACGCAAAACTGGTTAGCAGACATTTTAAGGTCAAATTTAGACCTGACTTGGTTCGTATCATCATCCCCTTCTTTAAAAAGATTTGACCTCGAATATGTATAATGAAAAAAATCTTTTAAGGTAAACAAATCGGTACCAACCTGAATAATATCATCATCATCAAAACCAAGAAGAATCATCATCATCAAAACCAAGAAGAATCATCATCATCAAAACCAAGAAGAATCATCATCTCTTTCTTTAAATTCAATTGCTTCTCATATATTTGTTTAGGTGTTAAAGAAACAAGAGTTATAGGTCTTCCAATCATCCAAAAGGAATTCCTATTTGTTACTCCATCATGCATAACACTCCAATCATACTATTATGATCTACCACGCAATAAGTGACTAGCTTGCATTGGCATAACATCATATAACATTTTATCACAATATTTACCAATAAAAAAGGCAACCAAAACCTACTTATTCACGTTCACTCCACCACAATCATTCAACCACTATAATTTATAAAGTATGAAATGTTTTGTGGTATGTAAGTTCAACTTTCTCACCAATTTAGTACTAGCTATATTAGTGCAACTACCACCATCTATAATTAAGCTACATACCTTATTATGAACATGACATCTCGTGTGGAATATATTCTACCTCTGACCTTCTAAATCATCCACCTTGACATGCATGTTTAATGCTCTCATAACTACAAGTGCCTCTCCCTCAACCGGATACCCAACACAAACATTATCAGCATCTTCTAATGGTGGCATCTTTTACTTTTCATCCTCTACATCGATCTCAACCTTATTATTAGCTTTCATAACCATAACCCTTTCATTTCGATACTATAAAGCAACATGACCAAAACCCAAAAAACAAAAACATTTAATGTCACAGTTACAGGAAATAAGAGTAATATTGTTACCTTTAACAGCAGTTGAGGTGTCTTTCTTCTCTCTAGGATATTCAGTCTTACCTTCCTCATTTTAATGTGATGGACCACCCTCAGGTTTAGCCTTTCAATTGGGTTTCCAAGGTTTAGAAGGGCCTAATAGTTGGCATTGCTGAATGATACCCTTCTATTTAAGTTGTCTCTCCACCTTCACGACCATATACACCATCTCCTTCAATTCTATATAATGATGCAAATCCATAATATGAGTTATATTATGATTAAGGTCATTCATAAATCTAGTCATAATAGCCTCCATTTCCTCCTCAACATTAGCTTGAATCATATCATGTTTCATCTCCTTGAAGTACTCATCAATAATCTTTGTACCTTAACTCAAACTCTGCAACCTTTGATGTGATTCTCTATAATAGTGGCTAGACACAAATCTCCTCCTCATAAAGGATTCCATCTCATCCAAAGTATCAACTTGCCTCTCATAATTCCTCCTATAGTTTGTCACTAACTGATCCCACTATATAATGGTATAGTTAGTAAAAGCAATCACAGTAAGCTTGACTTTCTTTAGATCCAGATAATTGTGACACTTAAAAATCCACTTCACTTTCTTGTCCTATTCTAAATGATTTTTTGGATTATTCTTCCCCTAAAAAACTGGTATTTTCATATTAATTATACATATATCTTTATTTAACTTAGCATTATGATCTCAACACCTATAATTACCCTTTTAGTCAAAATTATCACCATATATTTCCCCTACAAACTAAAAATTTCATTGCTATCCTAAATGTTCCCAATGTTCCATGGACACATCTTCAAAATCAACATCATTCATGTTCGTATTATCAGCCACAAACTCATACATATTAGTGTTAACTCACTTAACAACCCTCCTAACATTAAATTCTCTTCGCTCATTGGCTATCTGATCCATCTGTTTATTCATAACGTGTAACTAATTTACAATTTCATTGTCTCTTCTTTGTGATGCTATGTTGTTGTTTGCCTTCGACATCATTGGATCTAAAAATTAGTTAGTTGACAATAAATATATATTCCTTACACACTCCTTCATGTGTTTTGACTCCTCTAATGTTTCACTCAAACATAGGTTTTTCACTCAAATTTGCTCACGTCTTTTTCCTCTCGTCTCACCTTTTTTTACTCTTGCGGAACTAAATTTTAAAGCCTAGCTCTGATACCAACTAATTTGAACCTCTTAACCATGTGGTCAAGAAACTCCTAACGAAGTAGATAACAACCCAAAACGTTAAAAATCAGGTTTGATAGAACCTTGATCCAGATGTAACCTTGTACCTAAGAACCAAAGGTATTGAAAAAAAAACTTAGACCCATAGATAACATTGTATCTAAGAATCCTAAGTATGCGAACGAGGCCACGAAGCCAGTTAATCTTCAATAATCAGTATGATCTTTGTCCTTGCAAAGAGAGCTTGTTTTGGCACAAACAAACAAAAGGAAAACTCACGTTTATTCTCATACTCGCTGCTGAAATTTATAAATAAAAAAAATAATATAGTATGTTATAACTAACCCTAATGGACTCTTTTTGGGTTGAAAGGTAATAGGCCTAAACTAGTAATCAACTAACATAAGTCCAATAATAAAATAAACTCTTAAACAATGTCTAATAGGCCAGAACAAACCCAAATTAAAAATAATTATTCAATATTAAATAAATAAAATAGGATAATAAAAATAAAGCTTTCATGCTAAAATTCCTCCATGGAGCCCAAATCTCCAATTTTCATATATTCTCGACAGATTTTTAATCCTGATTCCAAATACATCATTCTCTCTCATATGGATGAATTAATGAGCCTAACATATATGATTAGAAAGATTGAGATTTTTCTAGTAAATTCAACCATCTAAACTAATATGTTCCTGAACTCTATTTGACCTGAAAATTTACCAAAACATATTTTCATGTGTTTAAGTATCTCCTTATAAAATTTCAGTTTATTCTAATCTATGGTTTGAGAGATATGTTAGATCTTACAAAACTAGTCAACAGACATTTTAACACCAAATTCGAATCACACTTGGTTGGTATAACTAGCTCTTTAAAGTTTTTCGTTGTTCAATTTCAAGCTTAGTTATCTTCAAGTTTATCTATACATTGAATCTGCTGATGTGATCTTTCATTCTTCAAACTTCTATCTCAGCTCACTCAGCTCTTCATCAGCTTTTTGATACTGCCCTTTTAGCTTCTTTGATTCTTCCTTCTGAATTTCTAACTCAATTTAGACTATAAAGACTCAATCCATCAGCGCATTCGCTTTATCCTGATACTCCCTCATGTCTGTTTTGGCTACCCTTCTAGCTTCTATTTTGTCGTCAGTTTGGGTTTTGTACTAAGCTATTAAGTTTCCTTCTTCCTTAATATTGAGATTGGCCAACCTATTCTTCTCTTTTTTAGCTTCCAACCTCATTCTGTTATGATTCCTTTCCTTTTTTTAAGAAGCTATTAATTCTTTGTCAGTAAGTTTTTTGCCCTCAAATGTCCTTTTTAGGGTTATCAATTAACATAGACCTCTTGATCACGTGGTAAAGCAACCCTTAATAAAGATGATACTTCCTGAGAAAAGCTAAAAATCAGGTTTGATAACCTTAACCCAGAGTTAACCTATAACTAAGAACCAGATAGAGGTATTGGAATTTGTGAATTGACGCCACAAGATCAGTTATACCTTAATAAGTTAGGTTTTCTTCTTTGTCATAGTAAAGAAATATTTACTTCAAGCAAAACACAAGTTTATTTTATAAATCCATGCATACTGGTAACCCTAATGGATGCAAAACTTGTGGGTTAATATTTACCCACTTACAATAAGCTCAAAGTATGTTACCTAAGCCCAAACATGAAAAAGATAATAAAAATAACTAATCTGACATATTAACTAAAGTTGTTGCACCAAATAAATAAAATGACCTAACATAGATAATTTTTTTAGTTTAAATAATATCATGAACGAAACTATCATCCTAGAAACACTAGGGTCCTTATTGCCACTTTTAGATATCAAAGATAAGTTAGGGAATTGATTGTTGAAGTTGTCTCCCTTTTAGTTTCCTTGTTTGTCTATTATAATTAATTATAACTTTAAAGAATCCTGTCAAAACTGAAAACCCTTGTTCCCTTCCTTTAACCTTCCTTGTATGATTAGAAAACTTTCTAAGATAAGCTAATCATTTTATCATTAAATACCACTAACCTTTATTTTCTTGTGTAGCTAGAATGAATAAGAAATCCTTATAATAAAAGAATTTTAGAACATTAATGAATCATTGCCACACTTGAAAGTTATGTTGCTACCTATTAAAAATCCTTGTAGAACTAAGAAATTCTTAAAACAAGTTGTTATATCCTTGTAGGAAAAGGATCCTGTCAAATAGAAAATTCACAAGTCAAAAGAAAATAAATAACAAAACTCGTATATCATGTTCTTACCTATATTGCAAGGCTTTCTTGAACTCTGATTGTTCTGCAATTTTACCCTAACATAGAACATTATACCAATAAACTCTGGGTAAATTTTTATCCTAATCCCAAGTTCATATTAAGAATTATGATTATTGTTGTAAAACTGGACAATATGCACATTTATGTTAAAATCTAAATTTTTTTGTTCAACCCTTTCTTGGATCGTATCACCAGTTCTTTTTAAGCATTACATGCTTGTTTACCATATCATCGTACTTGGACATTCTTTCCTTCAATTTCCTCAGACTTTTTGGTCATGTCCTGTCATTCACTAATTATTTCTTGATCATTTATTCCTCATTTCACATCTTGCATTAGTATTGTTATATGTTCATCCTTTTCTCACAACTACTAGTTTAAAAAAACCTTTATCTTTTCTTCTTTCAATAGCTGGTTTTCTAAGAACTTCTGCTAATTCTCGGTGTTACTTAGCTTAATTTTAGCTTATCCAACTCATCGCGCAACACTTCTTCATTGCTAACCCTTTTTCTCTTTGGTTCCCTAGTGATAGATGGTCCAACTTTGATAACCTCTATTGGGCCTTGCACTCTAAAACTTCCAAGTACCTCGGATAACCCATTATTTCTCTAAACTAAATAATTAGGGTTGACTGAGGATTTGACCTCATATTCACCTTTATGGACTAGTATAAACTACTTTCAACCATGTCTGATAGCATCTAATTTAGCTAAAAAATTAGAATTCTTAAAACCTGGTATACTTGGCAAAACCACAAGTTTTTGACCCTTGTTGAATCCCTCCAAACTTCCTAGTAACCAATGAGGGTAAATAGGTGATGTAACTAAATAACTCAATCAGTAGGACTCATGCCTTATCTCTACAACTTATAATATAATAGGTTTCTTTATGCAAGGGGTTGTCCACCTGAAGTTTATCTAAGCGATAGCTTGGTATTTCTCTACCTAGACCCTCTTATCTAAGTTATACCAATTTTCACTCATAACCAACTTAAAGGACCTCATATTAAACCACTAAAAATTATTAAAAACCTCTTTTAAGGTTTTCAAATGACTCAATATCCATGTAAACAACAAGGAATACATCATCGTATCACTCCCTTTCCATGTAGCCTACAGTGGTTCAACGACAAGAAAGTTTCAACCATGATAATTGTAATATGGTTATTCTTTATTCATTACTATTAAACAAAGGCTTTGGCAAATTCAACACTGATGATCCCAGGAGCTTCTAAAGGAAATAAGACAAGCTCAAATATAGCAAGAACATCTGTTTGGTATCTCTCTTCTCCTAAATTCCACTCATCTTTATATGTTTTCAGCTTAGTTTCAATGAACTTCCATTTAAACCTTTCATTGGTTGTCCTATACTGGTCAACTTGGTCTAGGTGCAACAATTTAGCGATTTCAATAGTCATGCCCCCAATTCTTTGTATGAAGTACACCTTATAATAGACATTTGGAAAATTCAGGATTTGAGCATATTCCTCGATGGTGAGGGTTAAGTCAATATCCCTAAAAGTGAAGCATTTGTAAACTAGGTCCTAGAAATGCAACGGGGCCTTAACTAGTAAAAATTTATACTAGAAGCCTTACCAGATGAGTAATTATCTCATACCTTCTCTCAAAAAAGGTCTTGTCTATATAACTAAAGATTGACACAAGCTTCTCTATGTTATTCATAAAGCAATGTACTTTGGTCATGTGTGGTAATTCTCTAACCTTGGTCCTTAGGTAGTCCCTCTCAACTAATTTCATCATCTTAGACTTTTTCCCACACTCAGAAATGGTCATGGAAAGTCATAGTCTTAGCTCGAATAAATCTTGTAGAGTCTAATATTTTTTATCAGGTTTGCCATGATGCAAAATGAATTATTAGGGAGTCGATATCCTAAGGGCAGGTTCTAGCCACTATATAAGGGGTAGGCTTACTATCTAGTCTCAAATGGATCAATGATCTGCCTAGTGACCACCTCTCACAAAGGCAACATGGGAGTTTACAAGGAATGGTTGGGGCACAGTGTGACTACCATTACCAAGTAATTGCTTAGCTTATAGTTAAGAGTTTCACAAATCTGAACCTCAACTAAAAGTCATAAGATAGATCGTTACTCCCCCACTTAACTTAGAATTGGGTTTATTCTCTCAAACTTAAAATGCATGAAGGCATTAATTCATATCTGATGTACTTATACATTAGCAGTATGTAAAACAATACATGCCAAAATATTAATCATATAGACCAATAAAATAAACAAGACGTTTATAGTTGAGTGTTTCACAAATTTGAACCCCGACTAAAAGTCATGAGACAAACCACTACTCCCCTATCGAATCTAAAATTAGGTTTATTCTCTCAAAATTAAAATGCATGAAGGCATTAATCCATATCCAATGTACTTATGCATGAGCAGTATGTAAACAAATGCATGCTAAGTTTAAATCACATAGACCAATAAAATAAAATAAAAACTGTGATTCTTAAATCACGGTTTTAATGGAATCATTATTCATAATAGTGAGTTCTTTAACAACCGCGAAATAAAATAGTGGTTATATAATAAAATTATGATTTTGAGTTGTAGTTACGATACATATATAATCCCCCCCCTCTTTTTCTCCATGGTCATCACTCCTGCAAAGTAAAAAAACTTTAGAAAAAAAAACCCAAGAAAAAACAACCTCTAATTGCCCAAAACACTATAATCATCTTCCCTTTATCTTTATGAGTCTTTCTACTGTTTTTTTATTGCAAACTGCCAGCCCAAGCTTCCATTAACAACCTTCTCGCCACCACAACTGGTGGAATTGCCACCTAAACATCAAAAAATCAAGGTAAAATATTTGCATTTTCTCTTAGTTTAATGGGTTTTATTATTTAATTGATAAATTTTATGTTTTGATTTAATTAGGTATTTGTGTTGTGTTTGATAATT
>Ga0325404_1009062_pt1 | contig 10153 bp, 1 predicted proteins | sample PopdelMetagenome_18_FD_205664 | JGI IMG/M metagenome (GOLD analysis project Ga0325404, IMG submission 205664) | Populus deltoides microbial communities from Bellville, Georgia, United States - Xylem-Control-R1 | ecosystem: Host-associated > Plants > Phyllosphere > Stem > Wood/Secondary xylem...
CGTATTCACACCCACACACAGGTTTTGTCATGTGATTTTGCCATATGTATTATTCAACTATTATAGACTAGTTTGAATTATTTCTAACATTTATTAAATTGAGATGTTTGTTTCAAAATCTAAATAGATTTTGTCTAAAGCTTGATAATTTATAATTAATTTGCAATTTTCCTTTATTTTTTTTTGCATTTTAATTCCCGCAAATATTTTTTACCATCCCTTTTTTGTTCTTTATATGTTAAGAAGCAACTTGTTAACACTTTTCAAAAATTGATTAGAAACCAAACAAATATAAGCATGACAACTTATTTGATCATGAAGGGAAAACCTTATGAAAAACTCTTCAAAAGATTATATAAAAAAAACCCTCTAGAACAGCTAAACCCAAGACAGTAGTTTAGAAGACTACAAGATGAGTATTTATGACTACAAATCCTTTGTAACTATAATACTTTACTTGTCAAGACAAACACTCTGTTTTGTTTTCTACTGTAGTAGCTTGCTAAAACACTTAAAGATCTTTAAACTATTGTCATCCTAATTGGAACATTCAGTTGCTAACACAGTAACATAGGAATTTCCCTTAGGAGTTTACAGGTCTTCTAACTATTTAGCAAACAATTCTCCTTGAGAATTTTCTTCACACTCATTTGTGTATCAATAGTATATGCTGTGAAACTCTATGTAACTCCTTAGTTGGTTGGGCACTATTGCTCTATTGCCAGTGTTACTCTTGCCTTCTTAATGCTTCAGATTATCCTTCTTTATATACACATCCATGTGATAAGGATAAGAACATTATCTTCAAGTTTCTAGTTTATTAATTACATTTTTAACAGACTATTATTTATGTTTCACAAAAACATGCACTTCTCTGACAGTATTTCAGATAGTTTGATATAAATAGATATTTTATTAAGGTATTCATGCAAGCACAATTGAAACAATGTTATTTAGTATGAGAATAGTTAATAATATGTATGCAACAATATTGACACAATCAAAGAGTTGATATCTTCTCCCAAGTGTAAGAGTGTCAAAATAATAAATAACCCGGTAAGATCGGGGTCAAACCATAAGGAGGTGAACTATATAAAATTATAAACAATAAATGAAAAGGAGATGAAGAGAACTTTTGAGATGTGATATTGACGTAAGGATTAAACAAGAATAAAATAATTGTCAAGGTTAGAGGATCCACTAATGATATTTCAAACAAGTATAGTATGAACTCTTTTTATTACTTGACTGAAACTACACACAAATGAGGTTCCAATCGGATTATAAATTGTTAACATGATTACATTAATTATCTTATTCGATTAATGCCAATACTTGTAAATATTATCAGGTATTCATGGTGATAACTTATGTTAACAACAAATCAAGTTCCTTTCATAGCTTAAGTGTCTATTATACCATACAGTTGGCTATGAAAGTGCTAAGTATTGTTGTACCAAGGGTTGTTCAACACAAATCTAGATTAACCATTTATCAAGTAAGGTATTAAGAGAGTAAGATAATAAATACAAAACATGTTAGTATCAAACATTAAAGTCCATGTTGAGTTTATACTATACTTATTCTTATACCATTAGTGTAACCTTGTCACCTTGACATAATAAACTTAGCTGAACATTATGAATAAGAGAAACATAGATAAACAAGATAAGAACATAATTATATAAGTATAGTAAAGGAAATAAAAAAACATAAACAAGATATTAAGAAAAATATAACATAGAACAAAACTTGAACGTTACAAAATACAAAGAAAGAGAGTAAGAGTAAGATCTTGATCTGAACAACCAAAATGCCTAAATACATGGCAAATGCCTCCTTTTATAGGCTAAAATTCAGAACTATTGATTTGATGACTAATTATTGAGTAGGTGGCCACCTCTTGACCTGGTAACAATCCTTATCTTCTTGTCTGCAGAAAACGCCATTGTTCATATCAGAATTTGAATAGATAGTCTTCATGAAAGTTCTGGGAAATTATCTCAGCTTTCCAACAAAACAAGAATGAGGTCATTTTGACTTTTAGAACTCGATATATAGGCTGAACACTAAACAGTGTCTGGGCTGTAAGACAAATTCCGACTTCTCTGTTGTTGCTACAATTTGAACTTGAAAATGATCCTTTTGAATTTGGACTCTTTATGAATATTTTAGGCCTATGTCTTAGCTTTCTATTCATATAAACCAGACCTAAATCCAAGTTTTACAGCTCTAGTTATGATCCAATAATCAAATGGTGTTCCAATTTGAATTCAACCAGCATCTCATTTCTAAGCTTTGCCCTCTCTTTGTCTTTTTAATTTCAGTAGTTAAACTCATCAATCAATCCTTTGATTTATATGATAGACCTGCATTTAAAATAAACATTTACCATAAATTAAAGGTATCTTATATTATCAGACTTGTTATTATAAAACATGCTCTAGTTAAGGAGTTATTGATACTTTAAGTGTAAAATGATGATATAAAACCTTGATAAAAATACACTTTTAAGTACTAATCAAATATCCTATAAGTTCCTAACATGTTTCATGAAAAAAAAATCATAACTTAAAAACTTCACATGTTGCATCCTAATAGTTCATAATCTTTTCAAAAACTATTTTGTATCAGATACTATTAAACAATTATATGCTCAAGTTCAAAACGCTTCAAGTATTCAACATAGAGGATTCTTTGTAAAAATAACAATATTCAATTATTATTTTTTTTAAAAAAAAAAACTATAGGGTTGGCTGGCTTGGTTTAGTTGTTTTCTTTCTTTCCTTTCCCTTGCATGCATCCTTATCTCCCTCTTGTTTTGGCACTAATCTTATTCCTTATCTTTACCAAGAATAGTTTGATGCACATGTTCGACGTCCAACCTGAGTTGAATAAGTCTTTCATAAACTTGTACAATATCTTGTTGCATATCTATTAGCAACTTATCAACTGCATCAATCTTTTGTTCCTACTTACCAGTAAAACTATCAAACTTATTTGATAGTATTTGCAATTGTTTTATTATAAAAGGGAGTAAGGGGCTGGTTTGAGAATTTTTGGGCTAAAAGAAGGTAGACTCTTCAAGATGTGATCTTTTTTATTGACTATAACTTCAAATTAAAAATAGTTACAATTAAGATTTTTCCATACATCTTAGTTATTGGCTCATTGTCATGTAAGGGTACTTTGACCATGATTGCAAACCTAATTATCAACCCTCTAAAAGGCAAACTCATTTCCTTTCAGTTGCAGCTTTTTGTATGACAACAATAAAATGAGTGGCTAGGTCGATAGGAGCATTAGTAGCAATAACATATATGAACTGAGCTTTTTCCTCTGTCAACTCAATATGTCTTGTAATAGGCTAAGGATTTGTTAGCACAATTTTTGCCAACAGATGGCAAGGAGTTAGCATAGTATGTATAAGCAGTCTATATATTTTAGAAAACCATTTTGATCTTGTAGGGCTAACAAATAGATCACTCATTTGAGTCTTGGAAGAGGCTCTTATTCTTTTATAAGGAAAGTCAGGATCTTTGATTTCAAGTAGTTCATATAACTTTCTAAAGACAACTAGAGATAACTAAAGGTTTTGACCTTTAATAGTAGAAGTAATGGAGTGGTCATTAAGATTAAAAGACTCATAATTTGCATTAAACTCCTTAACAACTTCAACATATGAAGTAGGTGCTCTTTCAGTCAGTTTACCTCATTGTATTTTCTTAAAGATGTCCTTTATGAATGCAAGTGAGGGGTCAAAAAAACCACTTGCCGAAACTTCTCTTTCATATAGTACATTCTTATTAGAAAAGTTGTTTATGTAAGTCATCTCAACACTAGAGAAAATGAAACAGTTAGGTTTTCCAGACAATGCTACAAGTTTAGAGGAACCAGGCACCACTTTGCCTTTTTTCTTTGTCCTTTGAATTTTAGAGGGCTGGACTAGAGTCTTTTTAAGGGATAAGGTCTTATGTTCTTCCTTATTAGAAGAACTTGAAATAGTGGTTCCAAAATAAAATGGAAAAATTACTAAACTTTGGTTGGACTCCAAAATGAATAATGTAAATGCTACGGGGCAACCCCCACATTCTCTGAAATTAAAAAAAAAAAATCATTTGGATCCTTGATAAATATAAAGAGACAAAGCTTCATGCTTATCCTTGTCAAAAACCATAAAAATCACTTCCATCTCTATATGAACCTTACAAAGGGAAAATATTGCTTCCAAAAATAAAGAGTTTTCATTCTCCTTTCGCTTTTAAAGGGCCGACCACACACACACACACACCCACACCCACACACACATATAGGGATAAATTTTGTTAATTTCCACCATGTCCTTTATTTTATACCTTTTATGTTTTACAAGTAATATTTTTCATATCCCAATACTTATTTATACCAAATTTGACCTGAGTAATATCAAAATTCATTAACCTTTATTTCATAACATTTCTTTTCTGATATATTACTTTTATTTAGTTTTTATTTGCATTTATGTATTTTTTATTTTTCAGTCATTTTTCATATTTTTATTTTTGATGTAATACATAAATATTTTATTTTAAATTCCCAAAATCTATTATCATCCTCTTAGTGTAAATAGTTAATTTACATGTTTAGCATATTATTTACTTCGCAATCCTTATGGATTTACCCTGGGGTTTACATACAACTCTCTCTCTTTATTCATAAGCCTATTCTTTTCTTTGTGTGGTGTTAATTGTTATTATAGAGTATATAACCTTTAGTTAAGGTTTGAGGTCTTAGATCGTTAGAGGTGTTTCGAGTTGATAAATGTGTTTATTAAGGTACCAAGAATGTTTATTGGGTGTTTTGAGGTGAAAATATGTTAAAAAATATTTTTTAGTAAAAAAACTCAAACCTGATTTTTTGAACACCTCTTCAGTGATCGAAATCTAAGCAAGCAGATGACTTATTATTATTGTCAACTTTTTTTTTTTCAAAAAAGGCATAAAAAAAAGGTCAAACGCGTGGGCCTAGCCTTACAAGCCCAAGCATTTATGCCCTTCTTTTGTTAGGTTAGGCGCATAGCCCTAGCCCTAACCTAGCACTTTTCTATATTTGTTTTTTTATTTTTTTGGATTTGAATTTAAATTCATTATAAAAAAAACTTCGTATGATATTTCAATTATTATTCATGTCGCATCCGACATCGCGGCGGCCCTAAAAAATAATTCTCTTGAATTATGGAAAAAGAATAGATTCCTGGCATCTTGTTCTTTTAGGAAAAATGTATTGTTTGAGGAGTCGCCACCTAGTATTATGGTCACTAGAAACCCTAACTGGTCAACAGAGATTCTATGGTTTGGGACTGATTACGTAAAAGGGAAGATATTATCACCCCTTAAACGTTCTGCCTAAGGCAACTGCATTGCTGTTTTTTGTCTTAAAATGCTAAATTTTTTTTATTGGTTTACGTTCTGATGATTTATTCACAATATTCCTGACTCTGGCGTCAGTGAATATTTGACTACGGATAATTCCAATTCTGGTGTTGGTAACTATTACGTAGCCATAAAAATAAATTTAGATTAATATATTTTTTTATTCCTGACTCTAACGCTAGTGCATAAACAAATAAATTAAATTCATTTTATTACGCATCCACATATTTTTTATATTTCTTATGTAAATGAAAGAAAAAAAATAAATAAAAAATAAAAAATAAATAAAATTAAATCAATGTTTTTTATTCCTGACTCTGGCGTCAGTGAATAAATAAATCAATTTATTTTTCATACATGCACATATATTTTTTTCTTGATAAATAAAATAAAATATAATGAATAAGAATAATATAAACTTAAACCAGTATTTTACTCCCGACTCTGGCGTTGGTGAATAATCCAGTAAATTTATATTATTTTTATTCATGCTTAAACATATTTTTTCTATTTTTTCTTTCTCTTTTTTTTTAATTTTTTAATTTTTTTATTATTTTTGGGGCTGGGCCCAGCTCAGCCTATATGGGCTGGACTAAGCCTAGCCGGCCCAGCCCAGTCACTGGCCCAAGCCAGTGACCCGGCTGGGCCACAGCACGCATGAACTAGTTTCATGCGTGCATGGCGTTGTGCCAAGGTAATTAATTACCTTGGCACAGTGCCTAATGCACTGAACTTCCAAAAAAAAACGATGAAAACAGAGGAAGCCTGCCTTGTTGCAGTTTGCTTCGCCGGAGTGCTAGCGTGTCGGGCGACGATCAGTGGTGGCGTTCGTCAATAATAAGCTAGAATCTCTCCTTCAACCTCTGCCTTTCTGCCCTCTGTTTCCTCTGCCTTTATCTGAAAAATTATCCCCGTGCTCTGTTTTTCAAGTTCTCCAAACTCTCTCTCGGTTCGTTTTTGTTTTCATAGTTTTAGGCCGGTGTTGGTGAGGGGAAGCTTGTTTTTGGTATGGGGTTCCAAAAAATACAGCTGGTGTCTTTGTGTTTCGGGTTTCTTTCTTCTCTCCCTCCTCTGTTTCTTTTTCTATCACTCTCTCTATCAGCCTTGTTCTTCGATGCTGCTCGGTTTATATAGGGCTCGGCGGGTTGATAACGGACGGTAGGTCAACGGTTGGCCACCATTAAGGCGCCCATAACTGAAGCTAACGGACGACGATTACTGCTGCAACGTTCGGCCTCCTTCACTGTAGAAAACGGTCACAGGCTTAAAGGAGAAGAAGATGAACAACTTCTTCAAAACGACGTCGTTTAGCCATTTTTCGTTTCGATCCATGCAGTTTTGAAAGTCTTGTAATTAAACCCCTGGTTTAAACTGTAATTGGCCCCCTGCATTTGCGCGCCTTTTTCAATGTAGTCCTTGGATTTTAATTTCGCATTTTAGACCCCCAATTAACCCCAAACTTTGTTATTTCTTCAATTAAGTCCCTGATTTCAGTAATTTAATTAAATCCAAAGTCTAATTAAGTCTAAAACTTATCAATTCTCCAATTAAATCCTTGATTGGGTTAATTAAATTAATTCCAAGCTTAATTAAGTCTCGAAACTTACCAATTCTCCAATTAAAATCTTGATTGGATTAATTAAATTAATTTCAAGCTTAATTAAGTCTCAAAACTTATCAATTTTTCCAATTAAAACCTTGATTGGATTAATTAAATTAATTTGAAGCTTAATTAAGTCTCAAAACTTATCAATTCTCCAATTAAACCCTTGATTGGATTAATTAGATTAATTTTAAAGTTTAATTAAACCCCAAAACTTCCAATCATGTTGCCCTTAACCCAAATTTTAATTCATTCTTTATTTATTTTATTTTTACTTGTTTTTCATCATTTTGTTTAGTAAATAAAATAATAAAAATAAAAAAAAAAAATAAAAATTGGGTTATGACAATTCATTTTTGCAACGATTCTCAAATAATATTATAAGTTTTTAAAAGAATTTTAACAACTGTTTTTAATTATTATATACCTAATATGAAAAAGAAAGCCCAAGAATTCAATTAAATAAAATTTATGTTTTACAATTTTGGTAATAGATTTTATACATAGTTTTATCTAATTTATTCATTTTTTCTTCAATCACATACAAAATACTAAGATGTTATTTTAATATTTTTTTTACTTTTAAGATCATGACGAATTTTTGTTTATAAAATAATGCTTGCGATTAAAAAACATGTTTTTGTTAAAACAACTGGGAATTGCTTCTTCTTCTTCTTTTTTTTTTTGTTAAAAACATTCATTTTAAGAAAATAAAGTTTAGATTGGAGAAATACATTTTCTCTACTATTTCAAACGGCTGAATTTTTTGAAAAAATCTTTTCTTTTTTATTTTTTCTGCCTTTTATTAAAAAAATGCTCCCGATATAAAAATTATGATGTTGTTTTTAAGAAGATTAAGAATTTTTTATGATGATACTATCGATTGCTTTTATGAATAATTATATATCAACATGATATGCAAAATTCTTATGATAATTTACTCATTAATATTGAATGGGAATATAATATCTTTTTTCTCGTTTTTTCATTAAAATTTTTGTTGTAAATAAATACATGAATTAGAAAAAAAAATTTAGATGAGAAAAATATATTGTTCCTCAATAATTTTATTTGTTGTCTTCCCTGTAAATGTTTGTTCTTATAATTATTTAATTAAATAAAAAATAGGTTCTATAGAGTAAGGTTATTAAACTCATCTTGGGTCATCCTAGGCCATTGGTTGGGCAGGTTTATGTAGTTTGACCAGTTTGATCAAAATTGTCATCGTTTCAATATTTATTAAGAAAGAAAATTAAATCAACATGATTTTAAAATACTTTTTTCTTAAAAGAAAGTCAAGCCAGGTTTTTACTAGATCGATTAATTTGTGGATGCACCTACCAAGTTGATTAGGCCGCAATTGGTCAACTCCTATAATGTTTGCTTTGAAACTTGATCCAAAATAGTGACATAGCTGATAGGTCATCACAATGACTTTTTAAGCTTGACCGTGTTTAATAACATCAAAAAGCTCCTCGTCATAACACATGCAACTTATTGTCACTAAAAATCATCTTTTAGAAGCAATAATTAAGGATATCTATGAGTCTTTGGTTAAAAAACCACGGGGCTAACAACCTGTTTGAAATCAAATTACATGGTGAATTCAATTCAATTTATAAGCAAATTTAATTTAAATAGTCAATTGTAGAGCACCATAATCTAAAGTAACATTATTAATTCTATTATGTAAGGATACACAACAATATAATGTTTTCAGAAATTCATCGATGCAAGACAATTTGGACAGGGAACACCCATTTTAAGGTTGAGTTTGCATTGTCAAAGACTTCGATCATTCAACTTTAATTTCTAAACGAATCATGTTGGAATTCTGAAAATTTGCTTCTTGGTTTCCAAATTTAGAAGGACTTGTTGAAAATTGCCTAGTCAACAAAAGAGATATCTCATAAGTGCTCAGTTTTGGAAAGTAACTAGATTATTTGTGGCATTATGTTGCATGTCCGATCAATTTTTTTAACATAAAAAAATGTTAAAGCATTGCTAACTTTTTTCTCTAGTAGAAAAGAAAATTCATGTGCGTGTTGACCTAGTCAACTTGACGGATACAAAGACAATCTGGATGGCTCATAAAAAAATAACTTGACTAAAAAAAATTCAAGATGACAACTTTTAAAAAATATTGAGATGATAACTTATTGGATCCACCCAGGTCAATTGGAGTTAATCTTCCAAATCTACAATCATGATTATAAAACCATTATAATCTCACAGAAAAAAAAATCTAAACAAATTATGAGGTCTAATTCTCAATTAACATATTGTTAAATGATGAAATTGAAAAAGAAATTCAATTAAAAAATAGACAAAAAAATGACTTAAATAAACCCGATTAACCAACTAAACCGTGACTTGGGTCATATGACAAGGGTGACCCCACAAAAATTAAATTAAAATAAATTATAAAATCCAATTCTCAATTAACTCAACATTGAAGGGTAATTTTTTTTTAAATCAATTAAAAAACAAAAACATTACTCGAGATAACCTTAGTTAACACACCAAACTCATGACCCGAGTCATAAGATCAAAATAATCTTATAAAAAAAACAAAAAATAACCTAAATTAATCCAAATTAAATGAATTAGTAAAAAAAAAAATAACTCTATCTTTTAAATCATTTCTCTCACTACAAAAACAAATATTCCAAAGCATGGATGTATCCTCCGATACATGATATCATAAACACAAAATAAACACCAACCATGTTGATGATGTTAGTAAGAGATGAAAAGTAGCCCAGCTCAAATCTCATCAGGCCCAGGCCCAGGCCCAAATACATTCTATTCCCTGACAAAATCCCAGACCATCCAAAAACCCTAGCTTCTCCTTTAACTACAAAACCACTCCCATTTTCTCCTCGAGACCCATATCAAACACAAACCCTAGCCGCAGTCTCCATCACCACAGCTACCACAATGAAGTACAACCCAAGAGTCTCCTCCTCCCGCCGGAAGAACCGTAAGGCCCACTTCTCGGCGCCATCCTCCGTGCGTCGTATCCTCATGAGCGCACCCCTTTCCACTGACCTCCGTCAGAAATACAACGTGAGATCCATGCCTATCCGAAAAGACGATGAGATCCAAGTTGTTCGTGGGACATACAAGGGAAGGGAAG
>Ga0325404_1009065_pt1 | contig 10151 bp, 6 predicted proteins | sample PopdelMetagenome_18_FD_205664 | JGI IMG/M metagenome (GOLD analysis project Ga0325404, IMG submission 205664) | Populus deltoides microbial communities from Bellville, Georgia, United States - Xylem-Control-R1 | ecosystem: Host-associated > Plants > Phyllosphere > Stem > Wood/Secondary xylem...
ATTGCTAACCTATTTATGAATTTGTATTTTATCTTGTATATAGATCGACGCTACCTCATTTTATTTAATTTAGGGCTTTAAACACCAATTTACACCAAAACTATCATGTTAGCTAAATAATAGCCTTCAAAATTTAATTACAAATGGTTGATATTTATTTCTTATTTACTTATAATATAAGTGTAATTAATGTGCAAATGCATTAAACCCTAGTATTCGCTTCAAGATGGGACAGCGACAGCACCTCCCTTCCAAACAAGTAGGTTTGCGTTTATTTTGAGAGCTTCCAGCAACTCACCGAGTGCATTTAAACCTCACTCACAATGTCACATCGACTATGCATGGTGTTACATGGCTAGGACCAATCAATAGAGGCTTTAGCCTTGCTATGAATGTACATGCATACATACAAATATACGTACGAATGCTAACAATGGCAACATCGTTAATTGCGTGTTTATATATATACATCACACGCTTTGTGAGCTCCATGTGCCTCAGGCACCAGCATTTATATGCGTGTGTTTTATTGTAATAAACCCTATACAGGGGTCTAGGCCGTGTTTGGCACAGAGCTGGGATCGATTTTTTTTATGTGATTCACACACACACACACACACACACGAGGTGTAATCAGGTGTGATTAAGGTGTGATTCGTGCTTTAAAGATTGTATCTTTTAAAAAACCAAACACGCACTAAAATATAACAGTGCTGACCATTGCTTTAGGTTATTGTTGGGACTGGTAGGGATCATAAAAGCATGTATGGGATCCTAGAGATTGAGTGCCGGCATGCCCATTAAGGCATTGGCAAACCTATGGCATGTTCGAGCCATCATCTAATCTAAGCTTATTGACAACGACTTTCAAGTTCGCAGAACATAGTTAAGATTTTGATTTCCCCTAGCTAGTAATAAATGCTCGTGCTTGACTTGGGCACCTTTGGATCTATTTCCTTCACTGCTTTTGCTAGTGCTATTATTCTCTTTGCATTTATTAACTACGTTGCGTTTGGTCAGTGTTCTAAAATAAAGATCGATGAAAGATATTTATGTGAAGTTTGAAAACATCAAATTATACCATATCTAACGCTTTCACTGCTGTTTTCCTAGTGTGTGCGCGCGCGCGCGCGCGCATGGCAACAAAGTTTCTAGCCTTGGATCAGTACCTGGAAATGAATCTAGAAAAGAAATCCTACACTCCATACTAAAATTGCCAGAGAGAGAGGGAGAGAGATGCAAAAACCTGCTAATGCATCAAGAAGGGTAGATTTCCCAGACCCAGATGGACCCATAATAGCCAAGATTTTACCAGGCTCGGCGTATCCATTTAGCCCATTAAGCAATCTCCTTGTAGGTCCATTGCCAAAATTTGGCAGAACCACTGTTAAATCCTCCCATACCAAGAACATAGACCCTGCTCCATGATCTCCTCTTCCTCCTGATAAACCTGCCTCCGCATTCCCACCTCCAGAACCACCATCTCCACCACTGCTAATTACAACCTGCTCTATCTCCATAACATGCAACACCTACTCTCAAGTTGGGATTTGACAGCAAAAGAGAGAGAATTTGTAATAAGAAACTAATCAAGAAAGGTGGTCCTTTCGCTATGTCTTTGTGGTCAAGGGATGGCTTGAAGGGAGTAGTGTTTCTTTCTTTGTTTCTTCTGGTGAGAACGGGGAGATGGCTTTCCAAAGTCTAAACTCAGCAAAGAAAAGCAGAATAGAGGAGTGAATGTGTAACAGAAATGGTCTGATAGCTTTGGTCAGTACTGGTGAAAGCAGTGATATAGAGTTACTTAGGCAGCAAATGCTAATCACCAAACCTACCATGCATCAATGCTTCATTAATAAGGTGCAGGACAGAAAACGATCGAGAGCCGTATCTATTTCAACAACTAGTAAAAAAAAATTTCAACATCATTTTTACTACTCTAGCTAGCTATGTACGTATCGCAATATGTTCAACGATCTTAAAGCATGGAGTCCAGTCCTCTATTGTTTTTCGTTCTTGTTTCGTCACCATCTAGAAACAGTAAAGTTTATTGTATGTAGAAAGAAAATACATAAATATTGATAGTTGCAACTGATCGCAAATTATCTCTAATATATATGAGCCATCGATCCATGATGATACATGTACGTACATGCAAAAATAGTGCAGGACCTGCGACATTTACTTAATTATTCTTCAATGTGAGCAATGAGAATAAGATGAGAACAAAATAAATAAATAAAAATATTAGCCGCCATGCACAAAGGCACGAACATCGAATTTTTTCTTTTTAAATACTCATATTGAAGCAGCTATACATGCATTCATACGGGTAAGGGGATAGTTATCCAACTCCTCCACACACAATGGATACAATATTACGTGTACCATTTCAGTCTTAAATGGGTGCTTTTAATTTATTTATAAGAACAGTTGCAACTAGCTAGATTGCTGGACACCTCAGTATTGCTTGACCTGATGATCAATCTGTTCATTGTTATAATAGATCTTGGTAATTTGATTTGTTATTTGAAGCAGCTGTTCGAACGGTTGTGCATTACATGTATGATAAATGGAGTCCCATGATATACTTTAATGTGTGGCTCAAAAGCTTAATAATACATGTTAGTTATAAATAATGAAATTTAAAAATTTATTTTAAAAGGTTTTTTTATCTCACAAAAAGATACTATCTTTTTATTTTAAATTGATATATTTAATCTTATCCTATATTGAAAAAACACAATTTTTTTTTTATGAGTATATATATATATATTAATGGGCTTTCAATCCCATATTGAAAAATAAAAGCTTTTTCTAATGTTTTTATAGTGAACTTTAATATGAATTAATAACCAATAAAACATAATGATAGGCTTGTAAAGTTGGGTTGATCAAAAGAAAAATCTTCAATTGCTTTCCATGTGCACGAGGTAACACTTATGTTTTCACTATTTATTGATTTATTAATTTTTTTCTTGTTAAGAAAATGTGGTTTTTATTCCTCATAGAAATGTTCATGTTCATGGACATGTTATAAAACTATATACTAGTACATTCGTCCACGCTCTGCTGTGAGTTGGACCATTCTTTTTCTAAACTTGAAAATAATATATTAAAAGTATAGCTTTTAAACCGCGTGAGAACTAATCTAAAGTGAATATTTTAATTTAATAAATTCAAAGACAACTTTGATGATTGGTAAAAACACGGCGTAGCTTTTAAAAAAACTTTAAGACGATAATTTTTTAAAAAATATTAAGATGGTACCAAATTGGATTGACCTCAGTCACCCTACAACCTGGATCATGGACTTCAATGAGTTTAATAACTTTATTGTTTTTATAATTTTTTTATTTAATTTTATAATAAAATTAGATGCTTGCAAAATCAAGCATCAATCCTAAAACAAAAGTTTATTTGAGATTATGATAGCCCTATAGAAAGTAGAAAAAAAAACCATGAATTTCATTTCTCAACCAATCCAATATTGAATAAGGATGAAATTAAAAAAACAATTAGAAAAATTAAAGGACCACAAACTAAAAAACAAACATATCAGGTTTGATGGGTAAACCAGCTAAACCCGTGAATCAGGTAACTTGGGTCAATACATCAAACCCGCAAACTAGGTAATGGACTTAATTGAGATTAATAACCTTTTTTTTTCTAAACTACTTTTTTTAACTATATGATAATAAAAATAAACGATTGTAAAATCGAACGTCAAACCATTACCGAGAAGTTTTATAAAGACTATGATAACCTTATAGAAAGCAAAACAAAACAAATTATGAAACTCAATTATCAACCAGTCCAATATTGAATGATAAAATAAAAAAAATAATTTTTTTTAAAAAAAAGAGTTAAACTTGATAAACCCGTTAACACACCCGTGGACTTTCTAAAATTTAATAACATATATTTTTTTTTCAAATCTACTTTCTTAACTATATCAAAAAAAAAATAAACTATCACATAATCGAGTTCAAATAATAAAAAGAAAAACCATCGCTAAACCTGCAAGTCAGGACAACTACGGTTACCTCGTCAAATTTGTAAATTGGGTCATTGACTCCACAAAGTTTAATATCCTAGTTTTTAAAAAATATTTTTTATTTAACTAATTTTTTTTAAATAGACCATATCGCTATGTAATGATATTTTTATGATATTAACCCGATGTTGAGATTTTTTTTGATATCGCGATAATGATAACTATATAAAAAAATTAAAAAAAAATTATTAACTCTAAATCCTTATAAACACAACATACAATGATTAAATTAAAAAAAGTCAATAACCAAGGAAAATAAAGGCCAAATGCACACACAAAAAAAAAACCAACATTGTGGATGACTATTGTAATTCATAGTGGTAGTGAGTATGAGGAAACAGTGTTTTCCCCATACTTTTTAGCTTTATACTTAATTGTATTCCACAATGCTAATGGGTGTGGGAAAATAATGTTTTTCCCATTTCTTTTAGCTTTATATTTTTCTGATATTAACCCGATGCTAGAATATATCTTTGATATTACTATAACTATATAAAAGACAAATTAAAATAAGTTATTAATTCTAAATTCTTATAAATACATCAAGGATTAAATTAAAAAAATCAATAACTAAATGGAAAAAATGGCCAAAATGAGAAAAAAAATCAAATTTTCGCAAAGTAAAATTTATTGGGCAATTATAGGAGCGTTTTCTATCAACTTCAGATCTGGCCAGGACCATATGAATCATCCAGATTTCGAGCAGCAGTAGCCATCAATGCTTTCACGTGCTAATTCAGGAGTGGAACATTGAGAGTGATTGACATTTTTCCTGAAATCTTAGGACGACACGTGGAAGACAAACTTAATTTTCCATGTTCTTTTATTGGGACCACCGCCTCCATTATCTGCTGTAGTCGGTTTTTGCATTGAAAGCAAAGTCATTGCTGCTTCATAATTTTCAAACAAACGACGTAAATTGTTGCTTCCATAAAAATGAAATTACAAACCGGATTCTTTGATTTTAATCTTGTATTTAACTTTATTAATTTAACTAGTTAAAATTGAGATAATAAAATTAGAGCTCCAAATTCATGATTATTTATTATTTAAATTTATATATTATATTATAGAATTATTTTAATTAAAAAATTTAAATTATTAAATAAAATTTTAAAAATAATTTTATATTATTGTGATATAAAACAAGCAGAAGAGCTAGATTTTTGTTCTTAGCTCTTCATTTAGCATCTCCCTTTGAGAAGGGTAAATAATGACACGAATAGCACTTTGAAATTTGAAGATAATTTCAAATTTCTTTATTAAAAATATATTACGAATATTTTTTTTTAAAATCAAAACAGGTCATTATAATATTTTTATTTATGATAATTTAATTATAAAATATTAATTTTATTTCACTCAAATTAAGACTTACTATGAAAAGTCATGTTGTTAACTCAAAAAATAATTATATTAGATTTACTATAAAAACATTAAATTTATGATACTAGCTAAATATAAAAAAATAATTTTAATAGTTTATATTGCTAAAAAGTTGTTGTATATATGAAAAAGATTATATTCTTCATAACTATTTTTTTTTTTCATTTGAAAATAGTGAAAAACGTTTAGAAAAAAATCATGAAGAAACTCTAAAATATGTTCTTCAAACTTAATATAGATTTGATAAAATAAAATACTAGTTTTTTGGATGTAGAAATACTGCACTTGAACATAAATTTCCAACTTTTCTCTTTTTAGCTCCAGTTTTCTATAAAAGGCCCAGTCATATTTTTCTTTTTCTTTTTCTTTTTTTCTTCTCTAATATTTGCTTTAAGATAATCACTACATTTATTGCCTGTGATATGCTGGAGGCTAGATTAAATTTTGTTTGAATATATGAAAACCCGTTCGTGTATTGCTATCATTTTTTCAGGGAAGGTTGATTTGATATTATATGCTTGAAATGTTTTAATGCAATTTAAATAATTGATAAAAATATAATTTGATTTACAAAAATTCAAGATAATTTTTTTAAAAAAATAATAATATTGAAACAACAATATATTAAATTGATTCAGGCTAACCTGTCAAATCCCTAAGCTGGATCATGAGACCATGATAATCCTATATAAAACAAATTAAAATAAGTTATGAAACTCAATTTCCAATCAATTTAATGTTGAAGAATAAAATTAAAAAAAATCAATTAAAAAATAACAAAAACATTTGACTCGAGTTAACTTGTCAAGTTCGTGACTCGGGTCAAGAGATCAGGATAACCATATAAAAAGTAGATTAAAAAATGACCTGAACCAATTCGGATTTATTTACCAAACCTGCGATCAAGATCATGAGACTATAATAACCTCATAAAAAGCAAATCAAAATAAATTTATAAAGTTCAATTCTCAATAAATCTATTGTTGAAGATTGAACCATAAAAAAAAAACCTCAATCTAAAAATATATGACACAATAAAACGATCTAAATCTACTTGGATTAATCTGTAAAACACATGATGGAGTTATTTGACTGAATTACTAATTATAAAATCTAATTCTGAATTGCATGTACAATTAAGATAATTTTCTTTTGTATTCCACTATTCTTATTTCTCCAATCCTGAATTGCTTGCAAATCACAACCTCTAATATGTATTTTAAAAAAAAAAGATTATTCGGCAAGTCTAGAGAAGAAATTTGCATAATTAAAACAATAAATATTACATACAAGCTGGGTGATTTCCCATGCATGTTTTTATTATATCCATCAGAAATAATAAAGTCAGTCCTGTATGATTGCTTACCTTCAACAGGACTACTATCTATCTTCATCTGTTTCTGTATATGCAAGAACTTTAACATTACAATAAAATTAAGCCTCAGAAATAGTATTGTAACTTGGATAATTGTAGCAGCTCAATATATTATTGGTGCTTCTAGTTGAGAGGAGAGCTAAGGCCCTCCTGGGAAGACAGTGAATGAAGAGGTTGATGTCTCCTTGAAGAAAAAGATGGTGCCTTCCTAAAGGAAGGCCTCTTTTCAAGTATGTGCAAGGTTCTCTTAGAGTAAAGATCCTCAACGAATGGCAAAGCTCTCTCCTTGAGCTTGAGAACGATGAAGAAAAGAATCCGATAGCCTACGAGAATAAGATAGATAGCAGATAAATCCCACCACTTCGAATAATCCAGGGGAATGCCAAACATACGCGTGATAACAAATTCTCCAGGGATTTTTGGATCACCAGGTATTAGAGGATCAAACTCGAGTCCGAGGAAATCATTCTTGTAGGCACCCTGTATTTGCAGTTCAAAAAGAAATGGATTAAAGATATACAATGTAAGCATGCCATCGATCCTTCTATTTCAATCTTGCTGCTAAGATTTGTGGCATCTCATTTAGGATAAGACGTTGACATGCTTCTTGTTGCACCTCAGAGGAAACATCAAGCAGGTATTGAGAATATTTCTAGTTCTGAAAAACACATTAGAAATAAATTCTCGTCTTGAGGTTCAACAAACTTGAATTATCGAAATTCCGTTAAGCATGGATACGTTTCTCTTCTAACACCTCTCCACAGTCATTTCCACTAGATATGAACAGAACTTATGTTAGAATTACCTGAATTCCCCAGGCTCCATAATTGATATACGAAACTGGGTAGCGCCAGAATGGTTTTGGAAGATCAGGCAGCAATCTGAAGAAACCAGAGGTCATCATCATGATTCCCTGCATGAGTAACCAAATGAGGCATGTGGTCGGATAAATCAGATGGTGAACATAGAAACAATTAAGCTTAACGAAGATCTGAAGCATTTTAATCTTACAATGATTCCGGCCCCTGTAATAAGTCCCATCAAGAAATTAGGGACCAGTGAAGCGATAACCATCATCAGGCTCTCTATTACAGAAATGGAGCCGAAGATATTGAGACAGAAGAATGCATAATGATTAAATCCCGATCGAAATTTCACCAAGTAAAAACATATGGTCCCGGAGAGGAGCGCGATCGAAACCAAGAATGGGAAAGAGGATAAGTAATTGGACAGGATAAACACTGTAACCCCATAATAGCCATTGAGCTTTTCTCGATAAAAGACCTGTCAAGTAACAAAGAACGAGTCAAGACCACAAAACCAAGAACAACTCTGCTGTGCCATCATATCTTCACGGGCACAAACTTCTTAATTCTTCTTCAATAATTTTTTCTTTCCTACATAAACAAGATCATTACCTTCATTTCTTCAATGAAAGAAGGGAAGCCTCCGATAGACATAAAAGTCATGAAGCCTGTTATAAATCCACCACAAGCTACTCTGGCTAAGATTGCAGTGTAGCCATATCCAACATCATAATAGATTGTACCAACACAGATGGAAACAACTATGTAGATCACTATCCTTGCCCAGTAATACCCCACATCTCTGGACATGTTCACAAATGATCTTCGGGTCAGTGTCGAAAGTTGTTTCCACCAGCTTGCATTACTTCCACTTCGAATATCAACTTCTAGTCCTTCCTGCAATAAATGAGCTTCTTCAAGAAATGTTTAACAGGCAGCAGCATTTAGCATGTTACTTCCAAATGGTTTCTCATCAAACTTGTTATTAACAGGCCGCTCAGTGATTGTTTCTTTCAGCTTGTCCATTAAAGTTATTAGCAGATCAGATAACCAAAAACTTCAAGCGGAGAATAATGTTTCTTACAGCTTTCGATAGAAAAATGGAGTGCACGTCGCAGAACAAGTTTTGGTGTTAGTAATAGGCGCCGAATAATAGCAGAGAACAGAATAGTTATATCATGTAATGATGTTGGAGATTGCAGATTAACAGCATTAAATGACAGGAAAAAAGGATTGGAAATGCAAAATCTGAGATTTCAGTTGCTTACAATAGCTGATATATCCTTAACCCTTGCTTTGACCTTTTGTGCAATATTCGAGCGCCTATATTTCTCAACAAGTCTTGCTTTGATCTCTGCTGTTGCCAAATTAATCAAAGGGTCTGCTGATTTTGGGACATCCTATAGATAATACAGATACAGAACAGTCACATTAGTCGTCATGATAGCACGACTGAAAGAAACAAAAAAGGTGAATGAAGGCATCCATCGGAGCATGTTCGTGTTTGGACAGAGGCAGAATAGTGCTGTTTCCCTCTTCATTTTTTTCTTCTTTTTTTTACGAGGAAAGTATAGGGTTCATCTTTGAACCTGAAATAGCTTGCTAAAGATTTTCAACACCTGTGTACTGAAATTTGTTTTTTTTACTCAAATGACATTGACAGGCATCTTCAACACTACTATAACATGTGATGTGATGTAATAAAGAAGCACTACTCAAAATACCGCCTAAGAAAGTTCAGTTAGAAGAGATAAATACACGAATTCTTTGAGATCCTTTCAGTGTAGCTGTTATGGCATCAAAGTCTGAATTTATGCAGCGTAGGAAATGATCAGAAGGATTCCTCCTTCTTGGACATGGAAATCCAGCTTCAGCAAAGAACTGCGAAGATTGACACTAAAATTCAGATTGCAATAAATCAACATGAGCTTAATTTAGTATTTCTAAGATCATGCATGTAAGTTTCTTTTCTCTAATCTTCCCATACCTCAACAGCCATCTTTGCATCCCCAAAATATACAGTTTCACCACTGGAGAGTAAGAAAAGATCATCAAAGAGCGCAAAAACTTCACTACTTGGCTGGTGAATGGAGGATATAACCGTCCTTCCATCGCGAGCTATATTTCTAAGTGTTTGAATTACAAAGAAAGCCGAGGCACTATCAAGACCACTTGTAGGTTCATCAAGAAACAAGAGACGTGGCCTTGTCAGGATTTCTAGTGCAATGCTTAATCTCTTCTTTTCACCACCACTTATGCCTCTCAAATGCCAGTTTCCGACCACCCGATCAGAACATTCTTGGAGACCCATTTCCATTATTGTTGCTTCTACGACATCATCAATCTCCCCTTTGGTCATTGTATTTGGAAGCCTTAAATTTGCAGAGTAAGTGATCGTTTCTCTGACTGTAAGAGTTCCTAATAACACATCCTCTTGTGTCACATAAGCCTGGAATTCGACACAGGAAAGTACATCACTAAACAAGTTCAATTAAGCTAAAATCACACTGGTTATAGCTAGTTACTAGAA
>Ga0325404_1009066_pt1 | contig 10151 bp, 3 predicted proteins | sample PopdelMetagenome_18_FD_205664 | JGI IMG/M metagenome (GOLD analysis project Ga0325404, IMG submission 205664) | Populus deltoides microbial communities from Bellville, Georgia, United States - Xylem-Control-R1 | ecosystem: Host-associated > Plants > Phyllosphere > Stem > Wood/Secondary xylem...
AAAAATCTAAGATGTGTAGGAGTAATGTTTATGTAATAGATAATTAGTTAATTTCTTGATTTTAATAATTTAATTTATTTTTTATAGTCAGACTGGTTGATGACTGGTGCATAGCAAGTCAATATGATTGATATATAGCGCATGAAAAGGTATCATTTTGATAAAATATGCTAAAGAATTTTTTTTTATAAAAAAAATACAATGATATTTTAGATAAATTAATAACCTCTTGAGATATATATGTTAGAAATATTGAGAATAAAGAATTTGTGAACTTGAAGTTTGAAAGATTCATGAGTATTTATATAGCCCACATGTCTTTTTTTTTTGTGAAGAGAATAAGTTAAAGAGTCATTTTATCCATGTGATATTTTGAGTTGTATTTTACTCAAAATAATATATGTTGAATCAATATAAAATACTGAAAGACTCATATAGAGTTTTGAAAAAAATTCTCCAAATAGTGTTGGACATGAGAAATATTTTTGAACCCATTACTAGTAAAAAATGAGTCAAGACATGCTGTCAAAGCTCAAGTATATTAGGCTTGGACATGGTAATTCAGATCCATATAGATGTTGCGGTTTATACCCAACATCAATGGCGCTAGACAACATATTCATCATGAACTCGAGTTGTTATGCCCGAGCCTATACATCTTGAAAGAAATTAGGCTCGGGCATGGTTGCCTAAATTCACAGAGATGTTTTACGAGTTTTTTTTATCAGTTAAATTTAAATTTATCAATAACCTTCCAGTTTTTGTAATATAAATATATATAAAAAAAACTTATAAAAATATGATTATTATGACGAAAATTTCGTATAAATTGGAAAATTAGGCATTTATAGTTAGGCTTAAAAAGTAAATTATTTTATTTTTTTTTTCCTTCAATAGTGGAGGTCCTCTGGAAGTCGGAAAGAGAAGGTACTTCTCTTAATCACATCTAGTGGTAAACTTTTCGTCCCATCGACGGTGATTTGCTGCAGTTGAAGAAGACATAACGAACGACCATGCTGAACGGAAGAACACATGGAGTTGTTTGACTCTACTTTTTAATAAATGAATGGGATGTCTTTCACAAATACATGCAACCAAGCTAAGCCTCACAATCTCAAAACTGTACTTACCAAAACTTTCTATTTGTCCATTCCGCGTGATTCCCCATTTTGGGCCAGCATTCGCAAGCCTCCGTTGACACTTCTAGTATTTTATTTTTGATATTTTAATAGGTAATATTTTTTAAAATATTTGTAGTTAAAAAATACATTAAAATAATAATTTTTTATATTGCAATTATAAAAGCTACATGATACCAAAAACATTCTAAAAATATGTTCGTTTGTGCGGAAGACTATAAGGCGCATTTTCACTTCAACAATTAACCATGTTAAGATTAGTCATTCATAGCCATAATTGGACTGATATAAGAAATATATTTTCCTTCACTCTAATTAACTAATACACTAAAACACGTGGGGGAAAGTATTGTAATTTTATTTACATGTTTTTTTTATTCATTCTTTTTTTATCTTTTTTTTTCTCCCTCACATTTGTATTTTGTTTTTTTTTTGGGTTTTACATGTATATTTTTTCCCAAGATTGTCTTCTTCCTTTTTTTTTTCTTTTTTATATTTGGTTTTTTTAAAATTATCTTTGTCAATTTTTTTTAAATATCGAGCTTATTGAAAATATAGTTCTGTAATTTTTTTCTTTAAAACATTATGTAATACTACAATGTTTCCCTACATGGTTTTTTTATAAATTTTTTTCTCTTTTTTTTTTCAAAATGGTCTTTGTTGATTTTTTTCATATTAAGCTGGTTGAGAATTTTGCTTCGTAGTTTTTTTTAAACACTGTGGATTGTTACAATGTTTCCCCACATGGTTTTTATTTTGCTATAGTGCTTCCCTATATGTTTTTTTTCAAAATTATCTTTATCGAATTTGTTTTTTAATATTGAGCTGGTTGAGAATTCAGCTTTTAACTTTTCCCACGTGTTTTTTTTTTTTTTTTTGCTTTTTTTTCCAAAATTGTATTCTTATTTTTTTCTTCTTTTTTTGTGTTTTTTTTTCAGAATTGTTTTTATTGATTTTTTTTAATATGGAGCTGGTTGAGAATTTAGCTTTGTAGTTTTTTTCTTTAAAACACCGTTTATTGCTACAGTGTTTCCCCACATGGTTTTTTTATGATTTTTTTTTTCAGAATTATCTTTGTCGATTTTTTTTTTCATATTGACCTGGTTGAGAATTTAGTGTCATAGTTTTTTTAAAAGAACACCGTGGATTGCTACAATGTCCCCCCGCATGAATTTTTTTTAATGATTTTTTTCAAAATTATCTTTATTGATTTTATTATTTTTAATATTGAGCTCGTTAAAAATTACAATTATAGATTTTTTTTCATAAAACACTATAGATTGCTACAGTGTTTCCCTGCATAGTTTTTTTTCCTTTTGTTTTTTTTTTGTTATGATTTTTTTCAAAATTTTCTTTATTGATTTTATTTTTTTAATATTAAGCTAGATAAAAATTTAGCCTTATAGTTTTTTTTAAAAAACATTATGAATTAAAACAATTTTTCTTCATATATATTTTTTTATCAAACCCACAACAACACAAAAGCATACAATAAGTTCGTAGCATCTCGCGATCATGACATGTAGTTAACATCTATATAGCCTCGTTATATTACTGGGCTTTAGGTACATGTCGCATCATACTCTGGTTCTTGTTCGAAACAAGATTTCCTCGTAGAGCCGAGATTGCCTTTGGTTTTGATTTAGAAATTGTATTCTGAAATTCCAACGCGTATTATCATCCTTGAACCAAATAATACCATTTACTGTACAATAAATGGCAAGGGATTCTGGCCCATTCCGATTTCTAAACGAAAAGGCTGGGGGCGGCTTACAGAATGGGATGAGGATGTTAGCCAAATCTCACTATTCAGGACTCTCTAGTTGGTTTCCTTTCACCCGATTAGCTGGGCGTGCTGCTATCAAACTCATCTTGGCCTCACAATGTATGAAAACAAGATAACCATTCATTTAATAACTCCAACGAAAAACGGAGGAATATACGAATATATCATCACAAATGAAAGGAAATATTAGCAATTATCATTCCACATCATGGATGCTTACATGGTAGCTTACTCGTAATAATGTCACTGACATTAACAAGCTGATAGCTTAAAATCATGGCATCGCAATCAATGGATTTAAATAACCATGTTCTCCATATATCCACCTGAGTAAGGGCTGTCCAGTTCAGCCTCAAGTATTCAAACTATTTCTCATTTCCCTTGGCTCACCGTATCTCATGCCATATCTGAACCATTCTAGGTCCTAGTAGTATATCTATATTTAGAGTTGAATTAATCTTAGACAATCAAACAACTAGAGAAGAAAAGAAAAGACAAGAGCAAATCCCCTGATAATACGGTTCATTAGACAAAGAAAATCATTTACAACCATAATATTTCAGCTACATTTCTGCAGGAAAGCACAAAGATGGAAGTGGAATTCTTAACAAATGAACTTCTCAATAAAACGAAGAAGTTATCTGCCACAGTTACATCAAAAGGAAAAATAAGTTATGCAAGCATCCCCGTGCTTTCATTCTGGATCAGGGGAACCACCAGGAACCAGCTGTATTGCAAACTAAAATTAGAAAATCCACACATCTAGAGAACTACAAATTTCAACAAAGTAAAACACAATCTAGACCTCTCCAATTCACATGGTGTCCTTTTTCCAGGATCTCGAGAGAGCAAGGGTAGCTCACCAATAAAATAAAAAGACACAAGTAAAAAGAAATCCCAAATACTGGAACGCTGAACACAGCTGTAATTTAATGGGCTTGGACTAGAATTAAAATAAGCCACAGGCAATCATACTTACAATGGCAATGTTATTTCCATTCAGCAATATCTGATCAAGCTTGGTTATGCGTCGCCCTTCAGCTGTAATTTCACTACAACATTGATAAAGAAGCAGATTAAAGCAAATTCAAAAACAAACAGTCTTTCAGCAATGTATCACATAAGATGATGTTTTAGTGAATATATGGGATGGAAAGTACTCTAATCTCCATGCAAAGTCACTCGCTAATGGCTTGCAAGAAAGAGAAGTCGCGGACAAAATGTGCAGCCACAACGCACAGACCAACCATAAGACTCCATCACTCGATCAGCATCAAGCAGAAAGCATTACCGAAGTATAACATCAATTCCTTCATATGATCACTGACCACCATGATTACAATTTTACTTCAATTTGGAAAAAATAAAAGCACAGTAAAATTTTACAACCAAGCCTTACACCAGTCACATACAAATACAGCTCAGTATAGCAATCAAAGACAATGATGCCAGCAATCGCAAAGACCGTAATCCATGAACCTGTCCTTATGAAAGGCAGCAATTTATTCAAGATACCCAAAATTATTGCCGATCATTATCATTCTAAAAAAAAAAAAAAGCCATGACATTAAACACCAAAATTACCAGAGTAAAGAAACATTAAGTGAAAAAAAAAAACCTTCACATTTCAACAAAAAGTGGAGTTTTGCATATATTTATTAAAACCCTAAAAGAAAAGGGAAAGAAAGGAAAATCAGAGAAAGAGAGTTCATTATGACTTACTATTCAGTAACGTCTTCAAGGACCATGTTGACATAGACGTCAAAACCCCTGAGAGTACCAACAAGCTCCTTGTCTCCTTTCATTATGACCCATATTTTCGACCCTATGCACCTGTCTATTAGCTCTGTTTTTTAAGAAAAGAAAAAAAAAATCCAAAATAACTTTTGTTACTAATGATTTTTTCAAGAAAATTAAAAAAGAGTGCAAAACTCGTAAAGAAGAAACAAAAATGGAGCTGACCTGACGGAAGGAGCTGTGAGGGATTGGTGTTGGCCATTATTTCAGCTTCAGCATAAACAGCGAGCGCGATTAAAAGGTAGGGCACATCATCTATTGAAAGCAGTATTTACTTTTTATTTTTCGCTAAAGAAAGACGACACGTCGTTTGTGTTACGAAAAAACGACATACAGAGTATATGTTTGTTTTGGAAAGAAGGGTTCTGAAAAATTGAAACAACTTATACGGGCCTGCGCTTCAGCAATGGAATAAATAAGAATAGATATATATGAAAAACCAACAATCCTTAGCAGGTTTTCCCACAAGAGAAACTAGAGTTTTTTTATTTTCTTGAGATATTTAAGATTAATTGACTATCTGTGAGTTTCTTCAGCCATTCGTCGAGATGGAATGCCAAAGGATCCCATGCTTGACAGTAAATAAAGCACCTGAAATTTTTGAAAAGAAATTTCAAAGGAAAAAAAAAATTCACCCCCGCTGAATTGTTACACTTTTATACAGCTGAAGTGCTGGAAAGAGGATTGATATCTACTGCATGTTTGTTTTTTAAAAAGTAATTTTTAAAAAATTATTTTTAAAACTTTTTTGTGTTTATTTGTCATTATAAAAGTTGGTTAATCAAAAAAACTTTTCAGTCAAAAAAAAATTGATTTGCTTTTCAGGAAAGTATTTTTCCTTTTACCTGTGTTTGTTTTCCGGAAAGTGATTTCCAGGAAACTACTTTCCAAACTTTTCTGTGTTTATTTGTCATTAGACAAATTGATCAACGGAAAACACTTTCTAATCAAAGAAAAATTTGGCTTGGTTTTCAGCAAAGTGTTTTCCTAAAAAATTTAAGTGGAAAACACTTTCTGGAAGTTGTAAAAAATTTAGAAATGTTATTATTTGCTAATTATATCAAATTTGATCCTGAAATTTTTGATTGCTATATATAATTTGTTTTGAATATTTAATTTTCAATTTCATCTCTTAAAATTTAATTTTTATATTAATTTTGGTCCTTATTTTTATAATTGCTATTTGCTTTTTTCTTATATTTTTTTATTGAAATTTTTTGTTTATCAAATTTGGTCCCTATTCTTTTGATTGTTACTTATTTTATTTGAAATAATTTATGAAATGTTAAATATTATTATTATTTTAATTTCTTCATCTTTCATCTTTTTTAATTTTTTAGATTTGATCTCTATTATTTTGATTATTATTTATTTTATTTGAGATAATTTATAAAATTATATTTTTTTTCAATTTTATTCTCATTCAACTTTTTAATCTGTAAGATTTCTTTCGTATTATTTTAATAAACTTGAGAAAAATAAAACATCAATAAATTATTTTCCAGCTCATTTTTCATGACATAATAAATACTGGAAAAGTGTTTTCCAGCTTATTTTTCATTATACTATCAAATATAGAAAATACTTTCATAAAATTTATTTTTTCTAGAATTTACTTTTCAAAAAAACTATTTTTTAGTAAATAAATAGGAATAAGGTGAAGTTTACTTGAAGAGTGGGGGAGTTTCACCCGTTTAACTCGACTTTTATGCTTCTTGTCGTTTGTATTTTAATGGAAAGGATGTTCCTAGGAGGTTTGAACTAAAGTAGGAAATAGAAGGAGAACAGTAGAGAGTCTAGAGACTAAACAACCAATGATCCTAAAAATTTACATTTACAGTACTCGAACCGTGATCTTTAGTATTAATTCACTGCAATTTTAAGGTTTTGAGTTAGCGCAAAAAAAAAGGTCCAGGCAGAGGGAGAGGGTTTTGACTTTTGATGGTTTAAGAGGAGGATTTGTGAGCCCTTATATTGATATGGACTCGTTCTTGTACCTGTACGTGGGCCTACATAACTTTTTTTCTTCTCGGGCTTTTGGAGCAAAGTTGGGCTGAATGATATATTTTGTTTTGATTTATTGTTATTATTATTTTGCTTTTACGGCCAAGAAAATCCCAGTGCAGCGTTCCTACTTCGAATTTGATATTAATTTCATCTTTCCAGATTGTTCAAAAACTTACTATTTATATTGAAATTAAAATATTCCTGAAAATTTTACTTAAATATTTAAAAAGTAAATTAAAATGAAATTAATGAAATATCTTATAATTAATAGTATACCACTAGTATTGGTATCCGTGTTTTGCCACAGTGTTGAATTATTATTTTTTCAAAAAATAATGTTAAGTGTCAAAATAAAATTTAAAAAATAATATAAATATATGTTATGACAAACTTATAACCTAAATAATCAGTATTGAGTCAACTTGAAATATTCTATTAAATCGGTGGTTTGAATCATAAAATTTAAATAACTCAATAAATAAATAAATAAATAGAATTATAAAACTCTTCTTCTTTTATTAAAAAAAATATGCCCCGACTCATTAGACTTGAAATACCTAATATGGAAAAAAAATCAAATTTTTTGAAGGATTAGATAAATAAAAAATTTAATTATTCAAAAGAATTTTAAAAACAGCAAAAAAAATAAGAATAAAAATACAAAATGAATCTTATAACTTCATCTATTATTTATTTTTTTAATAATGAAAATAAAATCACTTATTAGATGTATAAATTATCAATTTATTTTTATTTCTTCAAAACTCGTTTGCAGTGACTTAAACATCGAAATTTATATATATAAAAAAAAACCAAATGTGGATCCACGACTAGCACGGACCTAGTCTAGTAAATAAACAAAGCCGTGCCACGTGCCAGTTGCAATTGCCGATCCAACCAAAAAAGATGGTTCTTTTTAGCTTGCAGTGGAACTAGTTACCCCCCTGAAAGATTTCCTCGAGCCTCCATTGTTACTGCTTGTTGTGATTATCGTAGTAAAAGGTGCAGTTACTGCAGTAAAAATAATTCTATTAATTACTAAAGTTATTATTATATGTGTTTCCAAAAGCTACTAGAGATTTATATATCCATCTATACCAATCTTATTTATATTCTTTATACAATAGTAAAATACAAACAATTCATGAGAAGAGATATGACGTGGACACATGGACCTAGCCATGCATATAATGTTAGTAGTTATTAACACGTGGATCAACCCCTGTAATAAAAATTTATTAAATTAAACTCTCAACTAGTAAAATTACCATGCTAGAGCAGTGTAGGGGGAAGTAATTATGACTCTGGCACTAGCAGGTAGCTTAGGCACGAGAAAAACAGTCCATAAAGAGTTGTCATTGTTACGTTTTATCAACTCCGCGTTCACATCAACTTCAACTTAACTTCTAAGTTTAACCTTTTGATCCTTGGTCAGCAAACACGCTATTTTCTATTTGATGTTGGGGGATAATATGTTTTTAAAAGTATTTTATATTTTAAAATATATTAAATACTTTTTATAGATTTTTTGGTATTGATATATTAAAAAACTGAAAAATATTAAACAGTGAACAATCTTGATTGTCTTTATTAGCTTTTTGTTTTACTAGGTACTTTTGTTTCTCGTTAGAAAAACTATAGTTATTTGTAAATTAACATTTGGTAAATAATGAAATAATGTTTGAAATAATAATGAATACATGAAGCAATATAATATTAAAAAAATAATAAAAATATAACATAAAAATAAAGATACAAGCCCATGATTGCAGTAGTTATTCATGATTTTTTTTTTATTTTTAAATTACATTTCACATTAAATTCTAGGATTGAGTTTGATATCTTATTTTGGTTGGGTTTTTATGATGTCAAGAATGAATTTCTACTCCAAAATTATTGCTAGATTTTACAAAATAAAATTTATTTTTTTAAATTCAAACAAATTAACATTTTAAGATCCAATTTCAATTTTAAACCAAAAAAATATTTCCTGTGATCAATATTTTTATCTTCTTATTCCCAACTCAATTTTTAATTGGAATGAATAAATTGATAACATTTATTAATTAGCATAACTCTTAATTTATTTTATTAAAGATATGTGTGAACTTTTCAACCAGTAGTTAAAACTTATCTGATGGTTAGAATAACCATTAACAACATTTACATTATTTTTTTACGTTGAGAAAAAAGAAGAAGAAGCTCGTCTCGTAATACAAGAAATCAAACTAGCTAGTATAACTGAAATGAAGTTACAAAGTTCAGGAAAACACAAAAGCATACAATTTTATATTTATGATCATCAAAGATAAATTATAAGCACAAAAGTGGAGTTTCTACATGCCAAATTCATCTTCTTTCTAGTTACAAGAATCAAATCCGAATGTTTAAGTTACATTTTTGTATTTTAAAAATACTTTTAAAAAAATTTGAATTTTTTTTTACTTTAAAATAAATATTTATTTGTGTTTTCAGATTATTTTAATATTCTAATATTAAAAATAATTTTAAAAAATAAAATAAAAATATTATTTTAATATATTTTTAAATAAAAAAATATTTTAAAAAATCAACTGATTGACTCTGATTCAGGAAGTACAGTTTACATCAACTCGAAACCCACTGAGTGTGGATATGTGAGTTTGAACGAGCGAAAACATTTTTAGTATTTCCTTTCACAAGCAATGAAAGACCGCTAAATAGTTATCGAAACCAATTAGAGAGAAGAGAAATTTTCGAGTGGTTTACACTCAATCGTGTTCTCATTGCACCCATCAAATCCCAGGTGCATGGAATCACTCATGCAACCTTGCTGTCCCTACTCATGATTATCACATCACAAGCATCAGAAGCATAAAAATAAAAAAGGGAAGGGTCCACACAAAATCTTGAGGACTGTTGTGGACCAATAGACCCGTTAATCAATTGCTAACAATGTACTACACCGTACAATACTGTGGGCCCTTATACGTTCTTTTCCTTTCTTTAAAGTTTAAACCCTAACCACATATAGAAAGTTAGAAACTGTAAACGTGCCATAGAAATTAAATAATACTCTTCACACACATAATAAATCTTAATAAATCAAAATATTAAATGCCAACAAACCAGACCACTTTTATAGACGGGGAGAGAGATTAGTTTTGTTGCTTGGAGAGAAAGAATAGGAAGAATTTACCGAGTGAGGCTGAGGCTTGAGGGTTGAGACTTGAGAGAGTAAGCAAAGCCCAAGGCAACCATATAAAAGCTCTCTGCCTTTTCAAGGACCCTTCTCTCATCTGTGACGGCCTTACCAAAAAAAAAAAAAAAAACTTTCAAATTAAGTCTTTACTTTCCATCAAAATTTTGTTTCAATGGCACTGGACTTGGAGAAACAACAATCTGTGAGAACGAGGAAACGCAAAAGAAACGAAATAAAGCTT
>Ga0325404_1009067_pt1 | contig 10150 bp, 10 predicted proteins | sample PopdelMetagenome_18_FD_205664 | JGI IMG/M metagenome (GOLD analysis project Ga0325404, IMG submission 205664) | Populus deltoides microbial communities from Bellville, Georgia, United States - Xylem-Control-R1 | ecosystem: Host-associated > Plants > Phyllosphere > Stem > Wood/Secondary xylem...
GCAAGAAAATAGGAATGAAATTCAGTAATAGAATAAATTACCTTGTTATTACCCTGTAAATCCTTTCTCCAGAGTCTCCTGCTGCATGTACGTCAAAACCTAGTTGACTTGTGTTTCTTCCTCAAAAGTCAAAACCATAAAATGGGTCTTTCAGATAACCCTGTGCTAGTTACCAAAAATACAGTAACCAGTGAGTTGAGAACCCAAAGAGCAAGCAATGAACATTAAAACAAAAAAGTCAAACAGCGAATTTACTACAACAAGGTGGTCTCAGCAGGCATACAGAAAAACACAGCATGAAACGACACATAGTATTTCTCGAAGTTTCTTTTCAAAGTCAATCAATATCTCAAATATCAAATACAGATATGCAAAAATCATGAGAATAATAATGCAGGTACATCCACTTCCACTAAATTTTCTAGTCCATTTTTCAGAGCTTGCAAACCATGATTTATGTTTTTCGATATATCTCATAATACAAAAGGATACAAGAATTACCAGTCTGCAAGTAAGTGTACTTCTGAAATCTGCAGGAAATGCAAAAAAAAAAAAAAAAAGCAGTCAGAACCAAGAAGAGAATTAAGAACAAAGATTACCTGGCACGATATGTACATGCACAGAAACTAAAGACTTGATGACATTATTTTACAAAAAGAAAAATAAAAAAAGGAAGGTCTATGAATTCTTAATTACCAACTTGAACTTGGACGCGGCACCGGGCTTTTCATAAAGAGGAAAGAGGTCAGGATGAGATTCCCATACTTTCTTTCTGTATGCAGCTTTAACCTAACACATAAGAAGAGCACACACACAAAAATAAAATGTTAATTTGACAACAAGAAGCGATGAATGAAGAAAACAAAGCGAAATCGCCCAAAGAGCTTAGCTTAAAAACCAGCAATCGAACATCAAAGAAAGTTCAATTGTTGATTATGTATTCAAACCCTAGAATTAGCAATTTTCTTAATTAATTAGTAGAGCTCATAAGAAAATATAGCAGCTTATGGATTCGGAAGAGAAACAATTAAGGGATTAGGTGCGGTCTTAAAATAAGAAATTGAAGGGGAGAGAGAGAGATTTGACCTGAAAGAGAGTGGGGCGGGAATTGGGGGGGAAGCCTATCGAGACCCTCTCCTCATCGCCCTGCATTTCTTTCTGTAATAATCTCCTTTTTGGGGGGCTGTTGTTGGTCTTTGCTGCTTCTTTTCTTTCTTATTGAAAAGGGTTTATCTCTCTCCTTTTCTCAAAATAAATTAATAAATAAAAACAAATTAATTTCCTTTTATTTTATATCTAGGAATTTAGTTTTCTTTCGATAATTTGTAGCCGTATTTCTTTTTTGCTGTCATGTAAGTGGCAAAATTATATACAGGCTACCTCTGCAGGACAGGTGTTTGGCTCTAAATTGAGGATGAAAATATAGAGGGCATGGGAGTTGTCTATTAGGATGCGCGGTGACATGACCACGAAGCATGTGTGTGTTTGACCTTTTTTTTGTTGGACTTTTCTCTCTTCTGACGTCATGTTTTGAATGTAAATTTAATACCATAGCCGAGGCCTAGGCCCAGGAACAGTTCATTGCTCTAATCCGAACGAACGGGTTGGTCATGGGCTCTCACAAGCCTGTCTTGCTTACCAAAGGAATGGAGGTTACGTTTAGCGAAGGAGACGGTGTGTTGTGAGACCAAAAAAAAATTCAAGTGCAGTTTGGTGTTTGTTTACGCAAGCACGGCAGCGGGCGCCGAGGGTGCTGTGGAACATCTTATTCTTTGCGGCTTAGGAAGGCGTAGGAAGCCGAGTCAGAGCGCGTCACTCACCTCATTTCACCTCCTGCTTCCAGAGAAAGACTCGCTAATCACTACTAGTACAGAATGAGAAGAATTCATGGAGGAGGAGGGGTAGGGTTTAAGTGGAGCTTCAATTTGTTAAAGCAGAAGCTTATCCAATCGGGGCGGAACCCAAATCATTGGAATCGAACATCCTTTCTCCAATCCCCAATTCCCAAATATTTTTCTCGCTATTACTCCACTGGTCCGTCCTTTTCTTTCTTTCTCTTTCCTTTTTCTTTTTAAAATCTGAAAGAAAGATTATGATTTTTTTTCTTTTTATTTTTCTTTTGGGCATCAAAGCAGAATCGCAACTGCAGTTGTCCCCGAACCTAATTAAAATAATGGAACAAAGACTATCCGCTATTGAACACAGGAGTGCTTGTCTTGAGAATTTCATGAACCAGGTCATTTGATTTATGTTTCTTTTCTTTTCTTTTCTTTTTCTAAAAAGAACACTGCATTTATTGTTGTCAAATGATGTCTTTGTATTTTGATTGAAGACAGCCAGAAGCCTCACCTACAGAATTTTCGAGGGCAAATAAAGAGCTTCGGAAACTCAGGGGTTCAATGGAACTTATAACCTACCTCAGGACCAAGCAGAAGGTACTGTTTACACAATCTCTCGGCTATCATGGAGAATGCTCTTATTGGAACAGAAACATAATTTTATGTCTTCTTGTCTTATCGTTTTTGCTTTTCAGCAATAACTAGAGGAACCAAACATATCATCCTCAAATCTTGTGTTTAAAGTAATATCGTTTTAGTTGCTTAGGGTGCTTCAAGTTTCAACCATTAGAGTCCAAAGTCCCGAAAAAAGGCATGCTTTTGCAATTTTTCTCAAATAAGTTAAGTACGCAACCAAAACTAGTCACCAAAAGATGCCGGTCATTTCAAGTAAGTTTATGTCTCACTAAACATCAGGAGAAGAGAAAACAATGGGTATGCTAATCAGTAAGATTAACAAAGTAGCAATCAATACAAGAACCACCAATTGGAAATCTGCCTTGTTTTTTTAATTGGATATGGGCCTCGCTTGCTTCAAACATGTTGTACTGGTTACTTTGGGGGACAAGACATTGTATGTATGAGGTTTGCTTTTTTCACTTTCTAGGAGATTGATGGTTTGAGATCACTGATGACTGAATGCCCAGAAGATAAAGACATGCTTGATATGGCAAACGAGGAATTGAGCCAGGCCATGGAAGAAGAGAAAAGACTGCAGAATTTGCTGCTGAAGTCATTGCTTCCCAGGGATGATGCTGATGAGAGGGACTGCATTTTGGAGGTGAGAGCAGGTAACAATACATCTATAGATAGCATTAGAAGCGATATTTCACTTACACCTATGGTTTTGGTGTCAGAACCATTAAGCAGTTTTTCTGCATTTCTCCATCTGTTCTATTTATACTCTCTTGAATCTGACAAGTTTTAATCAGGATCTGGAGGGGAAGAGGCTTCTTTATTTGCGATGGATATATTCAAAATGTAAGATGTTGGAACATGTTAGTATTGTAACTATTTATGATTCCCAAGTCCTCTTTTGAGAACAGAGACCTTGTTTAAATTATAACAGGTATGAGAGATTCTCTCAGAATAACGGTTGGAAATTTGAAGTGGTATACATAACAGAATCTGATTTGAAAGGATATAAGGTATGCTTCCTTCCTTTGTTGAATGATCTGTGTTTGTCTTGTATCCATTCCAGCTCATTTTTTTTCTGCAGAGGATTTCAGTTTTGAATATCACATTTTAAGGGGAGTTCATCTTGTGGCTGTCTGACAGATATCACTTCTGCTTCTGCTTGGCAGGAAGCTAGTGCAGCAATCTCAGGAGCTGATGTCTTTGGGAAACTCAAATTTGAGAGTGGAATTCACAGAGTTCAGGTCTCATTACTACTGTCCAATAAACTATGAATGACTTGTAACATAAGTGACAGATGGTTTGCTTTTGGCAGCGTGTTCCAGTGACAGAGAAGTTGGGTCGTGTTCACACTAGTGCTGTGTCTGTTGCTATCCTTCCTCAAGCTGATGAGGTGCTAAATCTGTAAATGATATCCTGCAATATGTTATTTGGAAGATTTTGAAAATTTATCACCTGAGGCTGGTTTGTTAGCATCTAAGCATTTATAAGGAAGAGCAATGTGGTCATCATAATGGCCACAATTACTGCCTATTCATGGTCTTTGGTCATTATTGTAATTGGAAGTATACATCTCGTTTTTGCCCTCTCATTGATCTTTTTTTATTTTTCAGTTCCAATATGATTGGATTTTGGACTTCTTTTGATTTATTGTTTTTGGGGCTTCTGCAGGTGGACCTTCAGTTGAGGAATGAAGATCTGAGAATTGACACGTATAGATCTGGTGGTTCTGGCGGTCAGCATGCAAATACCACCAATAGTGCTGTTAGAATAACTCATCTTCCAACCGGGATAACGGTTTCCATACAAGATGAACGATCCCAGCATATGGTAAAGGATTTTCATTGATTACTACTGTTTTGGTTTCTGAGTGTTTCGGATCTTTGGGTCGCAACTGGCCTCCTCATTACATTTATTTGAGACAATCTTTACTTAAGCTTGCAGATGTATTGCATACTCGTTTCCTAATTTAACAGTAGATTCTTCAGGCCACCAATGGTAATTTGATTAAATGGAGGAGTGGATGATCTGGTTTTTGAACCACAAATAGCATACAAATGGATGCTTTGAGCATCCAATCATTAAAAGTTACCTTGGATCTGGCACTCGACCAGCATTCTCAAACACACTCCATTGTCAATTTCTGCCTTTTAATTTTTTCTTTTCAGGATCTATTGGAAGGATGAATTATGGGTTGTATCTATTTCAAACCACTCACTAAGTTGCTAATGTATCAGTGCTTTTAATAATGGCTCGTTCTGTTTCTGCTATTTTTCCAAGCAATGAAGCAACAAGCATATGATTTTAACTGTCAACGGTTCACTTATTATATTGCTGCTTTCTGGCTCTTCATAGAATAAATCAAAAGCCCTCAAAGTGCTATGTGCAAAGCTGTATGAAATGGAAAGGTCAAGACTTCATATGAGTAGATCAAGACTTCGATCAGAGCAGGTTTAGAACAACTATGAGATAACTTGTTTGCTAGGTTTCTGTCTTTTTTTCTCTAGTGATTTGGAAATCTTATGCATTGTTGAACAGATTGGTAGTGGAGACAGATCTGAACGCATCAGAACATACAACTTTCCTCAAGGACGTGTAACTGATCATCGTGTTGGCATCACTCATCATTCAATAAATGATGTGATGCAGGGCGAGAGTCTGGATGTCTTCATTGATGCTCTTCTTCTACAGCAGGAAATGGATGCAATTGCATCATTTGGTTCTATTGAGTGAAGTTGGCCAAACCCTGGACGCTGGACCTCCTTTTGTTGGTGTTATTTCGTGGGGAGTCTTCGCCGAATTGGTGCTGAGCCCCTAATTGGTTGCGGTAGACTCGTTATTTATCCCATATTTCAGTGCTGAGCCCCTAATTGGTGTATTTTATTTTTTTATAATAAATTTATGATTTTTTAGAGAAGTGAGAGATGAAGTCATTATTTTATGTTGCTCGAAACTGATTGTATCTTTCAGCGCTTTCATCGTGCATTGCACTATCACGTCATGTATCTCGATTTTTTTTCACTTCTGAATCTGAACTATGAACAGTAAATCCTTGCTGGTATTCTTGTGGACCTTGTCCTACCTTGTGTTGCTCTTAATTCCCCCCTTCGTAGTTTGGCAAACCATCTGGAAATTCTTGATCTCTTGTAAATGAAAAATAAGTTATTGATCGTATCTACACCCATCAAATATCGTCCAGGAAAAGCTTGCTTCGACGATGTCTTTCTACAAATGAAAAAACCACGACATTCCTAGACGGAGCTTTTTTTTCTTTTTCTTTTTTTTTTCTTGTGCGTGTCGTACCCTTGCAATGCTCAAAGGAAAATGAAGGGGAGGTGTATATTCTTTCATGGGCCGTTACTCCAATCCTAGCCCATGACTAGGTTCTGTATCATGTTTTCCTTCTTGTAGGTTGTTCAATTTCTGTAAGAGTTCATGTGGGATTCATTGTGTCAGCAATGGATGACTGACATGATGGGAGCAGTTGTTGACAGAAAATATTCCTTCTTCCTTGCCGGTCGTTCAAAACGACAAGCTCAATCAGGGCTGCTACTTAGGCGGGCAGAATTTATGATCTCCAGGCGATAATCCTTACCCCACCAACCTACTTGCTTCAAGGATAGACAACGCTAAAAGGTCATCCTCTCTTCCAGTCAGGAGAAGGAATGTAATTATAGTGCACCCGACAGGCAAGTGGATGATAAAATTGATGGTTCTTAATCTTATCTCGAACCCCAAAGAACATTAGAAGGTAACAAATCATGATTTGTTGTATCTCAAAAGAAAAAACCAAAGGTTAGGACCTTTGAGAAGCCAAACCCATAGGATGAAAATTGCCATACAAGTGGGGTATGGTGTGCATATTCTCTCTGCCTTTTTGGCTGATATCAACTCTTTTCTTGTAAAGTTCGCCAATCTTGACCTAGAAAAGTAAGAAAAACAATATAGGCTCTCTTATTCATGGTTGTGATATCTCAATTCGCTTGTAAGTCCCTTGATTAAGAAATGTATATGTTGCCTCTTGCAGAAAAGACGATGGAATATATAAAGCCATAAGCAAAGCCCAGAGATATGGTGCAAATCCCTTGGGGTCCAAGCTGTCAAGACTGAAGGAGACAAGCGAACATACCTATCATAAAAAAGCTATGAGCTACCTCATCCTAGGAACCGTAGTTACTTAAAGAGAGAAATAAGAAAAGAAGTGGGGGGGTCTGGTTTAGGTGGTCTACTTACCCCATTTCCATTGAAAGAATAATCGTAAAAATACCATTTCCTCTTCTTTCATTTTTTTTTACCATATTTAAGACTCATTCTCTTACAGTCAACTAGCATTTCTCTCTTCCCACGTTAAAAGTCCATGAAAATGACCCAGTTGTTAGTTGTGATTGCTTGGAAATGTAGAAAAGAAATCAGCTGACATGCAATCCTAACCACAAAAGTCTCTTTCTTTACTTGCAAGGTTGAAATCTTGAACTTGTGAACGTGCCGGTTGGCTTGAGATGAAATCTGTCCGTTCATTTCCACTACTGGTTATTGGATTTGATATCTAATTAATAAAAAAGATTTCTATGTGATACAATATCTAACAACAATAAGAATCCAATGCTAAAAAAATAATTAATCAGATTCTATTTCTGGGTGTTGCAAGAAATGGTTAATGAAGTATCAAGCTTTGTCGTTTTTTGATTATTGGTATCCTGATTTGTACCGTAAGGATTAGTATTGTTTTCTTCCATTGTTGAGTTTATTACCCAATTGCTTACGCGTAGAGCTGGACTTAATTAGCAGGGCCATTTGTCTCTGATACAAAAAAATTGACCCTCTCCTATAAAAACAAAAAGAGAAGATTTTGCAGTTCATAACAAGCATATCTGACACAACTCCAGAAACAGAAGGGGAGTTAGAATCTGAAAACAGAATCAAACAAGCTACCAGAGAAAATTCTGTCAAACTTCTTCGATGAATACTATAATGTGAATGACCAACTGGGTCTTCCTTATTTTCCTGAAAAGTTCAAGCAGGTGTCGGGAGTGACCAGAACTAAAAGGGGGATTGGATTGGATTGGATTGGATTGTTTTGGTTTGGTTTGGTTTGCTTACCTGTGTGATCTGGTGATATGGATGATTTTCCAAAAGTTATGTATGGGTGGAGCTGGGAAGAAAACAAGCTGTTTGAGATGGCTTTGGCTGTGGTTGATGAAGAAGACCCAGATAGATGGAAGGTGGTTGCAGCCATGGTTGGTGGGAAGAAGAGTGAAGAGGATGTGCAGAAACATTATGTGATCCTTTTAGAGGACTTGCAGGGTATAGAGTCCGGTAAATTGGATCATAAACTTGTCGGAGAAGCTCAGCCTTGTGTTCAAGTTGACTGCACTGAATCTGTATGTTGGACTGATGAAGATCACAAGTATGTAGTAATCTTTACTTGTTGAATTGAATCTCTTTAGCTTACTTTGCTTGCTTTGTTTTATATTTTTTTTCCTCTCTTCCCTTCTCTTTTGATCTGTGTTGCCATGTCTTCAAAATTAAAATATTCTGGTTCCCATTGGATGCTCCGTGCCTGTTATAGATAGTCAGAACGGCTTCATTTAATTCTTCTAAAAAGATTTTTCTTCATATCCAATTATAGGGTCTGAAGTCAGTAAAATGCATTCTACTCACCGGATAAGAGTCATCTTACTACCGGACATTCGATAAAATTTCTTGCTGTTAGGAGGCGCCTGATTATTATCTTGGGATTTCTAATTCATTTTCTATTCAGAATTTCATTTTTAATCGGTTGGTCAACCATGTGAATCCAATATTGCTAGTCTGATCAATAAGGGGCGGATTACAGAGAAAATGTTGTGGTCATTCCACTGCTTTCTACCAAGGGTTCTTTGGTCAGCAAACTCCTCCAGAAAAATGCATCAGGTTCTTGCCTTTTGTTGTCTGAAGGAAGTGATTTCAGGTTGATGCATTTTTATTCCCAGTCTCATGAAAAAGATAATACAGTTCATTTTTGTGGAGGGTTCTCAAATGTAATCCACTGTTCCTCACTCATCGTATGGCAAGCCTTGAGGAAACTAGGTCTAAAACCCCTTGTAGTAATAAAGAAATTAAGCATAGAAAGCACAAGGGAAATCAACATCTATGTCTATCATTTTAGCTTCAATTAGTTATGTTATGTAGCGGTGACTGGCTGCTATCATGGTTTATTTTATATCTTTATTCCTGGATATGTCAAAAATTCTCCTTACCAGTAGCCTTTTGAGTTCCAGAGAAGATTTTTGTTCCTTTGGAATTTGGGTTAAATGTCATATTTCTTCCGTTAAATCCCTGAACTTTACTGTATCTTTGATTCCAGGTTGCTGGTACAACTGGACATAAATTGATTGCTCGTACTCAGGAAGATTGCAAGCCAAGAACATAATTGATGATGGTAGAAGTATTAATTCTTAAACTTTATACGTAGTTTGGAGTAAGCTACCACTTATATTCTACTTTGTAAAGCAGAAGTTTCCACCTAAAAGTGGATCAGAAGTACTGTTGATCTTCCAATCTGTAGGTGAAAGATGGATCGGAGATCTTCCTTTTATCTCTTTTTTTCCTCCCACCTTTTTTGAATTCTAAGTCTTGGATAGTGTTAAGAAACTCGTTAAATTTGTATCTCTAAAAATTTAAATTTTATTTTTGTTTAAAATTATTATTTTTTATGTATTTTTTATCATTTTGATAAGTAAATTTTAAAAATAATTATTAAAAAAAACATTATTTTTATATATTTTCAAATAAAAACACTTTAAAAAACAACCAACACCACATCTCTTATCCAACATCAATCAAGGGTTCCACTGGGTTCGTCGTTTGCAGCGTCTTACCAGTAGTCTGGTGTTCAATATTTCACAATTGTCCAGAACCATCTTTGAAATATCTCGTTTTGACCAAACTCAGGCATGAGATCAAGATGTCTGACATCAGAAATGGTTTTTTGGATTCTACAATACCACACCAAGTTTTGTACATCACCATGTCTAGTTTACGAAGAAAGCGAGACACTTGTGAAATAATATACTACTTGGGTCCCAAAAACCGAATGGTCAGCATCCCTGCATTTCCCACAGCACAATGTTACGTTGAAGAAGCACACCATGAGAGCATGGAAGTTGTAGCTTGGCCATCGATTTTGGGATGCGAGAAGGGTCTCTAACCTTTTTCTGTTTTGGAGTTTTTGGGTTATATACCATGGAAAAAACTACAAGAATTTGAAGAAAGAAAGGAATTGAACTGACTTTTGTTCAGAAAATTTCACAGACAGTGCCATGAAAATCTTCATGTAATATCTCCATGAAAAACTCGCCATGACATTTTACTTTCTCCATGTGATCTCCATCCATGGTTAAAAGAACTTCCTTGTCCAGTTACAGTGTGATCTCTTTATAGACAACGTTGCTTAATATAAAAGATAATCTCCATCTGGGGCTAAGACAACATCTAGTCCAAGTACAACAATGTGTCTATACGAGCATAAAAAAGATATTTGTTCAAATAGAATGGTGAACACAAGCTTAGAAATTTCTTAGAAAAAATTCGGTAATAAATAAACATGAAATCTCCAAGTTCATTGACCCGCTTTTTTTAAAATGTAAAATTAAAATAGCAAGATTCTCAACAACTCACAATATAATTTGAATTTAAAA
>Ga0325404_1009069_pt1 | contig 10150 bp, 5 predicted proteins | sample PopdelMetagenome_18_FD_205664 | JGI IMG/M metagenome (GOLD analysis project Ga0325404, IMG submission 205664) | Populus deltoides microbial communities from Bellville, Georgia, United States - Xylem-Control-R1 | ecosystem: Host-associated > Plants > Phyllosphere > Stem > Wood/Secondary xylem...
GCGATATTTCGTGGATCTGAAAAGAAAATTAAACATAAAAAAATATTTATATCATTAGAATTATTTGGAAGTGTTATTAAATTTAATATAATGAGTTAATTTTGTAGTCTTTCAATGTAATTTTTTTGTCTAATTTGAGTTTTAAATTAAATCATGTGAAAGTTAACTCGATATAATCTAATTGACTTGACAAATCTTAAGGTAGCTTGAACAACAAGTAAAAATATGACTTAACTTAAAAAACAAAATCCAAGATAAAATCTTTTTTAAAATATTAAGACAACGTATTATTTGATTAACCCAGGTTTTATGGTTTCCTATCAAACCTTAGATTCAGGTTCATTAGGTAAAATAAATTTTCTTTTTAGCTATTTTTTATTTAATTTTATGACAACAAAAATAAAAACTAGTAAAATTAAGCACCATCAAAATTTCTGATATTTGTTTGAAACTACGATAACCTCTAAAAAGCAAATTAAAATAAAACATGAAAAATGATTCAAAATTAATTATATGTACTAAATTAGATAGCATTTAATAAAAATTAATAAAATTAAAATGTTAAAAGATAAAATTAAAAAAGAAAAAGCTTAAGGTTAACCAATGCACTTGAGTCTTTGAAACAAAGGCCAAGTGTGTGGGCCTGCTAACCCAGACTAGCACGCCTAGACCTTTTTTTATTATTTTTACGTCATATGTCACTTCTTCTAAAAAGAAAAAAAAAAGCAAACAATATATTGTTTACCTAGGTTGTGCCTATAATCCAATAACCACAATGAAATCTATTTTTTAAATCGAGGATTTACTTTCACCAAAAAACATATAAAAATAATAAAAAAATCTTTATAAATCACTTACCAACTAAAAAAGCCCCAAAATCATTAAAAAAAAAAAAATCAACCACATAAAGAAAATATAAACTAAACATATTCTACGTTTTCAGACTTGTTTATAGAAAAAAAAACCCAATCATCATCGAACTTCTCTCATCAAATGAAACATGTCGACACCAATATTGACCATTTTTGCTGCTAAATTGTGACGAAACGATAACTTTCTCTTTTCATGCCATAATTTGATCAATTCCTTTCTCTTTTCTTAAACATAGGGACTAAGAACTAGAAAAATAAAATTTTGAACCAAAAGTAAAATTGCCAAACTCATAGGGACTAAAGGGGGGGGGGGAAGAAAATAGGTGGACAAAAAATACTTTTTATAGTGAATTTGAGATTAGCCATGTGATTTCTCTATATTTTACACTTTGATTCTTTTTTATTGAATTGTTATTTTCTTAATAAACTTTTAGAGATTAGCCGTTAATTTGGGTGTAGAATGTTGGAATTGAAAAAAAAATGAGGTAAAAATTAAAACCAAATTGTGTTACTATGTATTGATGAAGTGATTTACCTAGCTGTTATAGTATATTCTATAATATTTGCAAGATCCGGTGCCATTCATCCATTAGAATTTAATAAGTTTTTTGAATATATAAAATTAATATAGGGTTGCATCTTTAAAATTTCCATATGAGGAATATAATCTTAGTTAATATGAAAAGTGAAAACTATTCCAAAATTATTTTTATCGTTAAAAAAAATGAAAAATTTAAAAACTAAATATTAAATAATAAACATTTTTTTATGTGCAAAGACCCACTTATAAAAATAGAATAAAGCAAATTTAATTTTAGTTAAAATGCAAGTTATTCTAGGTTACTTTTATTGTTGGAAGAATATGAAAATCTAAAGCTAAATAATAAACAAGTTTTTACGCGCAAGGACCATTTATGAAAACACTTTGATACGCAAAGAATAAGGTGAGCTTATAAGGTTAAAATTAAAGTTTTTATTTAAATTATGAGATGGAATGAGAATTGGATAATAATGCAAAAATTCCGAAAACCCCATTTAGCTAAAGTAAACTCCACATGTCTAACTTTAACTTTAACATATGGTGATTTTAATGTATTAATGTTGACTTATTAAAAAAAAACATGATGAGAAAAAAAACTCTAATAAAAATTTATTTATTTATTATTATTATTATTATATAATTTCAAAAATAAATAATTTCATCTCAAGTAAAATTTCTAAATTACACTAAAATAAAATTTATTTATTTACTTTTTCAATAAAAAGAGACAAGAATTGATTACATGAAAGGAAAAAACTAATACAAGGCCAAACTTCATGGGTATTTGGTAAATTTAGGTGGGATCCATGAACAATAACCTAAAAAATATTAATCCAACAATAATCCTGTCTCCAAGATATTAAAAAAAAATGATGAACTCTAAGATAAATAAATATATATAGTGAAATCCAAGAATTTTAAAATATAGCCAAACCAACTATAAACATATCATCATAGTTCTAACATACTGCAATCTTCACTAAAAATAGAATGTTATTAAGTTAAATCTGCATATTTCTCTTATAATGATTGATATATACATGTCAGAATAGTCAAAAACTTTTTAACAGTTAATTGTTAATTTGCCTCCAATGAGTCATGTAGAAAGTCTAACATTCTTATTTATGAACTAGTGAGATTGGGTTGAGCCTAAGAAGAGATTTATTCACACCAAACATACAACTTGACATAAAAAGATCATAACTTTCGATCTTGTTGTTGGATCAGTCTTAAATTTCACTAGATAATTCTATAAGCTTAGTTTTATAAAAGACCCAACTTACTCTAATTAGGTGAGCTTTGGAAAACCCTCAAACTAGACCTCAAATATGTTTTTCAAGTTAATTTCATTATTTTTCTTTTTTCTTTTTGGATTTATTGTTGTTTTTTCTTTTTTTATTTAAGATTTTAATTTGTCTATCTTTAAAGGTCAATTGTTGACCTAATTAAGGAGTTAAAAACTTTTTAGAAAAGCAAACTATATCAAAAGTATTCATTTAATAAAAAAATATAAGTTAGGTTTCTTGTGTGAAAATCATATTTCATTTCATTTTAATTCTATTCTTATTCTTGTTTGATGTCTTTTTATATGTCCATCTATGTAAGTTGTTATTAAAGCTTAACTATTCCTAATCGTTATTTTCTTATTATATCCTGCTAAACAATTATGTTTGAAAAATGAGATATAAAATTAGACATTATTAGGTTAAAGGAGATAAGGAGGTTCATCCTTGCAAAAATGACATTTAAGAGATGGTAATAGAGGACATAAAATGATAGTATTGAGAGCCTTTATGTCCTCTCATTCTACCAATTATTATCACCTCTACAATCTGTCTTTGTATAATGACCATAGATTCCTAGCCAATATTAAGAACCCTTTTTAAATAAGATATAAAAGAAAGCAATCTCTTTATTAAAAAAAAAGTATCGTAAAGATTTAGGATTTCAAATAAAGCCTTTTGATTTTGTAAGAACCTTTCATATAGAAAAGTTTATCAATTAACTGAATAAAGTAGAAAGAACTTTTTAGTACAAGAAAGTTCTAAAAAAGATAAAGTCGAGATTAATCACCATTATATTAAAAGGGTGGACTTTTGCTTAGTGGGAGCAATTGAAGAGGTCATAAAAAAGGTAAGGTAAGCCAATGATTCATGATTGAAATAAGATTAAGAAGAATTTTTATCCATTCAAATATGCCTAAACTTTATACTAGTGACTCCTCCATACATTAAGAAAATAAGATATATATGTTGCTGATTGTACTAATGGATTTTATTAGTTGGTAATAAGGAATGATTTTTCCAAATAAAAGACCAACTATTAGCCAAATACTAAATGTTTTATGGTAGTCCATCCAAGATATGCTATGTTTACAGTATTTATGGATAGTTTTAAAAGCCTATCAGAGGGATATGATGGTAGAGAAGTAACAGGTTGTTAGGGTAGGCAAAAATATATTTCTAGACTGGCTAAAATTATAGAATAAAATGTAACAATGATTAAAAAAAGTGATGATTGCTCAACCCAAACCAATCCCTCAACAAACAATAAGTCAAGCTTTGGTTTTATTTTTAGAATTTGATGTTATAGATATTGTGAGAAAAGGTATCAGACTAATGAGTATCATAAGCCAAATAGTCATTTGGATAAGAATTTGCAGCCAAAAGAGCATGATAAGGTATATGATCCTGTCTTTGATGATTCTAATAACATTGGGGAGATATTTCACATAGATGCAAATGATAACTTGGTTATTCGAGAGAGTATGTTAACTCAAAAAATTAACTCGAGTGAAAATTAGTGATACACCCATATCTTCTATTCAACCTGTACAATTAAAGACAAAATATGTAATTTGATAATTAATAGTGGTAGCTGCAAATATATAGAGTTCTCAAACATAGTGAAGAAACTACAATTCAAAACAGAAAACCACTCTAGGCCTAAAAATCTAACTTGACTGAAAAAAGATATCGAGGTAGTCATAGATAATTGATGTCTTGTGTCATTTATCATGGAAGAAATATTATTATAATGTCTAATGTGATATGATGTTGATAGATACTTGTCATATGTTATTAAGCATCCCTTGACAATATGATAAGGGTGTTTTGCTTGATGGATAGTGTAATATGTACACCCTCAATATAAAAAGAAAGTATATAATATTAGCGTCTACAAAGAAAAATGTAATTACTGAAACTAATTTAAATAAGGGGAAGAATTTGTTATCTTTGTCTTAATTCATGAATGAGGTAGAGAATAAGAGGTGGTGTATACTTTAATGCTTAGTAATGATATTATGGATGAAAGGGCTGAAAACAATCTTTTAGAAATTCAGGGAGTTTTGACAGAATTTAAAAATATAATACCAAAAGAATCTCCTCAAAGGTTGCCCTATATGAGAGACATTCAACACTGGATTGACTTAATCCTAGGTTCTGACCTATCAAATAAGCCAACATATAGACTCAATCTCAAGGATTCTAAATAATTATAGCGGTAGGTGGTAAAGTTGTTGGAGAAATGGTATATTTGGGAAAGCATAAGCCCTTGAGTAGTTTCAACTCTTTTGGTTTTGAAAAAAAATGGTTCATGACATATGTGCATAAATAATAGAGTCATCTACCAAATCACTATAAAGTACAAATATCACATATTATAACTAGATAATATGTTGGATCAACTAGCTATTCTTAAGATATTTAAAAAAATTAACCTTAAAAATAGCTACCAAACTAGCTAGTTTTAAGGTATTTTAAAAAAATTAACCTTAAAAGTAGCTACCATCATATTAGGATCAAAATGGGGGATAAGTATAGCATAACCTTTAAGATGCGGCATAGGTTGTATGAATGGTTGGTGATGTCGTTTAGGTTGTCCTATGTTTCTAGCATTTTTATAATATTTATGCATAAGGTGTTAAGACCGCTCATAAACAGATTTATAGTATTCTACTTTGATGATATCTTAGTTTATAATTCATCTTAAGAGTTGTACTTGGAGCACTTGCAAACTGTTTTTAACACATTAAAACTAATCATTTGTGTAATAATTGTAAAAAAATGTAATTTCTTCACCAATACTATTATTTTCCCGAGTTCTGTTAATTTTTTTTTTTTTATTAATGATGTCTTTGGTGATTAGTCCAAAGTGGTGGCAACTATATAATAGCCAATTTCAAAAAGTATACATGATGCTCAGAGTTTCCATAAACTTGTATCTTTTTATAGTTAATTCATCCAAAAATTCAGTACTTTAATTTTGCCTAGTACTAAGTGATCAAAATTGTATACCTTTCAATGGATAGAAGAAGCAAAAACTAATTTTTAGTTGGTAAAATAAGAGATGACTAAGGCTTTTATATTAGCAGTCCTTGATTTTGGTAAATTATTTAATGTGAACTATGATGCATCAGGTCCAGGCATTAAAGGTGTTCTTAGCCAGGATAGAAGACCTATAACATTTTTTAGGAAGACGTTGTAAAGCTTAAAGAATATTTTTTTATGTATGACTTAAGATTCTATGATATTGTTCAAACATTAATGTATTAACGGCATTACCTAGTGCAAAAGAAATTCATACTTATTACTAATCATGAGATTTTAAAAGTATATTAACATCTAGCAAAAGTAGAGTTATTGACAAGCCGAGTAGGTATCTTTTATATAAAATTGCATTTTTTCTCTAAAGCATCAATCCGATAGTCTGAATAAAGTTGTTGATGCATTTAGTAGATGAGTTATCCAACTCAGCATTATGCATACTTATATGATATAATTTGAATCCTTTAGAAAGTTGTACCTAAAAGATCTATTTTTAGATAGATTTATTTTAAGTTGATAGATGGAGGTAAACAAGGTGATATGGTACTTGTGAATGGTTACTTATTTTATAGTTTATAATTATGAATCTTAAATTATTATCTGTATGAACATGTCATTCATAAGTTATATTGTGAAGGTCGTTTTAGGCATGATCAGACATAACCCTCATGTCATCATATTACTATTAGCCTAAACTGTCAAGTCAAGTATTGAAAGTCAAGTATTGAAATTCATAAAGAAGTTTGTTATTTGTTAGTCATCCAAGGATGCCTTAACCAATATTGGATTATATATTGCATTGTATGTTTTACATTATCCTTGGTTGGATGTTAGTATGTATTTTATATTGGGTTTTACTCGTATCCAATGGAGTATGAGTTCAATCTTTATAGTAGTGGATAGGTTTTCAAAGATGACCTACTTTATTACATGGAAAAAGACCATAAATACTTCCTGGATTACTTACCTTTACTTTAAAAAGGTTATTTGCATGCATGAAATCCCTAGATCTATTATTTTTAATCGAGATATAAAGTTTATAAGTGATCTTTAGAAGAGTTTAAAAGCTTAGTACTTAACTAAACTTAAACATGGCTTATCACCCGTAAATATATGGTTAGACTGAAGTGCTTAACCATAACTTAGGGAATTTACTGCAAAGTTTGGTAGGAGAAAACCATAAGCAACGAGATCTGGCTTTGTCATAAACAGAGTTTGCCTATAACATGTCTAAAAATTAAACTCTTAACTAAGTGTATTTGAGATTGTGTATAGATAAAGTCTTTTTTATGTGCTTCAGTTACCATATGTTCCTTGTATTGGATGGATGAGCATCCAGACTGAAGGTATGACAGATTATCAAAGTGAAGTACACAAATAGGTTAAGCAAATTATTTCAGATAGTAATGCCAAGTATAAACCCCAAGCTAATACTCATTATATAAATTTCATATTTGAGGTAGGAGACTTTATATAAACATTGCTTATTCGAGATAGATTTCCTTTGGGAGGAGTACACCAACTTAAAGAGATGATGATCAGTTTATGAAAGATGTTATAGAAGATCAATAATAATGTATGAAGACTCTATCTTTTAATTTACTTTTCAAATATTTTTAATGTGCAACATTTATCTGTCCTTTATAGATGACCAAAACTTAAGGGCGAGTTCTGTCCAACCTGGGAGGGCTGATACAAACAAGAGTTATATAATTTTGAATAGTTAATTGTAGATTTATTATTAGTGGATCATATAGAAATCTTAACATATTTATTTACGGACTAGTGAAATAGGTTTAGGCCTAAGAAAAGCTTGTTCATGTCAAACATACAACTTAACATAAAAAAGTCATAACTTTTTATCCGACCATTGGATGGAGCTTTGATTTTACCAGATAATTTCACAGGCCTATATCTCTAAGAGGCTTGACTTGATACAACCAACTAAGTTATAGAAGACCCTCAAACTAGGCCCCAAAGATGTTTGAGTCAATTTCATTACATTTCTTTTTTTTTTTTGAATTTTAAGTTTAATTTTGGATTTATTATTGTGTTTCTTTGTTTATTTAGGATTTTGATTTTTCTACCTTGTAAAGATTAGTTTTTGACCTATTTCAAGAGTTATAAACCTTTTAATGAGGCATATTATATCATAATTATTCATTTAGTAATAAAATACGAGTTAGGATTCTCGTGTGAAAACCCTATTCAACTTCAATTTTGTTCTTATCCTTTCTTGTTGTCTTCTTCTTCTTGTATATGTTTGTATCAATAACTGAATCAAATTTAACCAATTTAGTGAATAACTCTGGCTTTTTGGTGTCTAGTGATACAGTTAGGCTTGTGGAAACTAAAGGTTTTAAGTATTTATGTGAGGATTTGTCATAATTGGATGAGTATTTGCCATAAACAGACTATATGGATAACCTAACAAATACTTTTATTAACTAATGGGACATGCTAGATCTAAGAAGAAGTCTAGTCATGTCAGGCCATGGTAGTGGTTAAAATAGTAATAATAGAATATTTGACCATTGGTTCAGGCTTAATTTTTTTTTCCAGGTGATTCTATAAGTAGTTTTCTTTAAAAGAAACCATTTTGTTAATATCATACCATTGGATCTCATAAAATTAGGCCTAGAAGTTGTTATTTGGGCTAATTTTGTTAATTTTCCTAGGGTGTTTTTGGATTTATTTTTATTTTTTTGGATTTTTTGTTGATTTCCTTTATGCTTTTGATATTCTATTTATTTATTAGTAGAGATAGAGTTTTTTGGACTATTTAAATGTCTTATAAACCTCTAAGATATTAGTTTTATTTTTTAAAGAATAAAACTATGAATTTTAAAGTTTACATCTACAACCGTTTTTACTTATAAAATATTTTATGTTTTCTATGTTGTTCTTATCCTTATAGATTTTGTTTGTGTTTATTTGTATCAGAGTCCAATGATGCTAAGTTTATAATTTATTATGTGTTGTAATCTCATGAATATTTGTTTGCTTGCTATGTGTTTCTAACAACCATTGTAAAAAGAAGTTGTAGAGTAGAGCATGATTAAGAAGGGACAAAAGGCTTTTTATTGGGAGAGAAATGTTTAAGAGCTCATAATAAAGGACATGCAAGGGTAGATAACAGAGTTAACCTGCAGGTTGGAGAAGAGAGACCTATAAGACCAAGACTAGGGGATTGATTATGGGTCACTACCCATCATTAAAAACTAGAGGCATGATCATAAGATATGGCCTCTTTATCAAGAAAGGAATAAGTATGGGTACTTTAGTTTTCATATAAAAATCCATGAGTTTATGTGAGCTTTATAAGTAGAGGATTTCATAAACTGGTTGAACGAAGTTTAAAGGATTTTTCAGTGCAAAGAGTTTTCTAAGTAGACATAAGTTAAGTTGATCATAATTAGACTGAAAAGCTAGGCATCTACCTAGTGAGAACAATTAAAAAAGATGCAGTAAAGACAAGGAAAGTCAAAAATCATTTATTGGGATAAAATTATGAGAAGACTTGTTATATTAACACAGACTTCCATTGGGTATTGAAGTCATTCATGAGAAGTCTCGTTGTGATTTATTTTGATAAAATTATGATTTATAGTCCCACTTTAAATTCTCATTTAGAGTATTTACGGGTTGTTTTTAACAATTTAAGAAATGATCGATTGTTTGTGAACTACGAGAAATGTAAGTCTTTACTAATAATGTTTCTTTTCTGGGTTTTATTGTGTTTATTAATGGTGTTCAGGATGATCAATCCAAGATTTTTGTAATTATAGAGTGGTTAACTCCAATGAGTATTCATGATGTTTGGATCTTTCACAGACTTGCATCATTTTATAAGAAATCCATCTAAAACTTTAGTTATCTCACCGCACTCATTATTGAATGTCTAAAGAGAAGTACCTTTTGGTGTATAGATGAGGTCGAATCTAGCTTTTAGTTAGTGAAATAGAAGATGATTAGAGTGTTAGTATATATGCCTAATAGTCAATCGATTAGTTACACGTAGCATTGACTTTGTTCGTGTAAACATATTCAATTTTTAACAAAGGCTTTATTTATCTTTAATATTCATCAAATATTTGATTAATGAATATAAAGTAAAGATACAGTCTTAGGGAAAAAAATGATTTTCAAAGAAAATTATAAAGTTGTTTCTTTTCTGGGTTTTATTGTGTTTATTAATGGTGTTCAGGATGATCAATCCAAGATTTTTGTAATTATAGAGTGGTTAACTCCAATGAGTATTCATGATGTTTGGATCTTTCATAGACTTGCATCATTTTATAAGAAATCCATCTAAAACTTTAGTTATCTCACCGCACTCATTATTGAATGTCTAAAGAGAAGTACCTTTTGGTGTATAGATGAGGTCGAATCTAGCTTTTAGTTAGTGA
>Ga0325404_1009070_pt1 | contig 10149 bp, 10 predicted proteins | sample PopdelMetagenome_18_FD_205664 | JGI IMG/M metagenome (GOLD analysis project Ga0325404, IMG submission 205664) | Populus deltoides microbial communities from Bellville, Georgia, United States - Xylem-Control-R1 | ecosystem: Host-associated > Plants > Phyllosphere > Stem > Wood/Secondary xylem...
GTGTTCTTCGACCTCTTGTTATCGTCATGCACTTCTTCAAGATTCTCCGAGGACTCCCCGCCTTGAATTATTTTTAACTGCTGCAAAACATTTTCCATGGAAGGTCTTGTTTCCTTGTCTTGCTGCAAACATTGAAAAGCCAACTCTCCAACCGATGCTGTCATTCTTTTAACTTCCTCGTCTGAATTATACCCAAGACGTGAATCAATCAGCTCGTCGACTGCACATTTCTGAATCTTGGTTGTTGCTAAGTTAGAAAGATTCTCCATGGACTCCCCGCCTTGAATTATTTTTAACTGCTGCAAGACATTTTCCATGGAAGGTCTTGTTTCCTTGTCTTGCTGCAAACATTGAAAAGCCAACTCTGCAACTGATGTTGTCATTCTTTTAACTTCCTCGTCTGAATTATACCCAAGACGTGAATCAATCAACTCATCAAATGCACATTTCTGAATCTTGCTTATTGCTAAGTTAGAAAGATTAATCTCATGCCGGTGCCTGGTTATATCAACAGCAGGCATTGATGATATGAGCTCAATCAAGACAACACCAAAGCTATAGACATCGCTCTTATCTGTAAGTTGGTAACTTTGGTGATATTCAGGGTCAACATAGCCTGGAGTCCCTTGTGGAACAGTCGAGACGTGAGTAACTTCTTTGGGAAACAACCTGGAAAGCCCAAAATCTGCAACTTTCACGCTGAAATTGTTGTCAAGGAGGATGTTGTTCGTCTTGACATCACGATGTATGATGTCAGAAGCATGAAGGTAAGCCAGAGCACTAGCTGTTTCTATTGCTATGCTCATTCGAATAGGCCAGGTCAGTGGACTGGACTTTGCTTGATCTCCATGTAGATGATCAGCAACAGTGCCATTGGGAATGTATTCATAGACAAGTAGCAGCTCACGGCTGCGTCGTGAAGTGCATCCATAAAGGCAGACGAGGTTTTTGTGGTGCAGGCGAGTAAGAATTTCAATTTCATTCATGAACTGCTTAACCCTTTTATAGTTGTGTTCATATAGGCGCTTAACTGCAACTTCCCGTCCATCTTGGAGCTTCCCTGGTTCAAAATAAACCCATTGATCAAATTGCTTGAGTTTTAGGAAAGCTTTCGTTTTCTTTTGATTAGAAGTTTTCTACTGTAGTATAGTTGATCTATCAACAGAAACTTTAAACTTTCATCTTCTTACCATAGTAAACAGTTCCAAAACCTCCATCTCCAAGTTCCTTTTCACTATCAAAATTATTGGTGGCTTGCCCAAGTTCAGTATAAGAGAAGATGGGGATGCTGAGGTAAACACCGTCTCCTTCTAGGTCTGCTTTTGAGGAGGGATCAGATGAAGAATTCATAGATAACAAGTTTGAGGAATCACGTCTTTTCTTGAAGCGGCGCAGGTAAATGTAGGACAACAAAATTATTCCCATGAACAGACATCCGATGCCAAAACCTGATAAAGGAGAGAATTACTTTGGATGGCAGATGACCTTTACTTTGGATGACAGATAACCTTGCAGGAATCCATACATGCTAGAAATTATGGAGGTTATCATGGAAACATATAAAGCAGAGAAATTTTGGATTTTGAATTACCTAATCCTAGCTTCAATCCCAGCTTGTCTTTTTTTTCTGCAAAAAGATTTTCAAAGAAATATGATGTTATATGAGGTCGAACAATAAAACTAAAGTGATTCAGAACCAATTAACCTCAGAAATTAAGGAATACACACATACAAAGGTTCAAACCTTGGAAGTTTTTTTCCAATACAGATTCACTGCTGTAGACTGAGTTCTTATCCGCTGGGCATGTTTAACGAAGGGTCTAAAGCTAAAGCTAACTCTATACGGTTATGAAATTTTAAGAACTATTAGAGCACAAAATATAGTGAAATATGTAGGCTTCATCAATGTAGATATGCAAGTCTTTCTGCATGTGTTATGTCGTCTATACCTTCTTTTGCAATGGAACAAAGAAGTTTTTGCTCTTTAATCTGGCTTTCTCCTCCTCCATGATGACAGTGCATACAGGCAGGAGATACTAGCACTTCAAGTGTGAACTTGGCATTAAGCATTGTGAATATGTCATTGTTAGGTTGATAACTGTTTCCAGGAAGCTGTATAAGCGAACACTGAGGTTGAAGACGCGGTAAACTTTCGAATTACTGAGTGTGGTAGATACTCAAGTTTTTGCAGGGTACATCAATTGAATCTAATTGGCTTGCATCTCTGTGAGGGTTGTTGCATTTGAACAAGGTCAGATTTGGCAAAAATTGCAAGAAGAGAAAAGGGAGCCAAGGAAAAGTCAAATTGTTGAAGGTTTTGCAATCATGGGAAAATTACTGCTGCCAGAGGACTTCATCGTGAGAACTGAAATGGTACTGTGTCCATTCCAACGCCTACGAGAGGAATTTAGAATTCATACCACCTCCCTTCCCTCTCTAATTGGATCTTCTGCGTATCTTTATCACAACCATCAACCATAAGAAAACCACAGTGCGAACGTGAGGCGTTGGTGAATGGGAAGTGGATTTCACCGAGTTTCCCACAATGAAAGGGCTGGCAATTTGGATGTTATCTAGTTTCTTCTTCAGCGGAGAGAGGAAGTTTGAGGTGAAAAAGAATAAAGAATACAACCAGACAAACATGCACCATACTGAGATTTCCAATTTAGGAAATAAAAACAACAGTGACACAAATAAGGATTAGTTGCTCTTACTCTTAGTAACAGCTAGGCCTCTGTAGGCTGTACCTCTCCGTTAATGCAACTTACAATATGTACTTAGTTCCTTACCCGATAGAAACGACAGTTGACTAAGAAATTTGATTCAGAAGACTTGTGAAGATGAACTGAAATATTATATGGTGGGCAGTGGGCCACACGTTTGAAAATATAGCTTGAATATATAAAATTTTGTATTAGTCAACCAACTTCAGTAGAAATACTTTGCTTTGGCTCTAGAAAAGGCCCACACATTCAACATAATCATGTGGTGATGTAAGCTAGGACTTTTTTGCAGCTTGTTATTAACGTCTAGACTGTTAAAGGAAAAGATGATATGGGATTGGTTCTCCTAAAAGAAAGGGAATCAAAAGACAAAGTTGATGATAAAACAGGAACTTCACTACGTGGTTTGCAGGCTTGCAGAAGTTATCGATGGTATTGCAGTAGTAATTTATTAGAAATTGGAGTCAAGAGAGAGTTGGCATGTGACAAATAATTCAAATGTGGTGAGATCATCGAGAAGTCCATAGGTAAATTGAGGTCATAATCATCTCTCAAATGCAAAACTGGTTGAATTATGATAGGGCAATTCATGGCCATCAACTGGTGGCAACAGTTTTGGGTGGTCTTTGTCAGTGAAGCAGATAAAGGTTAAAGAGAATGGAATTACAAGTTTTTCAGATTGTGGTAAAATAACTACATAATGAAGGTCTGATAATTCCAGGGTGTCATGGGTTCTCCATGATTCTCTTCCTTGTGTTATAGAGGCCTGACATTCTTTTCTTCTTCTTTTTTACCCCAGTACGGGATCTAATATCCCAGCATTTCGAATATTGGAACACAGTTGAAAGCATTAAAGACAGGACAGTTTTGGTGATCGAACTTATAACTCATTTCCTCCATTGAATCACCATTTTGTTCATGCCTATTATCCCCTACCTTGTTGGATCACCATTTTAACCTGCCTGTTACCTACCCCTGTAGGCTGGAGCGTCATGGGATTGTACCCTAGCAATTACACTAGAAAAAGGACTACTAAGCTGACTAAGATAGGTTTAATACTATCTTCTAAGAATCTGGGATAAATCAAATTATAACATTGCCTAGTGGTGCCTGGAGTACTGGGTAGCATCTGCCACTAACAAGAGGAATAGTCTTACAAATATGATATCGAGTGCCGTATATTTGCAATGCCATGTTTCTTAAAGGGGGCGATCTTTACCACTTATTCTAACAAGATATTGATCACTTTGTAAGCTATGTTTTTGTCCTTTAACTGTATGTAATTTAGAATTCATAATCCCACTAAAATGACAAAAAATCCTTAAGGGGGGGAAAGCGGGTAGGCAATTCCTATTTCATGATTTTTCTTTTTTTTTCCGGTATTCCGCTCCACGAGCAGAGCGAATGAACCCAGAGGGCTGTGGTGATGTTAGAATTTGCACCTATTTGTATCTATTTAGTGATCAGTCTGCTAGTTTCTTTGATCTTACTCGGTCTTCCTTTTCTATTTGGGGGGATATGTAGTTATCTAGACCTAAACTTAAGAGATCCAGAGAATGAGATCATAACTAATCCAGAAAGAGTTTGGAACGAGACAAGTAAAAACATGGAAGCGAGCCATGCCATCATCACAGAAAAATACACTGGTATCATCTTCAAACCCACATCGGCCGCCACTTCTTTGGCAATGATGCGGAGCTAAAAGAATCAGAGATGCAAAGGAGCTAGATGGAAATTCATCATCAGCCTCTCGGCCGGAAACGTTGTTATCAAGAGCACGACTTATTTTATTACTCGGGATATTTCATCACTTTGTCGGCCTCGTCTATTAAGCATTAATTAATTTTCAAACCAAATAATTAAGCATTTCTCTTTCGGTGGTCAGACTATACCGCCTCATATATTTCAAAAAAAAAAACTTTCAACATCAATGGCCATATCTCTTCATCAGGAAAACCAGTTTGCTGTGATTTAAAGTTTTCAACTTTGAGGATCTAGATGCATATAAATTGTCCCTTTGATCAAGAGAACTCCCCCGGTCCTGTTCTTTACAGAAGAGAGTCATAGACCCCGATGTTTTAACTAGTTTCGGTCAATAATTATTTGATGTTGCACAATTTTTTTTTCGCCGCGCTCATCCTGAGTTTTCAGTACACTTTGTTGAATAATTAAAATCAAGAACTAATCTTCTGTAATTTTAGGATAGAAATTCAATAAATAATTGCGGGCGTAACACTAGAGAGTCAAGTCAAAAGCTGTCCCACTGGTAAGGAAATCTATTACTCTGACTCGGTGGCTTATCAGAGAGCCAGAAGAGGTAGCTAAACAATTGGCAAAAGAGTTTGATTCTTCATTTCTGGTACGTTCGCTTATTTTGACCATTAATTGAAGAAAACTACCTTTGACTAGGACGGCTATTCAAGTTGAGAGTTCGAGGCCCACCTGCGCGCGTTATGAACATAGCAGACTAGATTTTTAAAAAGATTGGGTTAAAGGTGGATTTGGTCCTCCTACTCTTGATTTCTTCTTAAACTGCTTCCTGTACGATATGCTTTCCAAAAGCAGTCCTTGTACTTGATATCTTGACTTCTTTCACTTTCAACGATGGAGCTCTCCCATCCAACACCGTTACTAGCAATGTCAAATTTTTTATTGAATCCTTTATTTTTCAGGTAAATTTGTTTCCAAATCCATTTTTGTATTTGTGTAGATTAAAATGGTCGTTTGATGTTAAAATCAAACAAATCAGACCAGAAAACCAAAGCTTCTTTTTTAAAAAAAGAAATGGAGAAGATGACTAGTTAAAAATGAAGGTGGCTTGAAAAAAAAATGAAATATATGTTTTGTTTTTTCTGTCACCAAACCAATGATTTTGTTCAGCTAGTTCTATACTGAATGGCTGTTAAAAATGAAAAAAGAAAAAGAAAAAAAATGGACAGCGTGAGTTAGGGTGATAGAAGATCCACATGAGGGAATATCGAGTACGTTCAAGGATCCAGCTAGGAAAAAATTCATTGAGAAACCAATGTAAGATAAAAATCAAGAGGAGACTGCATGAACCCTTCACCGTTCAATAATCATAGCGATTCTTGTTAATTTTAGAGAATTAGATTTATCCCTAATCCTAATGACTGTCTAATGTTAGAGAATTAGATTTATCCAGCCAAGTCCACCTGTCCGATCCCTTAAACGGGTCCCTTTTTGCCTCAACAGCCCCTACCTACAGACACTTTGTTCTTGGTGTCTGTACTTTGCTAGCCTAGCAAAGATGAACCTCATCTAGACAGTGGAAAGAAGAGAGATGTTTTGACCATGGTTGTGTGGACATAACGATCCCAGCACGACACACAACTGGCACTTGTCTTGGCCAAAACACACAAGTGGGCAATGGGCCTATACCATATACTAGCCATCACTCTCAAGAAAGAGATAAAATTTCAAGACAGGAAAAAAATTAATAATAAAATGACTCACCGGAATAACACCGCTTAGCATGAGGTCTGTCAGGGCAGAAACATTTGAAATGGTACGTGGCCTCGTCAAATCCACACTTGCCACCACTCCCTTCACAGTCGCTACAATCACTTGCTGTCCAATTCAACACGAACCCTCTTTCTAGCAATAGCATCCCTTCAGTCCCAACATTCTCACCTCTATACACATCCACAGGTGCCAAAACTCGAGTTCCACATTTGTCTAAAGTAGAGCCCAATAAAGGATCATCTTCGAGCATTGCTAGAGTCCGAACAGTTTCATTCTCCCCAGGACAATCAACCTTGTAATTTAAAAGCTCACTGTTGTTTGATAGCAGCGTTGAGTTGCAATTGTAAAGCAAGAAGAGGTCTATACTGTTAGAAGATCGACGAAACCTGCCATCATCTAGAGATATGTTTTGTATTTGAGGAGTACAGGAGGGGCTTTTGCCAAAAACAGCTGCATTTGAGACACGAAGAGACTGGTTTTGGTAGTAGATTTCGTGGATGATATACTCACTATTGGACAGATTAAAGACTGGCTTGCCTTTGTCGTTGCAAGAGATAGAGAATCCAGGGTAGCCACAATAGTCGGGTTGCACGCCTTGGATATGAAACGGGAAGCTTATGCTTTGGCCATCGCTACAGCTTTCGTGGTTGCAAGCTAGGAACTGAGGGTCTGTACATGAGGCTTTCTTTGCCAGGAGAAAGAAAGTGACAATAAAGAGATTTATTATTGGAGAAAAAGGTGTTAAAAAGAAGTTAAGGTTCATTTTTATGGATCTTTGATTTTTGGGAGGAGAGAGAGAAAGGGAGGAAGAGGAGCGATGGTGAATAAATTATGGGGGAGGAGGGTGAAGAGGAATCGATGTAGCGGGAGTTATAAGAGGGTGAGTTTGACTTGATTTTTGCAGATTTTCTGCCTCTGACAATTTTTGTAGCAGGAGGCTTGTTCATATCTGATTAGAAATCTTAGACTGTTGAATATAATGCAGTATAAGACTATAAGTCGGTGTTGCCCAGAGGAAGCGTTCATTGTCAGGAAAGCAGCGCAAGTTGACCAGCTTAAAAAACTCTGTGCCCTTCATCGTCTGGGCCTTCTTACAGCTTGAAGTGAAGTTATGAACCATAGCCATCGCTGGTTTATTTAATTTTTAAATGTATCGTAATATATTTCATTTTGGCACCCTTCATTTTAAAGTCCTAATTTTGCCCCTGCTTCTAGTTGACGTGTTTCATATTATGATATTAAATAATTTTTTATAAAATAATTTTTAGAACATATTAAAATAATTTTTTTATATATTTATTTTTTTGACATGTTCAATACTTTTTCAATCCAAAAAAATAATTTTAAACACACAAAAATATAATTTTAAATATAAAAATAAATAATACACTGGAAATTACCAAAATATGATTTTAACAACTATCACAATTACATCTCGAAGAGAAAGAATGTTCAAAGTTACTTATCAAGAAAAAAATAACAACAATCAAAGATCTTTTAATTTTTAACTAGATATAGGTTTGTGATATGTTGCAAGTCGGATTAAAGTTTTTCTTGAACGCCGATAAAAAATATGCAAACCAATAAGAGTTATTTGGCATTTTTATCAAGCCTGATTTAGTTAATCAATTTTAAAATCTCATGATCCAGGTTTTTTATTTATCCTAGATTTATAATTAAATTATGAGAAAGTTTCTTGACCTAACTCTATCTATTTTGTGAAGTCAAAAGCATTATAGTTGACCAGTTAAATAGTTTTTATGGATGAAATTGATATAAAAAAAACTTTTTACCCCAGCTTCTCACTTAATCCAAGTTTAAAATTAAATTATATGGGAGTTACCTTGACTTGATTCAACCAATTTGGTTAATCTAGAGACAATATGGCATGCTAATAAAAAATATTCAAGGATAAAATTGAAAAAAAAAATTAATAGAAAAAAAAAACTTTTTGAGCTTGACTCCTTTCTTAGTCTAGTTTTAAAATGAAATCACATAAGAGTTGTCTCAAAGCGATCAAGTTGACTCAGCCAATCCAAAATATAATTCTATTAAAATACTATAATAATAAAAATGAGAAAAAATGAAAATAAGAAAAGGAGAATAATGAAAAGAAGAAGATAAGCAAGGATATAAAACAATAATGTTCATTGTCAATTCTTTAAATGTTTTAATAGAGAAGCTTCATTGCTTATTCTAGTATCTGTTTTAAATGATGAATGCATTAAAAGAGTAAATAAAAAATAGTATTTTTTTAATTTTAAAATTTTATATTGAAAAATAAAAATTTGGGGTATTCGCATAATATATTTACTTTATATACATAAAAGGTTCGCCACAGTACATAAATTACAAGTCAATTTTATGATATAGCAGGGAATCACGCTTCTTTGACAAGAAAATTATATATTTTTTCTTAAAAAAATTGTTTGGTGACATCATTGTATCTGACAAACAGTTTTATTTTGTGAATTTCTGTCAGAAAAATTATTTGGCTAAGATTCTCTTTCTTCTTTTATGTATTTATTTTTTATATAAAACATATTTTTTTTATTTCATAATATGATTATTATAATCTAATTTTTGACCTTTTAAAATTTTATATTTTCATAAAAAAATATTTTAAAAAAATTTATTGAAAAAATCCAAAAAGAAATAGACAGGTTTGTTAGATCTGTCCCTTACACAGATATGTATAAATGTCACGCTGACCTTTTTTTATTTATTAGACAGTTGTTTTACTCTCCTGGAATTAAAAAAGGTGAAAGACTAATTCAAGAAAGACAGTTGATGGCCCTTTTGTAGTTTTTTTAGAGAGCTGCAGGCTTGGGCTAGCATTAGTTAGTGGGCGCCCTGTTTCTTTTTTTTAAAGGGAAGGAAAGGCTTGTTTGTTGAGGCTGAGAGTTTGGTTTGCATTTGGGCCTAAGCCATGATAGTCTAGTTTGCATCCTGGGTGTTCTTCTTGCCCGCGTGGGCGGTACTTTTGAGCTGGGTCTGAGTCTGTCTTTCTTCTCTGGGCTACGGTTTTGGGACTTTTCCTTTGTTTAAGCCCTTTTAGCATGACGTCCTAAGATGATGCTGATGATATATATATATATTCTTTTTATAAGTTGCATGGCCAGCCAGGTCCTCTAGAAAAAATCATTTTGCATATCCTGGCATTGTATAATAACAAAACTTGTGTTTTGTTCTTTACAAAAATAAAAAGTCAAAAAATATATTTCACCTTTTAGTATTTTAAGAAGTTTTGGCTTTAAATATTTTCATAAAAATATAAAAAATACGAAAAATATTTTTGCATGCATACTTGGGATTTTATAATAAATCTATACAACTCATTAAGGTTTGTCCAAACATTAAGAGGTCCATGGGGCAGACATGTTAAATACAAAAAAACTCGCAAGAATTTTATTTTGACGAAAACTTCCATGAATAGGGACTAGCATCATGATTTGAATAAAAAAATCATTTTCCATCAAAAATTTATATTCACAGGAATTGACACCAAAACATTTCATTAGAATCCAAATCTTGACGAAATCGAGTTGATAAAGAGAGAACATGCCTCCCTCGCAAAAAGCATGTAAAGCCTGGACTCTGTTCATGCCCACATTGCCCACTTATTCTCGTGGTGCATAACGAGCAAATTTTCCAATCAATTTTGCAGTCCAATTCGAAACCTCCCTTCACTCTTGCTTTATACGGGTGTAACGTTCCTCAAAGCCACAGAAAAAAATGTAAAGTTATGTTTCTTGTTCTTTCCAATCAACTTTCGTTCGTCTACATAAAAACCTCCAGCAGTCGTAGCTTTTATAGGGCATTTTGAGGCAATGGGTATTTGATTCTGCTTTTCAGGGGGCAATTGTATACAAAAGTTAGGTTTACACTCTTAGGAGCATAATCAAAGGGAAGTATTGTCGAGGGTGATGTTAAAAAGATCCTT
>Ga0325404_1009071_pt1 | contig 10148 bp, 7 predicted proteins | sample PopdelMetagenome_18_FD_205664 | JGI IMG/M metagenome (GOLD analysis project Ga0325404, IMG submission 205664) | Populus deltoides microbial communities from Bellville, Georgia, United States - Xylem-Control-R1 | ecosystem: Host-associated > Plants > Phyllosphere > Stem > Wood/Secondary xylem...
TTCTTCATTTCCTTCGTGGGAGTTCTTCATTTTTTGTTCAAGGATCAGTAGTTATGCACTCATCATTTACTAGTCGCCAAAAGATACATCTTTGAGCTGTTGATCAGCTGTTAGAGCCTTATATTCGATAGGGACTTGGAGGTTAACATGGTTATATCTGATTTTTCCAAGTCAAGATCATTGATTGACTTGGATGCCATTGCTTGGATGGCATCTCTTCTCGGAGGCCATAGCCAATTAGAGAAAATTGTGTCTATAAATTCTTCCAAGTTCTCTCTGTACTTCCCCCACTTTGCTCCCTGCTTTAAATTCAGTCCTCTCAATGAGTCGAACCAATCTGCTCAACTTCTCCAAGCTTGATCAAATCAAGCTTTTAGGCAGCAACAATGGCTGTGCTGTCTACCGAGTGAGAAACCCCACCAGTGCCTACTTCTACGCTCTCAAAGCTTGACCCCGAGGAGGACTTTTCCCGCTGCGAGATCCTCCACGAGATGGAGTTATTTCAAGACCTCAACCACCCCAACATTGTGAAATGCCACAACATAATGGACAGCAATGGTGAAGATATTCAGGTCCTCCTTGAGTTCATGAATGGAGGATCCCTTGCTGACAGGCACATAACTAGCGAAGGCCATTTATCGAACATTGCTAGCCAAATCCTCTCGGGCATTGCTTACATCACAACATCAAACCATCCAATCTTTTGATTGATATTGCACAAAATAGCGTCAAGATTGCAGATTTTGGCTTGGGCGAAATTCTTTCACAATTTCTGGACCCAAAAGATTTTGTTGGAACCATCAGGTACACAAGTCCTGAAAGGATAGATTGCGGAATGTGTGACGAGTATGCAGGGGATATCTGGAGTTTTGGATTAAGTATCTTGGAGATTTACCTAGGGAGGTTTCCAATTGAAGTTGAGACCCGGGATTATTTGACAAGGCTGGTGTTTGCAATATGTATGTCAGCCCCGCCGGAGGCACCGCCGAGTGCATCAACGGAGTTTCGCTACTTCATTACATGCTGTTTGCAAAGAGAGCCAGAGAGAAGATGGGAGTGCTCTGCAGTTGTCGCAACACCCTTTTATACTGCAGAACCAGGTGAATCAGTGAAAATTGCAAGCAAAAACAAGAACTCTTCCAATAATGTTCTGCTCCTTTTCCATTCTGTCACTTCCATCATAAGTAATCTCTTCCATCAAATATACACAGCGATCACCTGGTGTTCATGTGTGTAATGGTTTACTATAATGTCAATATACCAAACTGATTGCTTTTCTTTTTCCCTTGTAGCCAAATGCGTTGATATTCAGCGTCTGATTTGCCCACGCATCCATCATGATATTCCACAAACAAGACTACTATATATTTGTTCATGGTTAAATACTTGGACTAAACTAGTTTAATCTATACTATATACTTTATAATCTTAGACTTGAAAAGATATTTATAAAACACTACTCAACGACTTAAGTTAATCCGAATCAATTTAAAATAAAATTAATTTAATTTTTTTTAAAGTTATAATGCTTGTTTTTTTTAAGGTAAAACTATATTGATGGAGTTGTTATTATATATATCATGTCGACCTGATTTAACTGAATTAATAATAATATAATTTGAAACCTAACCCAATCTAGATTTTTAATTAGCAAGTATTCGGGTCGGCATGTAAATAATGCTGGAATTAATAACACTATTTGAAACCAAAGAAAGGCTGAATACATCTTCCATCAGGACATGAACATGGATGGTCTAACTAATACCTGGACAAGAAGGAATTTAATCTAGATAAGCTAATCTTTAAACAACCGAGGATTTAAAAAATTCTACTCCATGATATCATAAAAACACGGTTTGATCGAATTTTTCAAGTCAAAGAAATTGACTTGGACTGATCCATCAACGATTCCCATATCCTGACACCATTTTCTTCTTCGAGGCAACGACTTCAGAGTTTTCAGTTTAGCCTTCTCGATGTCTCAGACTATCTGGTTCAACTTTTCTCAACATGATCGAATCAGTTTAAAAGACAGCCACAATGGTCGGTCCAGCTACAAAGTTAGCCACCGTCCTTCTGGCCATCTCTATACTCTCAGCCAGGATTGTTAATTTTTTTTTTTTCACGATACAAAAAATACAATGTTAGTTACTAGATGATAATAACATTGATGAATATTTTAGAAATAATATGAGATTGGTTTTAATTTATACGAGATAATAATATATTATTTGTTTTGGATTTTTAGCTAATGAAATTTTATGGACATAATTATATTTTATTCTAATTTTAAATTATTTAAATTATGTATAAATTTGTATTTGAACTATATATATATTAAGGTATTTAAACTTTTATATTATTTATTTCACTTTTGTTTTAATGTTTTAATTATGCTATACTATTATCTACTATATACCTGTAATTATATATATAATCAGTTAAAATTATTTACTTATAATAGATTATTAATACTAATACTCGTATCAATGTCAATATTACGAGCATCAATGATGATACTAATTTCTATAATAGCATACATCAACTCAACTCCCATTAAACTATTAATATTTTTTTTAATACTTGTATAGAAATCCACAAGTTTAAACCCATATCAAGCTTTGTGGATATCAATATAACTCACACTATAATATTTTATTTTTAGGGGAGATAAAGCTTAAATAAAATAAGATCTTGAATCTTTTTTTTTAGTTTAACATGGATGTTCGGGCTAACTTGCGCGTACCTCGACTAATCCCACGGGCCTTGAAGTTAACGACTATATAAGTCTCCAGTAGCCATCATATGAGCGATTACAGGGCTTGAACCTGAGACCACAGAGGGAGCAAATCTCTTAATCCCAAGCTCTTACCACTGGATCACCACCTAAATAGTTGATATTGAATCTTTTTAATTATATAAGTAAGAAACAAATTAACAATTCGCTTTGCTTAGGGTTTGTGCTTGTCTTCTTACATAAAAAGAAACTATATAATTAGAAACAACAAGAAAGAAGTGAAGAAAAGAGAGAGCAGGTTTTATAAATAATAAATAAATAAATTGAAAGCAACACAGGAGTCAAAATAAAAATAAGGAGAAAAATTGAAAAGCACTTATATTGTACCTCTAGATCACTGGGAAAAAAACAAAAAATGAAAAGAAAGAAGTTTCCACAGCCTCTGCTTCACAAACTCCAGAGGATGGGAGGAATACAAATTCTCATGGTCTGGTAGCCAAACTATTTGCGCAAGTGTTGGCTACATGGGTGATTTTCATTGTAGATTTTGTACAACCACCCGGAACCTAATCAATTCAGTTTAATTTATTATTATTTTTTTAAAAATAATACTGTTTTAACTTAATCTGTCTAAACATGTTTTGAATCCGATTATAGATAGAGCCCAGTTTTATAACTAGATTTTGCATTTGTTGTTAGCTTGTTATTAATTTATTATGATTATACATGGGGAATCTCCTGATTTGTATAAAATATTATATATATATATATATATATTTATTTATTTTTTAGGAATGGTTACTTTCTATCAAACAACAGAATTAATTAGATAAATTCGAGTTTAAGAGTATAAATTCACAAGGAAATTTTATGAAAGAAGTTCATAGAAATGAATTACTATAACAACAAAGGGATGTCTTGGCTCGCGCGCGACTCATTTTCATTTTCTCCTCTTGGGTGAGCCATCGGGCACCAATTCAGGCTCAGGGGATCTTCTCTTGGAGCTCAATCTAACAGGTTCATATTCTTCAGAACCAATTAGATGAGGAAAATTAAGCTTAGCTTTGCTTCCATGAATCTTAAAAGCAGCTTGATCATAAGCACGAGCAGCATCCTCAGGTATCTCATAAGTTCCAAGCCACATCCTTGCTCTATTCTTCTTCGGGTCCCTAATCTCCGCCGCATACTTCCCCCACGGCCTCCTCCTCACTCCCCTATATTGAGTACTCCCTTTCGGCGCCAGCGCGAGATTACTCTTACACGCCACGTCCACTCCAGGAACGCCCTGCCCCTGAGGCTCCGATTCAACGACCGCTAACGTTGTTGAGGTCATTGAATCATTAAAGAGGAGATCATGATCACCACTGAAGCTTGAAGCAGTACCCTCACTGTTTTCCATTTGTGGGCAAGTACTCATTGGAGTATCAAAATCACAATAAGTAGTGCTAATAAGATACTGTTGATCGGACTCCAAGAAATCTAAACCTTCAGACTCTAAGCTGTTGTTCCCTCCTTGCCACATATTCCTGATAAATCTTGGTGTTTGTTTCCACCGATTAGGGTTTTGGTGTTTGTGTGGATCGTTGCTCTTTGGGTTTTGATGTTCAGTATATATGTCTTATACAAAGTTTAAAGATGCTTAGTGGGTAACTTGTTTCATTTCATTTCAGCAACCTTGTCCTTTCCGAGAAATTTCTGCATTGCTGAGCATTCTTTTCACGTGTTGGAATTATTTGTTTTTTTGGGGTAGTTGGAATATTGTGTTTTTTAAGGTCTCCAAGCTTCCCAATTAAATAGCATGTCACTTGTGCCAGCAGGTGTGATTAATTATATAGGAATTGTATGTGACTTCAAATTTTATTTATTTTTTAATTATTTTGTTTAAAATAATTTTTTTAGATTATTTTTATATGTTAATATCAAAAATTTTTTTTTTTATTTTAATGCATTTCTAAACAAAAAATACTTCAAATCATCACCAGTAATACAATTCCAAACACACTTGAATAGCACATGACCGACTCTCTTATCTTAGATAAGCGGATTCATATTTTTTTTTGTTGGATAAGAAATATGATTAATTGTGCTCTAAAATTCATTATTCTTTTGAATTTAATAACCCAAATTTTGTTAGAAAAAGGATAGGTTCTGTATTTAATTAATATGTTCACTCAATTTAAAATTAACAATTTAAATTCAAGGAATATGATGAAAAGTAATGCAAGAGAATCTAGCATAATAACTGTACAATGAAAACCTTTTTTGAGAAGAAATAATTAAGTTTCGATACCAATGACTCTTTCTTCAATAAAACAAGGCTTGGTTTTAATTTTTTTTTTAAATATGACGAAACATGTTTATAGTTAAACTTTAAACTAAAAAAGAAATTAAAATAACTCTTATATATATATATACATATATTATTTTTGCTTTTTTTGGCCGGTGCTATTCCTAGCTAGAACATGGGCACCATTAAGAGAAAGCAGGAAAAAGAAAATGAAGGGGGGGCATGCAAGAATGAATGGAAACACGTAATTATATTCCTTCTTACCATTTTGCAGAAAGAAAATGACAAAGAGAATATTAATAATTTGATAAAATTTACAAACATATTGATAATAATATACAGCAACTCTATAAAGGAATGATTTTTTTGAAACAGAAATTTGTCTTTTAATGTGGAATTTTAATTATTTTGGTTTTTTGATCTTACATTTAGGTTAAGATTTATTATTGAGCAAAACATCGATACCAGAAGGATCATGATCAACACCAGGGTTGTGGTCCAACCTTTCCAGAAATACATATGTTGACAACATAAAACAAATCTAAGTACCCATGTTGGTCCCTTTAGTTTAGACTATATATGTACGTAGGTAACACCCTCGGAATAATTCAGGCTGCCTTTAACAAAGCAATGATTCAATTTGGTTTATAGTTTTTAACTCAAATATTTCAGTAAAATTACAATCTTCCAGAACTACAAAATTATCTGGAATTTTCATAGATTTATAAATTATTTATGAATTTCCCAGTAAAAACTTGTTATTGACAAGGTTTTTATTTGGAATTTCAGATCCATAGATAATTCAGTCGCTAAACTAACTTACCACTCGCACAAGAAAAAAATGTTTTAATACTCGAGTTAGTTTTAATAATATATATATATATATATTTTATTGTAATATTATAGATTTACATTAAAACTGTACTTGGGCAATAAACATGAAGCATTGATTTTAACTTGTACACTTGTATTACCAATAGGAGGGGCCATGACACCCCAAATTTTCATTTTAATCCTAAATGTTTTAAGATTTTTTTAAATATACCATTGAAATTGAGGGTTATTTCATAAAAAATATGCACTTTGCACCTCCAAAGAATTATTTATTATTCTTTAACCATTATTTGTTTATATTTTATTTTCAGTTTCGACACCTCACACCTAAAATCATAATTAGTTAATTCTGCCCCTGATTAATTGTTATCAATTATGTATCATACAATTTAAAGTATTTCGGTTAAAGTAACATGAATTGATTTTGAATTAGAATAATTATTTTTATTATGAAAAATAATATGAAATTAAATCAATAAATCAACTTGTATGGTACTAGCTAGGGGTTATTTGAAAGTGTGATGACGGTTATTTTTCAAAGTATTTTTTGTTTGAAAATATATCAAAATAATCTGAAAACATTAAAAAAATATTAATTTTTTAAAAAATTAAATAATTTTTTTTATTTTTTTCAAAAATACTTTTAAAAAACAGAAACAACAAAATCTACCCCAAGAAGTTAGTTTAGTATGAAAACACTTTAGAAAGTCCATGCGTGTAACACAATTTGTCTATATCCGATTTATTTTTTTCAACGACGTGGAAAACCACTAATTTAATTGTCTAGAACTATATAGATATATCTTTTTGAAAGCTAGGAATCAAATCATATAGATTACACAGTATACTCGGTTTTGATCGTCTTTTTGACGGAGAATATAAACTAAACTAAATTAATATGTTGGTCAGATTAATAAGCCCATATAATCGGAATGGTCTCCTGCTCTTTTTTTATTTGGTTAAAGTAAAGACAAGCTCTGATTCTATACAGTAAAGGAAAGGGCGCCGTGCATAATATCTTCTTTTAATTTGCGTAGATATTCCAGACAAATTGACAATATTTCTCGAAATATTCTCCCATGAATTTGATTAATGCACGTGGTTCAAAAGAAAAATAAAAAAAAAGAGGAATTTGATTGATAGATGTGATCGTCCTTTCTTTGAAAGATTGTTGCACGTTGCAACTCATGAATATAAAGATATTAATTTATGCTGAGAAACACAAGGGATACTATATAGTATATAGCAGGTGCAGTCAGTCAACAGTACTGTGCTCTGATCCCTTTGTTCTTCCTTCGTATAATTGGCCAGAGGAGTCTTACCATGGATCCAGTTAGAACGTTTGAAAGAACAACGCGTTTCTTTTTTATTTTATATATAGAAATGACATATGAACACAAGAGAGGGAGCTATGACCAGAGACTGGCTTGTCTTGATAGATTAATAATGTTTATTTGCTGAGTTCCATGCATACGTGATTGAGGAATTCTACATTTAAAACGTTTATATTTAGTGTCTATCAATATACTTTAAATTACGCTAATTAATGAATATTATGCAGCTCAAATTCCTCTCCTTTCAAACCAAACTTATTAAATTCAATCTGATTTATAATTTATTCTAAGATTAAGGTTATTCAAGTTAATTTTAATTTTTTTTAAATCAAACTAAATTTTAATTGGCTAATAGATTAATTATGATGTTGATTTTCATCTCACTTTATTTGAAACTCGATCTTAATTAATGATTGATCGGATTCATATGTCAATAATTGACCTATTAAAGCAAGTAAAGTTTATTAACATTGATTAAAAAATAATTTTTTATAATCATGAAATTACAACCTAGAAGAGCAGATATATAAATGAATTGTTTGCACATCAGTTGTTCTCTTATTCAATTCTCAAATCTTTATCGGTCGAGGCTTTCAATTATTTCAAGCAAATAATTTGCTCAATCGATCATCTTGTCTCACGAACGAAATTAAATGGTTCCTTTTTTTTTAAATTATTTTTCCGAGAATGTAAATCATCCGTGCACTTTGATTATTTGTTTATTTATTTATTCCATTTGAACTGAAGTAATTTGTAATTATTGAAGGCTTCCTTTGTGTTTTACTCATTATATAGTCTTTAAAAACACTTTCATTTTTAAAGTTTTCTTGTTGAGCTGAAAATTAAATAATTAAAATAAAATAAGTTAACTGAAAAAATAACTTAAAAGAACTTAATTGATTAAAGAATATTAATTTTTCATGTGCTTGTTTTTCATTTTTTCATTTCTTTAATTACGTGATTTTAGAAATAAAAGAATTACTTTAACAGAAATGTGTCAGGTAGACGACACACACTCACAACGCTATGATAGAAGGATTTTTATAGAACAAAAAAAAAAAAAGAAAAAAAAAAAAGAACATGAGAGTACCCAAGTAAAGAAATGAAAGACTATAGGGACCAAATAAATGCAGTAAAATCTTTTAGGATTTCCATAATCTCTTTGCGTAAAAGTAATGTTACATCGAAGATCAATACAGTACTTAAGTTTTTTTTTTTGGATCATGATGGAATACTGAAATTGGTCATGTAATTCAGTATGTGAACATGCGATGATTGGCTATCAAATTGGCAATTTGCCAATATAACAGTACAGTCAACATTATCCATCCTGACAAGAATTAAACCTAAATCATTCTACGTTTCAGTTTCGGGGATCCATCATCCAGTTCCCATGACAAAGATGACAATGACGACGACGATGATGATGAGGATAACGAGGAGGACAACATTAACGGCGATGAGCGCTTATGAGTCACCCTAACAGGTTGATAGTCACTAAAGCCAATCAAATGTGGAAAATTTAACTTAGCTTTTGCTCCTCGCATCTTAAAAGCAGCATGGTCATAAGCCAGAGCTGCATCTTCAGGTGTCTCATAAGTCCCTAGCCATGCTCTTGCACCATTCTTCTTAGGGTCTCTAATCTCAGCAGCGTATTTCCCCCATGGCCTTCTCCTCACTCCCGTATAATTATTCCTCTTTTCTCGTGCCGGCGTGGGCGATGCACCCGGAACTTTTTTCTCAGGCTCATTCTTAATCTTAGCTGTGGCAGTGATTGTTGAATCAATAGGGTTCAGAGGAACCCTATACTGGATTTGCTTATTAAAGGGTTCTGGTTCTCGAGTGTCACAGGCCACGATTCGAGCGGAGTCGTCTATTTTTAAAAGAATATCACTCCAGTTCCCTGTCAAGTAGAGCTTGCTAAAGCTCATATTCTGGCAATATACAGATGAATTGCTAGTGTTGATCCCCTGTGAAGATTCATCATCGAGAAGGTACTGGCGAATTGACTCTATCTGATGGAAATCGGATTGACTGTCCATTTTTTTTTCTTTTTTAGCTAGGCAGTAGGGTTATGGTTTGTTTGACAGTGAGGAGGGATTGCTTGGCTTTTGAAGAGGGTAAGGCTATATATACATTATAGTGTCTCGAAAGGTATTTCTTTGAAGCTTCGTTGTTGTGTGGGAGTGGGCAAATAGCCTCATCATTCACATGTTTCTAATGTTCATTAATTTATTTTCTTTATTTTTGAACTCATCTCTGAGGGTATTTCCTTGGATTGTAAACTACTTATCTGCTTATTATTGGTGAATAATTTCAAAAAAACTTGTACAACTTGAACAACTTCATGGGTAAACAGACAGTGCTGTGGATTTCAAAAATAGTTTAGAGCTAGACATCGTGCTGACACAGGCTCAAATTTCCAACTGATTGGATTATTAATAAAAAAAATTATTTACATCCTTCAAAACACTTTAATCAGCGAAATTTCACACTGGTGAGCCACTACACTTGAAACTGTTTGAAATCATAGTGAAAATCATGTTTTTAAAAAATTTAATTTTTTTTGTTAAAATTTAATATGTTTTGTATGTTTTAAATTGTTTTGATATGTTAATATCAAAAATAATTTTTAAAAAATAAAAAAAATATCATTAACATATATTTTAACACAAAAAATTATTTAAAAAATAACCACAACCACACTGCCACTCTACCTTTCACATTTGTTTTCCCTTTTGAATTAACTAGCTTCTAGAATGTCAAAATGTGCCATCAGAAGTTATTATTGGCTTTTCAAGAGAGCAAAATAAAGTGTGTGTGAGTGCAAAATAAAGTGCAGCTTCTTTTTCTTTTTGGTTTACATGTCAACTTCTTTACGTAGTATAATTTGATATTTCTTTGAATTTTCATTATCGCAGGGATCTTGAGAATTTTTTAGATTTGTTTATTTATT
>Ga0325404_1009072_pt1 | contig 10148 bp, 6 predicted proteins | sample PopdelMetagenome_18_FD_205664 | JGI IMG/M metagenome (GOLD analysis project Ga0325404, IMG submission 205664) | Populus deltoides microbial communities from Bellville, Georgia, United States - Xylem-Control-R1 | ecosystem: Host-associated > Plants > Phyllosphere > Stem > Wood/Secondary xylem...
ATAATAAGCATCCCTCATGCTAAGAAACTAGGTATAGAGCAAGGAGAACAATCTTAACTGGAAAGTAGAAACCAAAAAGGAAAGGAATTCTTAAACTCTAGAGATAATATCTATTTAGATATATTTTACTTACAAAGGGGTAGATATCTCCAGTAGTCATCGTCAATCAGACCTCGAAGTGGCACCATCGCTAGGAATTTCTCCCCTGCCAAATCAAATGAAACTATTGCTAAACTTTTTACTTGCACCATTTGATACAATTTTAATAGTGTGAATGGCTTGTAGAAGACAATTCACACTATTTTAAAGAGATTAAAACTTGCTGTAATGTATGAGCTGTGTATATGTTTACACTTATGTATCTGCTGTGTCTACACAAAAGGGAAGAAACTGCGCAAACTCTATCAGATACACAAAAGGGATTAAAACTTCATCTGCTATCTCTTGGAAGAGAGTCCTTGGTGCTGCTGCAGCTGCTGCAGCTGGTGGACAGTGTTGTTGTTTCAACATGACAACGGGTTTCTCCTCTGCCAAATCAAATGAAACTATTGATTACTTTTTACTTGCACCATTTTCCTGTCTGACTAGCCAATGCAAAACCCCATTTGATAATCTGCCCGGACAATCCATGACAACACTACAACGATGGCCTTGAATTGTTCTCCACATATTGCTTTTTAAGGCAAACACATCCGCTTTAGTTTCAGGCTTAGAGGCATCAGTAATGTTGGAGAAAGTAGAGATGGAACCTCTTACTGTTCTGTAATCATCAAGCAGGAAATCATAACCAAATCCATTAAAGAACGTATCAGCTTCCAAATAATCCTACATGGCCAATTCCCTGGACTCTCTAGTTGATGGATTCCAAGCGTAGATGAGCAGATTACGAGCAAAATTCCACACACCAAGCCATTACAAAATCCCAAGATTTCAATAAAAGAATATCCAGGTGATAACTTAACGGGCTAAAAAAACCTCAAATGCCCAATTATTAAAAAACATGGGTCCAGTAATATATCTGAGCTCAACTAGTGCTCACGAGCCCATCATCCAAACTGAGCCGACAACACTGAGCTCAACTCTTATCGGCAAGAATGGTAAAATATTATGACAATTTCAGACGCATTAAACATATATCGGGCAACCATTCAACATTCATACTGCTATCTTTCCACATGTATCATTACCAACCCTAGAGGTAAGCAATGCTAGCAACTCTCCTAAATCCAAGAGGGCTATAATAACATATTTAAGCTCATAAGTTACCTAACATGGAAATTAATCTTTGAACTTTTAATGGTTTAAAGCAACAACAGCTATAATTTAGTAACTTTTTAATGGTTTAACCCACCCGCACCAATAAAAAGGTGATTGTCGCGTCTACAAGGGGCTACTATTGCTGTGAAAACTAGTGGCGCCATGGAAGGGGAGAAAGGGGTTGTTCGTGTGATGGAAAATGGAGGAGGAGAGGAGCAAAGCACACTGGAGCCCATAAATATATATTGGAACTTCTTCACCAATCTGAGGTGAAACAATGACTCCAAACCATCAAAGATTTTGTTACCACAACACAAGAACTCTCTTATCGAGATCCTTTGTCAAAATATAGTGAATATAATTGATAATGGAACAATATAATTGCAATCCAGAGACTTTATTTTAAAAATATATTTTTATATCCATTTGATATATTTTAAAAAAATAATTTTAACAAAGTACAATAATGAAGAATAAATAATTTTTCTCAATCACTAAACCTCCTGCAAGGAACTGAATATATACTTTAAATTACCAACAGTAATTATATAAGCACCACGCATATCACACTAGAAAAAAAAAACTTGCTAACACTATGCTTAATCAAAGTTTAGTTAATGCTGAAGTTGTCATACATGTTTCCACAAGTTGACTTAATTACTTATGATTAAGTTTTTTTATAAAAAAAATTAATTTTAATAATAATATACTAAAGCAATTAAAAAATATAAATAAATAATAACTTAAAACTAAAAAAATTCAAAACTTTTTAGAAGTCCCAAAAGCCCCATCCATCTTAAACCCTAGCGACTATAAATTCAGCAAGATATCGTTATAGTGCCGCTCATAATTCTGAATCTCTTAAACCCTAGCCGCTTCCCTTATTTCACTCTCTCCCAATACTAAAACCCTTTGCCTCTTTTCTTCTTCCAAGGTATAATCTTTACCTTCTTTCCTTCAGCCCTAGTTTATATCTCAACTCCTTTTGTTTCCCTTTCTCCTTTGACAATATGTTTTCTTGTATTTGACTGTTTGATGCTGGTGTTTTATGTAAAAATTGATGTTTTTAATGATTTTTTTGGATCATGCATAGTTTGTTTTTTAGTAAAGTTTCGTTCTTTCTGTCTTATCTATGATATTGTTTTGTTGTGTACTAAACCGGGTTTGTTGGGTTTTACTCTTAAAGGGTTTTGTTTTGAGATTTGGTTTGTGTATTTTGGTTTTGGGTTATGTTTTGTTTTCTACACTTAATTCTTTGTCTTTGCTGAAGCCTCAGTTTATAGATGAACTCTTTTTGTTTCCCTTTCTCTCGAGACTTTATTTTTCCTTGTACTTCAATGTTTGATGCTGCTGTTTTATTTAAAAAGTAATGTTTTTTTTATGATGTTTTATGGCTCATACATAGTTTGATTTTGTTTTAGTAAAGTTTCGTTCTCTCTGTCTTCGAGGATTTTGTTTTGAGATTTTGTTTTGAGATTTAGTTTGTGTGTTTTGGTTTTGGGTTATGTTTTGTTTGCCGCGTGATTGATTCTGTCTTTTTTATAAGATTTTTCTCTGTTTGAATTGTGATTTATTTTTTCGATTATTAATGATAGCCCTTTAGAGTGTTTTATTTTATTTTAACCTGGGCTGCTTATGGAGTGTGAATGGTGTGGGTGGAGGCTCAGCTAATATCTTAGAGTTTTGGTTTTCCGAGTGTTTTTTGTGTTCTGAATAATCCATTTTGTTCTTGTCAATGTTTTCGGTTTGTGTTTTTTTTTTAAAGTTAGCTATTTGATCTCTTAAGAAACAATGAATATAAAAATCGACATCATTATTTACTGTGGCTTTGAGATATTGCATGATTATGAATTGGCTTCCTATGTTTTGAGCTTGTTTGGGTTACATATTGTTAATGCTTGATACTGATGCTGTGATATCCCTATGGTTTAGTCCATAATTGAAATGGCATTCTTTAACAAGCTCGGGAGCCTAGCGAGGCAGTCAATTTCCCAGAAGGGGCAAGTTCCAATGGTTTCCATGTTGAACACTATTCGCTGCATGTCGTCATCCAAGCTTTTCATTGGAGGTATTAATGAACAATTGCATTTTGAATGCTCCAAATGGTGTTGATGAATACTTGATGTTTGAATGATACAAGTTCATGTGTGTTTTGGATTAATGCTCTGCTGTTGTCTATCTTGTCTGTGTTTTAGGGCTTCCATGGTCAACTGATGACCATACTCTTAAGGAAGCATTTTCTGGCTATGGGGAAGTGATAGAGGGTAAGTTTGAGCATGTGTAGTTAAACCAGTTATTTATCAAGGTTTTCTTTTATTTAACCTCGTTCACAAACATGAGCACACTATTTTTCTCTGGCTGTAAAATGATGACTGAGCCTGGTGGATTAGCCATGTCAAAGTTTTCCTGATCTGATTCTACTATGACAATTTCAGAAAGATATAAGTGTCATTTTAGTTGGATTTTTAAAGTTTTAATGACAGTAATTGAGTTTAGTGTGGCTGCTGTTGCAAAACGTTCTTTACTCTGCTGGGTTCTGTTTTACAGCAAGGGTTATCATGGATAGAGAGACTGGGAGATCTCGTGGATTTGGGTTTGTTAGTTATGATAGCAGTGAATCTGCCAGTGAAGCACAATCAGCAATGGATGGCCAGGTCAGAAATAGAATGTTTTTGAGGGAGTTGATTGCCCTGATTACTGAACTATGTATTGACTGATCATGCTGATTTTGCAGGAGCTGGGTGGGAGAAATGTTCGCGTGTCCTTTGCTGAGGAAAGGAGCCGGCCACCACGATCTTACAATGACGATTACCAAGGGAATCGTGGTTATGATAATTGAAGTTGATGAACTACAGCTTTATGCGCTGCCAAGGCCCTAAATAGCCTTGCTGCTTTATCTAGTTGCTTCTAGCGGAGTAGAGATTGAATTTTTATGTTCTTGATCATTTTGAAGTAAATCCCAACTTTATCCATGTTTTGGTCGATGATTACATTTTACAGAAATAAAGTTTCGATGTACACTTAATATTCTTTATTAATCTCTAAAAAATCTGCTAAATTATAATTATTGTCAGTATAGCTGCCATAACTACGACTTTTACCTTATGTGGAGAGGTTTGTTGAAGTGAGGCTGAAATGGCCTTCATCAGAAGGATCATACCAGGTAGAATTATCAGCCTTGTTTTGCTTTGACAGGGTTTATAGGCAACAGTTTAAAATGAAGCAAATAGAAGTTAGAATGTAAGCTAAATTATAATATATATAAATGTGTGTTTTTTGGTATCATGATTTTTCTAAATTAATAAATGAAAAAAATATTGTTTTTGCTAAATTAAAAATATATATATGAATCTAGGAGATGTTAATGCCAATTGGTTTCGTGTTCTTGTTACTTGAAAATCCTACAAAGAAAAAGTGACGTATTTAAAAAGGTTTAAATTGTAAAATATTATTCTTTTTCTTTAATCCCTAAAAATACCTCAAATTAAGTTCATATGATCATAATGTATATTAATTGACCCAACCCACATGATCAGGGACATAATGAAAGTCAAATCTCTGGTTATCAGTGTAATTGAAAAAAAATTGGTCAAATCTCTTGTTTATCTTAATGGTGAAACTAAAAAAAAAAATAAATCAAATATAATATAATTAAAAAATTAAGAATCACTTTATAATTTTACAAGGCTAGCAATTAACAGCCACGAGAAAGCACCGCATGCACCTTGAGAAGGGCATGGATGCCAATCATTTTATTTATTTATTAAAATACCAAAACATCTTTGAACTCATGCGATAACTCAAAAAAAAAAAGGTAAAAAACAAAAAATATCACTTTAGAGAAAAAATAAAGGACCCTGAGGACTATAAAATAATAACACTTTATAAAAATTCCAAAACACTTCTAATTGAGTGTTAAATCATTTGGTTTTTAAAATAATCATTTTAATATGGATTGCACTATTTACAATCCATACTAGAGACTTATATGGTTGTTAATATCAGTGTCCGTGAGATTAATTGAAATACATATAAACTGGCCCGGACACCCATTTTAATTAAAAAAAATAGTTAACACATGTTATTGTTTTCATAAATTGCGCTTAAATAATTAGTTATAAAAAGTGATTATGTTTTTTTTTATATAAAAATATATTAGTATTATAATACGTGTTAATAGAATTCTAAGTTAATTTAATGTATTATATAACACGAGAAGAAATCAAACATTATAAATACATTTTTGATTTGCATAATTTTTTTAATTAAATAGTGAAAGAATGTTATCTACATTTAATAAAATAAATTAAAAATAATATATGAACCTATAAATTTAAAAAAACAAATACTCAATAGAGACTTAAAATAAAAAAATGATGATTGAAATCGATAAAGGGGGTTGAAACGAAATGCTGAAATTTTTATTAGGATATGAAAATTTGGTATTATTATTATTTTTTTTTTGTTGAATTGAGTTAGGCCAAGAGGAAGAGGGTTGGATAGGCCTAGCATTTATTTGGTAGGGAAAGGCACCGCACCGCCAATGACCATTGATATGCTGCCTTGCCTTGTCCGTCAACTCATCCCCGTGACACGTTGCCGCTGTATCCACCGCCGATGTTTATCTAGCAGAAGCAACCAGAAATGGATTGAAAAACAAATTATTCCTCTACAGTTCCATCCTACAATCCATCAAATTCACTATTATACCCTCTCCGCCATGTTAATGACAATACCACCCTTGACAAACATCTTAAACCCTATAACTTGGGATTGTGTTTGATGCCGCGCTATAATTGTTTTTTTTTGTTTTTTTAAATTATTTTGTTTTAAATTAACTATTTTGTTTTTAATTATTTCAATATACTGTTTTTAAAAATAATTTTGTTTTTTTAAAATATTATTTTAATATATTTATTAAAAAAACATTTCTAAACAGTCACTTCAGCAATATATCTTTCTAGAGGCCTCGCTCTGATTCTCTCTTAAACCCTAGCTGCTTCCCTCCTTTCACTCCCAAAACTAAAACCCTTTCCCTCTTTCTTCTTTGAAGGTATAATCCTTACCCTCTTTGCTTAAGCCCCAGTTTACAGGTCAACTCTTTTTGTTTCCCTTTGTCTTGAGACTTTATGTTTTCTTGTATTTGACTGTTTGATGCTGGTGTTTTATGTAAAAAGTTGATGTTTTTAATGATGTTTTATGGATCATGCATGGTTTGTTTTTGTTTAAGTTTCCTTCTTTCTGTCTTATCTCTGATATTGTTTTGCTGTTTACTAAACTGGGTTTGTTGGGTTGTATTCTTAAAAAGGTTTTGTTTTGAGATTTGGTTTGCGTATTTTTGTTTTGGGTTATGTTTTGTTTGCCACGCGATTGACTCTTTGTATTTCCTTAAGCCCCAGTTTATAGATGAACTCCTTTTGTTTCCCTTTCTCTTGAGACTATGTTTCCTTGTATTTGATGTTTGATGCCGGTTTTATGTAAAAAGTTTTTTTTTATGGTGTTTTATGGATCACAAATAGATTGTTTTTGTTTCAGTAAAGTTTCGTTCTTTCTTTCATAATCTCTGATATTGTTTGGCTGTGTACTAAACTGGGCTTGTTGGTTTGTCTTCTTAAAGGGTCTTGTTTTGATATTTGGTTTGTGTTTTTTGGTTTTGGGTTATGTTTTGCTTGCCACGTGATTGATTCTGTCTTGTCTATAAGATTATCTTCTCTGTTTGAATGTTAATTTATTTTTCAGATTATTAATGATAGCCTTTTAGAGTGTTTTATTTTATTTCTTAACTTGGGCTGCATATGGAGTGTGAATGGTGTGAGTGCAGGCTCAACTAATCTTTTAGAGTTTTTTGGTTTTCTGAGTGATTTTTGTGTTCTGAATAATCCATTTTGTTCTTGTCAATGTTTTCAGTTTGTGTTTTTTTATTCGAAGTTAACTTCTTGATCTCTTAATAAACAATGAATTTGAAAATCGACCCCATTATTTACTGTGGCTTTGAGATATTGCATGATTATGAATTGGTTTACTATGTTTTGAGTTTGTTTGGGTTGAATATTGTTAATGCTTGATACTGATTCTGTGATATCACTGTGGTGCAGTCCATAATTGAAATGGCATTCTTTAACAAGCTCGGGAGCCTAGCGAGGCAGTCAATTTCCCAGAAGGGGCAAGTTCCAATGGTGTCCATGTTGAACTCTATTCGCTGCATGTCTTCATCCAAGCTTTTCATTGGAGGTACTGATGATTAATTGCTGTTTGAATGCTACAAGTGGTATTGATGAATACATGATGTTTGGATGATACAAGTTCATGTGTGTTTTGCATTAATGCTCTGCTGTTGTCTATCTTGTCTGTGTTTTAGGGCTTCCATGGTCAACTGATGACCAAACCCTTAAAGATGCATTTTCTGGCTTTGGGGAAGTGACAGAGGGTAAGTTTGATCATGTGTAGTTGAACCAGTTATATAGCAAAGGGTTCTTTTATTAAATCTCATTGTTGAATCAAACATGAGCACAATATTTTTCTCTGAGGCTGTTAAATGATGACTGAGACTGGTGGATTATATTTTCAGTTGATGTCTTTCAAACTAAACTTTGGCATTTGGATTTGTTGCTATTTGATTTGGTGGTTTGGATACTACAATTTGTGAGGTTTATCTTTAATGTGGCAATTGCTGATTACTGCTTGTCCATGTATGGAGTGACAAGTGCTAATAGCTTCTTGTAATTGTCATGTAACATGTGGGTTTTGCTTTAGTTCTTAGATGTGAATCGGTGTTAATGTATTTTTACATGTGAAATGACAGTGGTCCGGTTCTGTTCAATTATTAGGTTTCAAAATTAATGTTATTTTCCATGTCAAAGTTTTCCTGATCTGATTCTGCTTTGACAATTTCAGAAAGATGAGTGTTATTTTTAATGACAGTAATTGTGAGTTTAGTGTGGTAGCTGTTGCTCAACGTTCTTTACTTGGCTGGGTGGTGCTGTCAATGTTGGGATTCACAATCTGGTTCTGTTTTACAGCAAGGGTTATCATGGATAGAGAGACTGGGAGGTCACGTGGATTTGGGTTTGTTCATTACGACAGCGTTGAAAATGCCAGCGAAGCACTTTCAGCAATGGATGGCCAGGTCAGAAATAGAATGTTTTTGAGGGAGCTGAATGCTCTGATTCCTGAATTATATACTGACTGACACATGCTGATGTTGCAGAATTTGGGTGGAAGAACTGTTCGAGTGAGCTTTGCCGAGGAAAGGAGACCACCACAATCCTACAATGACAATCGCCAAGGGAGTCGAGGTTTTGATAATTGAAGTGGATGGATAACAGCTTTATGCGCTACTAACGCCCTAAATGGCCTTTCTTCTGTAGCTAGTTGGTTCTAGTCGGAATAGAGATTGCATTTTTATTTTTCTTGAATGTTTCTATAACTTATGAAATTATGTTGTGATTTTGGCAATTGGGTGCTGGTTACTTGGTTTTTCTGACTGGGTAAATTCCATCATGCTGGATGATGGAGGTACAGTTAACGTTTTCATTATTATGGAAGCATATTGATCGTAAGTGTTATAATGCACGGGGAATTTGCATGATATGGTCTGCAAATCAGTGGGGACTATTAAGCAATGAAAAAACTCCCCACTAATCCATCGATCACGGGTATAATATTGAAAAAACCTCATAGAAAAAGGAATTGAAAAAATAAAAGCATAAAAGTCAATTTTTATTTTATTAAATCTTTTAAGGGTAAAATAAAAAAAAAACCCCTCAAAGATTCGGCTTTGCAAGCCCATGGCCCCATTGTGACAGATTAGGAGATCGATGAAACGATATCTAATCTTTGTTTTGATGAACCACCAAGCCTGGTAAAATATAGTGCGAACAACTCTGAGAGGAATAGTATAAATAATCAGGTTCAAAGATTATTCATTTGAGTGTTGCAAATTTCAGGGGCAATTAAAGATTTATATAATTGATAATTTTAGAACCCGTAAAATTAGTCAAAATGTATATAAGCTGATTCAAACATCAACGTTAACACGCATAAAAAAAAACTTAAAGTGAAGATGGTGAACTATTAATTAAGATATATTGGTTAATTAATTAGTTTTCATAAACTAAATGATTATGAAGCTACAATTAACTTAAAAAAAAGCAAATAAAATTCATTAAACGATGCCACCAGCAAAATCCAGTCACTATCGTGAATCGTCGACTCCATTCGTGGGCCTATCTTGGTTACTAAGGAGCCCATTGGCTCATTTGAAAACCAGACTATCTACAACCTCTCAAGTGATCCACCAATAATTAAGATGGTTATTGCCCAACTCTCCAGAAAACAACAAAATAAAAAACAAAAAAACTAGAAAAATTGAAAAGCCATGTCTTGCACACTTATTTCAATGTTATAGACATGTTTATATTTATTTACAAGGTTTTATGACCTTATTTTATATTTTAGATTTTACAAGCTATTATTGTTTTTTTATATTTTTAAACTTTCTTCAATTTATATATATATATATATATATTTTCATATTTCTTAAAGTTAAATTTACATTTTTTATAATATTTTTCAAAACCAGTTTTTCTTTTAGTTATTCCAGCGTAATTTGTACATATAGAAGAAAACATGAAAAATATAAGATCACACGAGAATAAAAGAAAATAAATTAATTTTTTTTCTAATTTATAAGTTCTCTGTCTTGAGAATATTTAAGTATGCGTTTACAAAGTGTAAGCAATGATCGGTTTTATATTTACAAGTAATTAGCAATTAAGTAGTTGAGGATTATCTTTAACGATCATAATTAGTCTTTCATTAATCTAGAACTCATATTTCAGATCTTGTTAACTAGATTATAAATCAAATAAAGACATTTTATCCTTTTTTTT
>Ga0325404_1009079_pt1 | contig 10145 bp, 9 predicted proteins | sample PopdelMetagenome_18_FD_205664 | JGI IMG/M metagenome (GOLD analysis project Ga0325404, IMG submission 205664) | Populus deltoides microbial communities from Bellville, Georgia, United States - Xylem-Control-R1 | ecosystem: Host-associated > Plants > Phyllosphere > Stem > Wood/Secondary xylem...
AATTGATGCTAGATTGTGAGAGTCACCACCCTTTTTTCTCCAAGAATCTCGTGTATCCTTATTTCTCCATTGACTCTCACAATTGTTGGCAGTGCCAACAGTGTCAAGTTGCAATAGGTGGTTAACAATATATTTAGTTCCTTTGAATTCAAACTTTCTTCTAGATAGATTGAGTTTATAATTTATAAAATATTAAAAATTAAATTGAATAAAATTATAAATCTAAATATAACATTAACACTCTTGGCCTAAACATTAGCTAAAGTCAAATTATTTTAAATATATATATTTTATATAGTTTTGTATGTATTTAATTTTTTTTAATAAATTTAAAATGATAATGATCCTATCACCAAAGCAATTATATATATAATACTCTAGAGCGAATCCTGTAATCAAAGGAGATACATCTTCTTGACAATTAACAATAAGCTGTCACTGGGTAACTATATTTTTTCTTTTCCAACAATAAGGGATGCTCTTAAATCAATTTAAATATTAATAATATTTTTTTTTAAATATCAAACATATTTAAAAAAATCAATAAATTTGAACTATGACAATCTCAAAATATAAAAAATAAAAAAATATCTTAAAACATCTAATCAATCTCTTTTTTCTTTTTTATTCATAATCATTATAATTCTTTCTCTGCGAAGATGAATCCCAAGTCTATCCGTCGTGCAGGACAAGTTTAGTATTGATGAAGCTAAGGGCACACATCACAGAAAATTCCACCATTAAAAGACCCATTTTTATTTAAGATAATCAATAATGACGTAAAAAAGAAGGAAAGGACAAAAACAAAGACGAGTGGAATTCAAGATTGGTCGGGTCAAAAGCTTCACTTTGACAATCACACTAGAAGCTAAACCTTTGACAACTACACTTACAAAAATTAATTTAAAATAAATTTGTATAAAAAATATGCTAAAAGATCAGTATATATCAGCCAGCTACTATTGCTCTTTCATTGCAAGAAGCTCGCTACTTTCCTTGTTCTCTCTCTCTATATAGATAGATAAGGATTTCTTGGTAAGTTCTCTTAAGGCTCCTTGAAGTCCATCGAATATCTGACTTTCTTTCATTTCTCTGTTTTTTCTTGTAAGAAAGATTTTAGCTTGGAAACTTACATTGTTTAAAGTTCAAGAATCTCAAGGTTTGATGTATAGCTTTTCTCAGTTTTTACTCTTTGATATTATATGTGTTGATGCTGGATTCTAGAAGGTTTAGTTGTTCATCAGTTCATGGATTTTGGTGAAGGGTTTGTCGGTGCACGTGAGTGTTGTATCTTTTTTGTTTTCAAAATATATAAAAATAATATTTTTTTTTAATTTTTTCTAAGTTTTAATTTTGAAAATAACACATTAAAACCATTCAAAAATTAAAAAAAATAAATTTTAAACAGAAATAAATAAATTTTGATCAACTTTCATTTACGCCGCACTCCCATGGGCCATGAGGAGAGAATTCTTTTTTTTTTTTTTCCTTTTTCTGGGTTGATGCTATATATTTTTTTGGTTTATAATGTATGTTCTTGTGGGTGCACAGTGTCCCAAATGAAACTTGGAGTTCCTGAATCATTTCCTTATAAACTAAATTGTGTTTTGGTGAATTGTTCAAATGGTTGCAGTATCTGCTATTTTTTCTGTAAATGTTTGTCCTTTTTAGCTTTTTTTTTTTTTTTTTGCTGATCACTCCGTGTGTTCTATGCTTGTGCAGTAACCGGAACAAAACATGGCAGAGAAGAAGGGTTCAATTGCCAAAGATGTTACTGAAGTAAGTTGACTCCATTGCCATTTCAAAAATTGTTGAATTTGTTCTTGAGGTGCTTTGATATGGGAGCCCTGCCTTATATATTCTTTTGTACTTGGTCCAATATAGCTTATCGGTAAAACACCATTGGTGTTTCTCAACAATGTTGTGGATGGTTGTGTGGCGCGTATTGCTGCTAAGCTGGAGATGATGGAACCTTGCTCAAGTGTCAAAGATAGGTATTAGTTAGATTTCTATTGTTGTTTGTTGGAAAGTTGAGATCGGTATGCTTTATATATAAACTTGGCTATGATCAGGTTTATTTGGTTGCCAAGGCCGAAATTCTTCCTTTGCTGTCGAAATTTAATATGTTTCTGTTTCCGGGTACTTCAAATGTGTTTCTGAATCCAAAGCTGGAATTTGATTTGCTCAACAAGTAACAATGGGACCTTTAGAACATCATCATTAATGAGATTTTGGTTTGCTCAGCTTGATATTCTTCTTCTTGTCTTTGTTCCCTTGTTTGTAGGATTGGGTATGGTATGATCACAGATGCAGAGGAGAAGGGTCTAATCAAGCCGGGTGAGGTTGGTGATTCAATCCTACTTGAACAGATACGATACGTGAATTTTAAGTCCAAGTTAGGTTGTTTTGCTTTGAAATTGAGTGATATGTTATATATAGCTATTGAAAATTGATCAATACATGTCTTGGCTTATGACTTCATTGCATCAGAAAATCATTTTCTGCTGGCAGATATGATACATTAATGGATATTTAATTATTAGTTGCCAAGCCTTGTAATGACCTAGTCCAGACATTGACAGTCAACTCATCCGTTTTCTGTTCATTGCATACAAAATAACGTGAATGTCATTACAAAGGAACTTGCGAGTTGACATGGTTTCTTTCTTAATGCTGAAGAGTGTCCTGATTGAGCCTACGAGTGGCAACACTGGCATAGGGCTGGCATTCATGGCAGCTGCTAAGGGCTACAGACTGATCATTACCATGCCTGCTTCAATGAGTCTAGAGAGAAGAATGGTTCTCCTTGCTTTTGGAGCCGAGTTGATCCTTACTGATCCTGCCAGGGGCATAAATGGGGCTGTTCAGAAGGCTGAAGAGATACTGGCAAAGACACCTAATGCTTATATTCTTCAACAATTTGAAAATCCTGCCAACCCAAAGGTGCCATTTGTTTTCATTTCGCACATTTTCTGACTTACTGATTTGAGAGAATTGCAATCATACTGATGTTGCCTGGTCAGATTCACTACGAGACAACTGGACCAGAGATGTGGAAAGGGTCAGGTGGGAAAGTTGATGCCTTTGTTTCTGGGATAGGGACTGGGGGAACAATAACAGGTGCAGGGAAGTATCTCAAGGAGCAAAACCCTGATATAAAGGTTCACTTCTCCGCATTGCTTGATTTGGAGTGGAAGTCATTTTTTTTTTTTGGTATTGATAGTTTCTTTATTGTTTCTTATCCTGGCGTTTGTTCTTTCCTTTTCGTGTTTAGATTTATGGTGTAGAACCAGTTGAAAGTGCAGTGCTGTCTGGAGGGAAACCTGGTGAGTCATGGTTTCTTGGACATTCATTTGCTTTCGTTCTTTTCCAAGAACCTGCAATTCAAATGTTATAAACTTGATCACAAACTATACAGTCCAATTAAACAGTGATTAGAGTTATGCAACCTTTTTCATATGCTAAAACAAATAATAGAGCTCACTGATTCTATGGATATAGGATCCTGGTCTAATCCATTCGACTTTTACTTTGTCGGATTAGAAAAGCATATGCATTAGGAGTTACGTTGTTTTATGTTTGAATAATTTCCCAATTGTTGTTGGAACTTCTAAGCCATCTGTCTTGCATTCCTTTAAGATAAATATTCAAAACCTTGCACATCATTTTTCATAATTTTACATGTCCCATATGATTCTGTCCTCTTGAAGCAGCTGCCTTTTCCATGTAATCATATTTGGACTAACATTATCATTGTTTTCTGGAATGGATCCAAGGTCCACATAAGATCCAGGGAATTGGTGCTGGCTTCATCCCTGGGGTTTTGGATGTCGGTTTACTTGATGAAACTGTTCAAGTAAGTCTGTGTTCTCTTACATAATTCCCAAAACGTATTTCTAAAACTCCATCATATACAAATCCAAGTTCCTCAAGTCTAATCTTTGTCGCATGCTCTGATTTATTCCTTAAGAGAAAATACCGTTTGTTTTTTGTTTCTTCATTTTCATTGCCTTGCTGCACTCGTACCTGAGAGACTCGATCGTTATATGACTTTGCAGATATCAAGTGAAGAAGCCATTGAAACTGCAAAGCTTCTTGCCTTGAAAGAAGGATTGCTGGTAAGCTTACAATTATTTGATATTTGTTGCAAGAAGGAACCCAGAACTCTACAGCACTCCACTCTGTTAACTGGATCAGATTTTCTGGTTTTGACTTTTATCAAGGATTCTTTTGAGGGCATCATTTGGATTTCAGGTAGGGATATCATCTGGAGCTGCTGCAGCTGCTGCCATTGAGATAGCGAAGAGGCCTGAAAATGCTGGAAAACTCATTATTGTAAGTTTGATTTTCTTCCTTTTGAAGTGGATCCATCTGCAACTTGCTAGTGAGCCTGCTGTCCAAAGCTTTCCCGTAGACGAAACAAATTTGTTTCCAAATAGTAAAGATCATTGCCAATCTAGCAACCATTTCCCTTGATATTTTTGTTGATGAAATTATCCATTCAAATAATGAATGTTCTTGAACGACTATAAGTGATAGAAAATCTTCAAGCACGGTTATATTCTATGGCAAATCTTAGCAGCGTTGCATTTAACGTATGCCGTGTCTTTCTGAACTGAGCGTCTTACCATTCTTTCTAATTTAAACAGGTGATCTTCCCTAGCTTTGGAGAGCGTTACCTATCCACTGTGCTTTTTGAATCGGTGAGGAAGGAGGCGGAGAACATGGTTTTTGTGCCTTGAGGTGGAGAACATGGCTTATATGAGCCTGATGCGGAGGCTTTTCTGCTCTTTGTATCTGTATTAACAAAGGGCTTGTGCGATGGATTAAGTAACTTTATTCAGAGTGTTGTGAGATCAAACAAAGCCCCGTTGATAGTATATTATGTTATGAAAAACTATGCAATTGTTTAGTTCAATTGGATGTAATGAATATATATATTTGTAAAAATATAAAGATATGAATAGCCATCAGAATGCTTTTCAAGTAGCAGAATAATTATAAGCATGACACAACCAGATCACACGCAATTATTTGCAGAAATAAAGTGTGCTATAAATTAGAACAATGTACATAGCAATTTTCATATCTCACTCGAGTGAATCTCACTTTTAATTTGACATGAAAAATGCTATTGATCATGTTTGAAACAATTTCCAACATAGAGATTTTAGATGCAATTCACTCTGTTCCTCATTATTCCAGTTGATCGGAACCTAGGACTACATATAAATATTTCAGGCATCAACATGGGAGTAAAGAGGTTTCAAGTCAGAAATTCAGTTACAGAAACATGATACTAGAATTGGACAGGGGCCGCGACTTGCGCAGCCCCCACTACCATAAATTATGACGTAGGCTCTCCCTCTTGAGGAGACCTTAAGCCAGCACCCATCCCGAGTGCAATGGACATCACTGACCTAGGCCATAGACCTCCCTGATCGCCCATTGACCCCGTCCAGGTAAGTATGTCTTTCGTTGTGAAGGGCTTCTTATTTAAACCACATGCCTTATGAGCCACTTTGTGTTTTATCCATGTGGGATCTGACTTTGCAAGTGGGAAACAAGGTGATAGATTATGGCCTTGTCCTTAAAACCACAATGGAGATCGATTTCAAAAAAGAAGTATATTTGCATCCAAAAGGACCAAAACAGTTACCTGCCCTGTTTTTATTAATCAAGCTATTGTTGTCCTTAGGTTTGAATGCCACGATCTCCATTTACAAAGAGTCAGTGATGTGTCCTTAAGGAGTTTTGGAAGGAGATAAAGTCAATGTGAGAGCTATCTCTGTAAGTATACAATCAGTATAAAATCTTGTCTTAATTAAAATATATTGTGTGTCTTAAAATACAAGACTATCATGTATAGATAACATGATATTTAATAAGCGATGCTCCAATGGTGTTCATCAACAACGTTGTGGATGGTTGCCTAGACAGCATTGCCGGCGAGCTAGAATGATGGAACCTTGCTCTAGTATTAAAGACTGGCATATAAATTTGTCTGCTTTAGTTATGTTTATTTCATTGTGTTCTTGTCTTTTGCCATATACGGAGCACACTATTTTGCCTTGGAAATGATAGGATTGTACATTTATCAATCATGTAAGATTGCATAAAAATTGATCAAAGACGCAGAAGACAAGGGCTTGATTACTACAGGGTTAGCAACAAAAATTCCCAAGTAATAAAATCTTGTTGGTTGGACCGGTTAGTTAAGGGCTCTTTTACATTCATGAAGCCTAGGAAGTGCATATAGTATGGATATCTCAAGACTAGCAGTCACATATGAAAATTATGACCTATTGCCCTTGCTTCTGGCTATGCTCCTCGTTGAGGCTACAACTGGTAATAAGACTGGCACTAGATTAGCCTTCATTGGTGCAGTAAAGGGATGCAAAGTTATCCTCATCTCGCCAGCTTCATTGACAGATCCTGCCAAAGGTTATTGATGAGGTTTCCGAGTAGTCAGAGGAGATACGATAGGTATGACTTGCGTGTTTCACTAAACATAATGACACATGGCCTGAATTTAAGCTTTGAACTCGGATTGTCAGGGCTCTTCTTCGAAGGAAGAGAACCCTCCAAAAATAGGCGTATGCCGCTATCAGCGGAGAGCACACGGTATTCTTTAGTAAAAGGCGAAAGAATAGTTCGCTCTGTGCTCACAGCACGGCTGCGTACCTTTCATTAGCAGTTTGCTTAGATTCTTATACACACTTGATTCTAGCTCATTTCCTTCTTCTGTGATGTGGGATATTTCATAATCTTCTCCCTATATGCTCACACGCTAGGACACAAACAGACCATTTGATGATATCAAGAGCTAGAGTGGGAAATGCAAGATCAGTAAAGGATGATTTAATGAAAGTCAAACTACTAGCAGAATTAAAGCATGTCTGATCAGTGCTTAAAACTAGTGATTTGAACACAAACGGATTTTTCCCTCTATGGACTCTTATGGATTTGATTTCAACGTCCAACTTCTTCTTGCTGAACTTTCCTTCTATTAATTTCTAGGTCCTATTAACAGGTATCAAGTGACCAAGCTAGAGACACTTTCCATTCTAGATTGCTCCCACAGGTAGGGATATCATCTGGTGCCACAGCAGCTGCTGCAATGAGGCTAGCAAAGAGATTTTTTGGTTAAACGAGCAACCTCAGAGGCTTTCCTACAGACCCACTTTACTAGACACTCAATACAATGGTTGTTTCTGAATGATTTGAGCAAATTAGACATGCGTTTTTGGAAGTTTGTGAAGCATTCCATTCCAAGTTCTTGAACACAAGAATGGACCTCAAATCAGGACTTTTTTTTTTTCTTATTCGGGTATAGGAATATGGACTCTTCAGGATCTTAGTTTTATCTCCTTAACTGCTAATCAATGAATGCCTCACTGACCGATTCTGTGAGAATTGTTCATAATCTGTCTTTGTAAAAAAAAGCTGGGATATTGCTTAATGTTCATCCTCCCTTTGGAACTTGATTTCACTCAAACGATGGACGTTGTTCACATTATAGAAAGCAACTGCGTTTTCTTCACATCATTTTCAGTCATTTTTAGCTCGATAGAAAGATAAGATCAGAGCATGGCTGTCGATTTGAAAGAGTCAAGAGCCTGGTTAGAAGCTCAGACGCTCTTTCGTTTGATAAAAAATTATTGCGTGTAAGAAGAACGTCACATATTGTTTAGGAACTACAAATCGACAGGGGCCGCGACTTGCGCAAGCCCCTCTACCACAGATTATGACGTTGCCAACTTGATTTCACTCAAACTGAGTTTTCTTCACATCAGTTTTAGTCATTTTTAGCTCGATAGAAAGATAATACCAAAGCATAGCTGTCAATTTGAAAGAGTCAAGAGCCTGGTTAGAAGTTCAAACACTCTTTAGCTTGATAAAATTTATTACGTGCAAGAAGAATATCACATAATTGCTTAGGAACTAGAATTGGACAGGGGCCGCGACTTGCGCAGCCCCCTCTACCACAAATTATGACGTAGGCTCTCCCACTTGGGGAGACCTTAAGCCAGCACCCATCCTATGTGCAATGGACATTGCTGACCTAGGCCATGAACCTTCCTGATCGCCCATGGACCCCGTCCAGGTAAGTATGTATCACTGTTGCTTCATGCTTTGTATTTATACGCGTAGCCCTTTTGTCTCTTCTCCTGTGTAACCAATGTGGGAGATATAGGTCGAACAAACATGAGCCGGCCTTGAGTTCACCTCCAACAACCTTTCTACTGGTCTTGTTTTACAACATGCTATTATCAATTTATCATAGCTTATTCACGAACCAATGAATTTATTAATAGGAGACTGGAACTGTTTCTGTCAGTAACAAGATTGATATACCATAGCTTCCTGTTCTGTTCTTTTTCTGGCCGTAGAGGATTTGGTCTTCGCTTTTACAAATCCTGTGTTTCAGAGTTCTATATGATCAAGAAAAGCTCTTCCATTAGGACAAAAACTCCATGTCCCTTTATGGTAAGGCAGAACTCTGAACAACAATTGTAAGTGCCCTTCTCCGTGGAAAGAGAACCCTCGGAAAGGCCTATGTTGAACCACAGCATCTTAACACGCCCACATTTCAATACATGACCCCATTGATGGAACCAGAAACAAACAGGTAAAAAGTAAAAAAACAGTAAGAACAATTTGAGAAAAAAATTCAATCTGGTTTCTTGCTCACTGGCTTTAGAAAGACGGTTTGATGTTTATGTTCTGTCAAAACCTACTTCAAGAATTCTTTCCCCAACTCCTGGAGTTCCTAAAACAAAATAACAACCCAGACAGAAGCAGACTTTCATAGCTATAAAAAACAAATCATACTCTCAACAAAAAACACTAAATTTATAGCTCAAATTTGATGACTTGAGTTGACAGGGGTCGCGACTTGCGCAGCCCCCTCTACCACAAATTTTGACGTAGGCTCTCCCACCTTGGGGAGACCTTAGACGAGCACCCCTCCTAAGTGCAATGGAGGTCACTAATCTAGACTATGAGCCTTGTTGATCGCTCATTGATCCCGTCCAGGTAAGTAAGTTTAAACGTTGCTTCATGTCTCCTATTTATACCCTCAACCCTTTGTCTCATCACTTTTTTATTCGTTATGTTGGGGAATTCCGGCTCCCCATGCGCGGATCGGGGGTGTTCTGATCTTTGCTAAACGGAGGGTAAAGCACACTGACACAATATTTAACGTGGTTCGGCAAAACCGCCTACATCCACGAGAGAGTCAATATTATTAGAGATAGATAGAGAAAGGGTTACAACACACATGGAGGAGGAGGCTCACTTCACTCAAACTCAACTACCATTGCTCTCACACACTACTGTACAAGGCAGCAGGGCTGCTACCCTTGGCAGCTACTCCCTCTTTCTCTCCTCACGTATCTCTCTCTTGTTTTCTACAACCCTCTCATTTGCTCTCACAAAATCATGCCTATTTATAGGCAAGTATGGTGGCTTCTCTTCTTCAACAACAACAGCTGCACATGGGTTGATACATTTGTCAATGGTGGGTGCAACTACCATTGACAAATGGTAACCCTACTCCTTAGGGTAGGTTGCCCAATAATGGCAAATCCCAACAATCACCCCCTTTGACATTTATATGGGCAATTGTCCTCTTGCTTCTTCAGCACAAACTTGTATCTTGCAGCTCTTCCAAGCTTACCATTCCGAGAGCGTCTGTGGCCAAGTTTACAGGTACTCGCCAAACCTTTCAATTACCAGAGTCACCAAAGCACACCTTTTCTCACACAAAAAGATCACTACAACCAGATGGTCTGCCACTTCATATCTGAAGAGTGTTAACGCTTGTCTCTGGGACACACTGCATTCCCCTTCGAGCGTATCAACCATGCTCGGTCCGGAATGATTCATCAAGCCTTACACCAAGGCTTACAACACCTCCTCAAACAAATATTTCCAAGTGCGACAGTCATTTAGTATTTCAATGTGATCACAAGCTCACCACTCTTCCAAGAGTCTACTCATCCAGGAGTTGCGTCTGCCCTCTGTTCCACCCTAGGAACCACGCCTTACTTCTCCGTGAGTCTCTCGCTCTTAGTCGTAAGAGTCCAGGTAGCTCTCCACCTTTAACCATAGGGGCAGCCCATTAAAGGTTGATCCATATC
>Ga0325404_1009080_pt1 | contig 10145 bp, 12 predicted proteins | sample PopdelMetagenome_18_FD_205664 | JGI IMG/M metagenome (GOLD analysis project Ga0325404, IMG submission 205664) | Populus deltoides microbial communities from Bellville, Georgia, United States - Xylem-Control-R1 | ecosystem: Host-associated > Plants > Phyllosphere > Stem > Wood/Secondary xylem...
ATAATTATAGAGATAAATACCATGTTATACTTGCAGGAATCATTTCTTGCTAATATAAATTCCATGTATTACTTGCAGTTGAAATAATTCACATTAGTTTTTTTCTCAGGTAAAAAATATATATTTATAAAAAAAATAATAAAATAAACAAAAGCACAATATATATATATATATATAACATACAATGCACTTATCCCTTTATTTAAAATAGCAACTCTCGATTTTGCAATGAGCATATTTTTTATAATTGCTTACCTGCTATTGTCCACCTCCAAAGTTTAAATTTTCTTGCTAGCTCCTTTGTTGCAGGCCTGTTGTTCCAATTGTTGTTGAGCTATCTCTACATTGCAGGGAAATAAAACACCACCTTCTTCCTATCTTGCTCAAGCTACTAAAGGTGCAACTTTATTTCCTAAGTTGGCCAGCTTTTTACATATTTTATTTATTATTATATCTTTCTTTTCCATTTTATGCTCAATTATTTTCCAAATCAATTTGAATTTTTTGATGTATTCATGTTTCCTATATTTCATAATTAAATTTTCTATTCAGTTTCTTAATCTTTTACATAATTCCCCCCCCCCTTCATTTATGTTCTCAGTTCTAACCATGTTATTAGAGTTGCCTTGATTAGAAAATTTAAAGTCATCGCCCTTACGAATTTAGTTTTCTTTGCGCTATTTTTGCCCATTTTAATTTTTCTTTAAACTTTTAGAAACGACTTTATGATTAGCGATCGACAAAGGTTACAACCATTCCATCATATTGAACCTGGTTTTTCTTCATCATACAACTCAACAACCCAAATTTATAGTGAAGAAAATTTGGGTGACGAAAATTTTTCGTTCACAAAGACAACACCATACAACTCTGATCATCTAATTAGTGATCACTCGCTTTTACATGCAATTGATGTTGATGCATCATATTGTACTTCCTTACAAGGAAACTGTTCCATCTCGAATAATATTGCGTCCACCTCAATGGCATCAACGAGTCAGGCATATTGTGCTCATGAATTACCTAGTAATGAAAATTTCAATAGCAGTACTAGCTTTGATATTAACACAACACATGCAGCAATTACTTATCTAAATCCATTAGCTGGCCAATCTGAATACCGGGAAAAAAAAGAAGTAAGTTTGCCTTAAACTTTCATGAACTCTCAACCATTTCTATTACACCTTACATCATACATGTTTGTTTTTTAATTATTTTTCATTTTTTTGTAATTTCTAGGGGAAACATACGAGTATGTTGACTTTGGTGATAAGACTTTTACATGTCGCCATTGTAATGCACTTTTTTTGGCTTCAAGAATGTCTTGCACGTTCATCCAAAAAGAATCTAGCTTTCTCGCTTTGTTGCCTTACTGTTCGAGTTTCTCTTCCTACTATGCAACTAGCTCCTCCAATTCTTGATTTTCTTCTTAACCCCAACAATGGCTCTGTCTCTAAAAAATTTTGAGACAGTATACGAGTTTATAACTCTATGTTTGCTTTCACATCAATGGGCGCAAAAATTGATACTTTTGTTAATGACCAGTGTGCCTTGTATGTGTTCAAGATAAGTGGTCATTGTCATCATTTAACGGGCTCCCTCTTACCTATGCACGGAGAATCACTGAAGTTTGCACAACTCTATGTGTTTGACACTGCTCACGAAGTTGAAAATTGACTTTTACCATTTACAAGAAGCTCCAGATCATCATCTTTAGAAGAGGATATTGTTGTGGATCTTTTAAAGATGCTTGACGAAACAAATGAACTTGCCAAGCTATTTCGCAAAGCTAGAGATAAAACTCAGAATATTCAATCTATTGATTATAAACTTCGTTTGCTTGGAAAGCGAAACCATGATTCACGTCAATATGATGAACTTACATCCGATGACATTGGTGGATTAGTTGTTGGAGATATTAGAGATTTTTTCTCTGAACGAGACATTAATATTGAATGCTTTTCAGGCTCTTTAAAGAGGATCTCGAAATTGCATCCAAAATTCATGGCATTGCAGTATCCCTTTTTATTTCCTTTTGGTGAAGATGGTTGCTTATGTAATATTATGTTTGCTGACCATGGACATGAAAACAAAAGGAAAAGGTTAAGAGTTCCGATGCGAGCATATTATGCTTACCTTATAAATGAAAAGCCTGGTTGTCATAATACCATTATCAAAGGAGGTCGTTTATACCAGCAATTCTTGGTTGATGCATTTGTTAATATTGAAGAAGATCGTCCTGATTATATTAGAGCTAATCAAAAAGATTTGCGTTCATAAGTTTATAAAGGTATCCATGAAGTTGTGCTCAAGGGAGATACTTAAGGCTCCTCAACTGGGAAAATCATTGTTCCATCTTCTTTAAATGGTAGCCCATGTTACATGATCAATAATTACCAGGATGCAATGGTTATATGCAGGGCCTATGGAAATCCCGACCTATTTATTACAGTCACATGTAATGTTAATTGGCTTGAGATACAGAGGGAGCTCAGGAAAGATTGAATTTACAAACACGAAGACAAGCTTGATATCATTACCCGTGTTTTTAGATCAAAGGTTATTGATATGTTAGCCTATATAAAATTAGACAAACCTTTTGGTCGAACAATTGCAGGTACCTTATCTTTTATTTTATTTCTTCAAAAGATTACAACCTTCTATTGCTATTATGATTATTTATCTTGATATTTTTTTTCCATTTTATAGATGTTTGTGCGATTGAATTTCCAAAAAAAGGGTTTACCACACACTCATATGTTAATTTGGTTGCACTTGAATTTTAAATGTCGTACAACCGAAGATGTTGATTCCATTGTTTCAGCTGAAATTCCTGACAAATTTACAGATCCAATATGTTATGAAATTGTTTCAAAGTTCATGATACATGGTCCATGTGGTCTTGCAAATCCAAAATCACAACGTATAAATGAGGGAGTTTGCTAAAAAAGATTCCCAAAAAAATTCAAGTCACAAACTGTTTTTGATGATAATGGCTTTGTTTATTACAGGTGTCGTGATCTTAAAGAAAATTTTGTTATGAAAAATGGCATTCAACTCAATAACAGATATGTTGTTCCACATAATAGGGAACTCTTATTGCGATACAATGCCCACATAAATATTGAGATTTGTTGCCAGTCAATGCTAATCAAATATCTTTTTAAGTATGTGAGCAAAGGCTTTGATAGATGTAGAGTTGTTGAAAAAGACCATACTAACATATATGAATTGTCATTTTATATGCCCATATGAAGCAGTCTAGCATCTTCTATAATTTCCAATACATTCAAGATCACCTCATGTTGAACGACTTTAAATCCATTTGTCATTGCATCAAAATATTGTTTATTCAGGAAATGAAAGTCTTCCATCAATACTTACAAAACCAGGTATTGAGAAAACAATGCTCGCAGAATGGTTCACACGTAATAAAGTTGATCATGAAACACGTTAACTTTATTACTCAGAATTCCCACATAACTATGTTTGGGATCCTGGTCAAAAGGAGTGGATTCCAAGATCAAAAGGTTTTAGTCTTGGTCGGTTGACATATGTTCACCTTGCTTCAGGAGATCTTTATTTTCTAAGGTTGCTCCTTAACCATGTAAGGGGAGCATTGAGCTTTGATCATCTAAAAAATATTTCAGGTGTTATACATCCAACATTTCAGCTTGCTTGGAAGACATGGGGACTTTTAACATATGATAAAGAATGGGAAGAGGTCTTTTTTGTGATGCCATGGCTAATGCAACATATCCTCAAATAAGGAATCTCTTTATCAGAGTTATTCTTTTATGTGATTTTGCTGATCCAAAAATTTTATTCAATAAATTCTGGCGCTCAATGTATGATGATATTATCACCCGTTTCAAATCTAGCTTTGCCATGCCTAATCTTAAATTATTCGATGATGAGCTTAAAAACTATGTTTTATATGAGCTTGAGCTTTTATTCAATGCTGCTACCTCATCTCTTGAGAAACACAAACTTCCAATGCCTGACTAGCATTTATTGTCAAAACAAATATAGACTTTTGAGGGAAGAACTTAACTACGATATTGCGGATCTTATATGTCAGCATTCATCAGCTTTCCTGCAGCTCAATCAATGTTAGCTAAATGTTTATAATTGTGTTCTTAAAGTTGTCCTTGAAAAAAGACAAGAGCTAATTTTTGTTCAAGGCCATGGAGGAACAAGGAAAACATTTTTGTGGCATATAATAATTAATCGGTTGAGATCAGATGGTTTAATTGTCATTGTTGTAGCATCATCGGGTATTGCATCGCTTTTACTACCTGGTGGTCACACAACTCATTCAAGATTTAAAATCCCTCTTACTGTTTCAGATACTTCATCGTGCAAGATTAAAAAAAAAAGACCTTGCACGACTTCTAGAAATGACCTCTCTCATTGTGTGGGATGAAGCTCCGATGAATAATCGATGCTGCTTTAAACCATTGGATCGATCACTTTGTGATATCCTAACAAATGGTAACGAATTTCCCAATGATATTTTTTGCAAAGCATCAAGTGATGATGAGAATGCAGATATTTTGTATCCTGTTGAATTTATCAATCAACTTGAGTTCAATGGAGTGTCGTCCCACACAATTTCCTTGAGAATTGGCACACCAATAATGCTTCTACGCAATCTTAATTTATCAGCCAGTTCATGTAATGGAATAAGACTTATTGTTACACAACTTGCTGAGAGGGTCATAGAAGCTCAGATAATAACAGGTTCTTTCATCGACAATCATGTTTCTATTCCCAGGATTCTTTTTCCAATAAATGATACAAAATGTTCATTCACAATTAAACGAAAACAATTTCCTATAAGACCATGTTATGTTATGACAATAAATAAAAGTCAAGGACAATCGTTGAAGATTGTTGGAGTTTTTCTCAAGGAACAAGTTCTCACTCATGGACAATTGTACATAGCTCTTTCACGTGTTGCCTCAAAAGAAGGACTTAAAATTATTACATGCGATGCTGAAGGGAATCATTCAATCTATACAAAAAAACATTATGTACAAGGATGTTCTTTGCTCTCTATCAATGTCATAATCTCTTGGAACCACGTGTTATTTATTTCCAACCTTTTGTTCCCTATTTTATTGCTTCTTTAAGGTAATGCTTTTTAGAGAAAATAAAATTATTTTAATTGTTATTTTTTATTTAAACATGTTTCCTTTTGTTTCATTTTAAATAATATATTTGCAATACATACCCAACAATTTACAGTTCATATATTCTTCTTTTTGTTAATATTAACTTTATTGTTTTTATCATTACTCCTAATATATATATATATTTTTTTTGTTAATCACTTGCAGGATAATGGCTCTACTTATAAAAGAAATTAAAAAAATACAACTTCTACCCTTCATTACGAGCTAGAGTTTTTCGTGTCTGGATTGCTATATTTAATAGCCAGCCTACCAGTTTTAATTGTGTTTTTGTTGATAATCAAGTAAAATTTATTATGGATACATGAGCACTAATAAATTTTATTTTCTATATATTGAAATGTTTGGATAACACATCTCTACTCATTTTAGGATATTTTCTTTGACCTGACAATTTACCATTTTTTTTGCTTGACCAAAAACAATTCTTTACTCCCAGAATTCCCTATAAAAAACCAAGTTTCCTTTCTTTTTTAATTAATTCGTTACTCAAAACTTTGCTATAGTTAAATTCACTGCTATACGAAGAATTGTTTATTCAAATTGTAAAAAAGTATGGTATAGGGAATAATCATGTGAAAACAAATGTATTTTTAACCGTGAATGCTTTTTGTATGCAAGTATTATGAAAATTATGTGTAGTAGTCATCTTCTTGCATACATTGCATTTGTTTAATATAATCCATACAAAGTTTTATGCTTTAATAGAAGAGTTTTTGGAAGTTTTATGATCCATTCACTGTTGTTAACTACACAGAGCCAAATAACTTTACCAGCACCCAAAATAACATTAGGTCCTAACCTGCCAACAGCCAGAATAACCTATCCCCAATGGTCTTGGATCCTGCCATGCACTGGACCCAAACCTATCCCTAATGGTCTTGGATCCTGCCATGCACTGGACCCAAATGCCCTTGGGTCCTGCAATACCTCTCTCTCAAGGTAAAAAAAAATATATATTTTCTTTAAATAGTTTACAAAATCTTATTACATAAAAATTCTAAACCTTATTGCATGTTGCATTCAAGATTCTAATCCATTTGGTTGTTCACATGGTGAACAATTATTTTTTTTCATTCCAACATTAAACTTCTTTTTATACAGGGTGGGGCTATTCAAGCTTTAGCTAAAGCAAGGGATCTCCCAACATTTGCAACAACAATTATTGAAGAGAATCACTATGAGATCAAAGGATTCTATACTTGTGAAAACAGAGCAGTGAACACAGTTACTGCCCATGATACTGTAACTGATCTCAAATCTAACACAAAAATTACATCCATTGAAGCTATCCAGCCTTCTGCTTCTAGATACTACTTTAATTTTATTGACTATGCACATTTTATGACCAAATCAAAAGGATCTAGAGTTCTTACAGGTTTTCCATCTACTTCATTCCTTTAACCTATTACAAAACATTTGTAGTATTCAGTTCAATTTAACAATATCACTTAAAAATATTCATTGCTATTTTCTAAGATGTCCTTGGAAGACTTAAAGCATTGCAGCCACTCGAACAAGTTATGGTTCGTGGACAAATGCTTGAAAATAAGAGAGAATTCATTCTTAAGAACATACGGTGAGTTGAAAGATTAAATGCAGTTACTTTACTTTTGTCAAATTTATTGATCAAATTTATTTTGTATTTTTTTTGCAAGTGGTGAGGAACTTCGGGTAACTCTTTGGGTGATAGTGCCCAAGACTTTGATGAGCTCGCTCTTCACAAGCTACCTTCTCTGGTCATCATTGCATTTGCTGGATTTCATGTCACAGAATTTAAAGGTAATTTTAACTACCATTTAATTATTTTTCTTTAAAAGAAATCTTTTACATTTTTGTTCTCAATCTAACCCAAGTAATTCCCCTTTTGTTTTATTTAAAAAAAAAACTCTTTTCTTCACAAGGAAAACCAAATCTTAATGGTACAGTTGCCTCTCTTTGATACTTCAATCCAGACATACCAGAATGCTTAGCATATAAACATTTGTAAGTTATCCAACCATCAACCATCTATGTTATGTCTTTATTGAATTTTTTTCTAACTATTTATTTTTTCACCATCTTTTTCCATCAATTTTGCATTCAGCTTTGCACAACTACCTGTTGAGATCCAACAACTACCCTCATCCTCAAATGCTAGTTTATCAATGGAGGAACATATCAAAGAAAATAGGAGAACAATACATGAAATTCTTTGCATGAATCCTTATGAGAACAAAGTTATTTTTTCACCCCTCTATCATTAACTTTGATAACATGCTTCAGCTTCTTCATGTAATTAATTTTTCAAACTCATTTTACCACACCCCTCTAACATATATTTTCTTTGTGTTCCCAGCACCTGAGATTCACCTGCGAAGCTTTGATTGTTGACTTTGATTTTCCCCATGGATGGTGGTATCCAAGCTGTCCAAAACACAACAAAAAACTTAGTGGCAGCGAAAATAATTACACATGCATGGATCATGATGCTATCAACTCTTTTCCAATTCCATGGTAACTCATCTAATTTATAAATTAAGACAATATTAACCTATTAAAAAAAAAGCACAAACAATTGATATTGCTCAGGTACATTATCGTGTAGTCCTTATTAATGAACATGTCATCAATTTTATATCATAGGTTCCGCTTAGAATGCATTGTTACTGATGGAGAAGATGTCGCTAATTTCCTTCTATTTGGAAAAACAGCTGAGAATTTTTTTGGAGCATCGACCCACCATTATGTCTATGACAAAAAATTTATTGATCCCTCAGTTATTCCGCCTGCGATGGCAGCGAAGCTAAACAAGAGGGTGATTTTTTAGCTTCGTTTTGGAACTTTCAAATCCACCACCAACAGATGTGAAATTATCATAATAAATGTCTTTGATGACACCACAAATAACAACATCCATGCTCTAGAAACACCACCTGCTGAATCCTCTACCACATCCAAGACATCTACTCTATTAAGCTCCACAAAACAGGCTCCTATATATCCATGTACCCCATAAAATATTGTCACATAGCTCAACATTGCTCCTCTTTTCTCGGAATAATCACCCCAGAACATATCCCCAATCAATGAAACAAGCCTGAGCTATGGAGCAAGACGTGCACTTGATTTTGAAACTGCAGCACAACAACTTAGGCAAGTTTACCTTTCCCCACACACTTGCTTTACAAAAAAAAATTATCATTAACACATGGTAAATTACATGGTTTTTGACATATGGTTCTTTTGCCATGCATCTCCTTAACTCATTGGTTAAAATAGTCATGAAAATGAGGGTGGCAGTGCAATTCAAGCTTAGGAAAATGTGCAAACCATAGCTATATTTGATCGATCACTTCCACCTCTGAAAAAACAACGGACAACATCCTCATCACCCTCAAAGGTTTGATTTTTAACCTCACTTTCTTCCATTACGTCTTATTATTATTTTTAATGTTGTGCCCGCAACTTATTACTCTTTTTTGAATTGCAAATCATTGTCACATATGATTGTTTCCTTGGTGGACGCCATGAGACTTGAAATTAATTTCACTTTAAATAAAGTTTTATAATGGCAACATAAATTGTATATAGCATAATGTTAAATAAAAAAAAATTAAACACACTTACCTTTTATTTTCTTCCCTCATCCACACATTTTACTTCATATAATTCACAAATACACATACAGTTTTCAACATTCCATTCCATCTGCAACTAAAAAACAAACAAAGCAAAAACATTTTTCTGCAAGCTATTTAACATGTAACTAAAGCATCAAATTATAGCAAAGTTTTTTTGTTTTATTGCATAAATTATTATTCCATCTTATTTTATATTGCTCATGCTAGCAACACACACGTTTGGCACTTTTTTATTTTTTTTACATTATTTTTTTTATTGTCTTTCCATCACAGGAGAACTAGCAATTTCTACGCTAATGACTTGGATTTGGATTTCTGCAACAAGAAGATCACTGCTACCTCTATAATTTTGATATAATATGCAAACAACAATGTCCTTTAAATGCCTAACAGTTTGGCAACTTATTTATACTTTTGCTTTTGTGTATAACTTTATCTATATTATCAAACCCTTAACACTAAACTTGCCTACAATTCTCTTTTGTTATTACTTACTAATTAGTCCTTAAAAGTGCATTTTTATCAAGGTTTTATATCATCATTTTGTACTTGAAGTATCATTAACTCCTTAACTAAAGCATGTTTTATAATAACATATCTTAAATGCAGGCCTATCACATAAATAAAAGAATTGATTGATTAGTTGAAGTACTAAAATTGAAAGGACAAAAAGATGGCCAAACTTAGAAAAGAGATGCTGGTGTAGTCCAAACTGGAACACTGTTCGGTAATTGGGTCATATCTGGAGCTATAGATCTTGGATTTAGGTCCATTTTATATGGATGGAAAGATAAGACAAAGGCCTGCAACTTTCATGTGGAGCCCAAGATTTACAAATGCCGTTTTCATGTCCAAATTGTAGCAACAACGGAGAAGTCCGAATCTGTCCTGCAGCCCAGACACTGTTTAGTGTTCAGCCCATATCTCGAGTTCTAGAAGTCCAAATGATCTCAAATTTTACCCTGGAAAGATGAGACAATTCTCTAGAACTTTCATGATTTAAGTTTGTTCAAATTATGACGTCATCAATGACTTTTTGGCAGACAAGAAGATAAGGATTGTCACCAAGTTAAGATGTGGCCACCCACTCATCAATTAATCAACAAATCAATAGTTCCGAATTTTGGCCTATAAAAGGAGGCATTTACCATATATTTAGGCATCTTGGTGTTTAGATCAAGATCATGCTCTTGCTCTCTCTTTGTAATACTTAAGTTTTGTTTATATTAATCTCTTGTTTATGCCTTTCATTTTCTTTTCTTTACTTAGTTAACTTCTTTCTCATTTATGTTCTTATCTTGTTTATTTATGTTTCTTTCTTTCATTA
>Ga0325404_1009086_pt1 | contig 10143 bp, 4 predicted proteins | sample PopdelMetagenome_18_FD_205664 | JGI IMG/M metagenome (GOLD analysis project Ga0325404, IMG submission 205664) | Populus deltoides microbial communities from Bellville, Georgia, United States - Xylem-Control-R1 | ecosystem: Host-associated > Plants > Phyllosphere > Stem > Wood/Secondary xylem...
TCTGTCTATTGAACATGGCTAAAAAATAAAGGGGGATTGGATCTTATAACTATGATACCAGCCGTCTAATAAAAAAAATCCATGGCTATATGAAAACTTTTGTTGCAAAATAAAACAGCCAAATCGACATGTTACAGTAACAGTAACGGATGGGAGCACATTTATCTAAATCACGCCTTGCGAACAGATAAACCAAGGATGAAATCCTTGGTTTCTTCATTGGCTCTATCAAGTGCAGTTCGTCCATCTGCATCCTTGATATCGTAACCTGCTCCAGCTCTCAAAAGCTCTTCAATCTTCGGCTTGTCACCTTCTGAAGCAGCCAGCATTAATAAGATGTCCACTGGATGAATGTTTTGACTCAGAAGAGCCTCCATCTTGTCATATGTACCTTCAACGGCAAGCATCCCCATGTAGTTAAAGTACTGCAAATTAGAACAGATTTTTTAGCCAAGACAACATTTCCACGGTCATAATAGTTACACACGCTGAGTTAATTAAAGCAAAGAGTTGTTAGAACATTGAAAAGAAGAAAAAAGAACGAAACAACCTTATTTTGATAGAAAAAATGGATCCGGTTTGACAGGTAACCCGCGGGTTGAGCTAGCAACCCAATGACCCTAGCCCTCTACCAGGTCGGACTATGCCGGGTCTTACAACTATGTCAATAACTCCAAGGAAAAAAGAACATGAGAATATTCAGAATTCCCAGATGAAATACAAAGAAAATGATGCAAATGCATTATAATTCAGAATCCTCAAATGAAATAGAAAGAGAGTTACAACGGAGTAACATCAGTATTAACTTCACATACACAAGCCTGACAGTTATCCTTTATAAACCAATTGAAGCAGTTAGGCAAGCCCGGGCATGAGTGACGACAATTTTCAAGCTCTTGTACAAGCAGAAATGTTAGGAGATGATAACTATTGTTGGAACTCTGCTGGCACTTAACCTTTGCTTGATCGCTAAACCTTAAGGAAACTCAAGTTTTAACTTGTAATTTGATATGATGTTCTCATTTAATCTGTCTACAACTTCTCTAAGCTTCGTGATTTTTGCTCCCAGAAATGCTGAAGACTCCAAGAGTCTAAGTTTTATTACAAATAAAACCGACAATATTAATAGTTTAGTGTTCCAGATATAAAAAAGAGAGACCGAAATAGAAATATAAAATAGATCTGTTTCTTCTAAATAATTTTAGATTATCAGAAAAGGCGACACTAACAAGCAAGAAACTTGTCATTCCAAACCCACCAGAGAGAAGTTGCCCATAATCTCACAACTCCAATCTCAATTATAATCTAGAAACTGTTAAATTTACTAATAGAATGTCATTAAGCCTGAAAGCACAACATGATTAGTCCACACCAGCTCTTTGACAAATTGCCTTTAACAAACCAGGGAAATTACATACAACATAAAGTAACAAACAATGCGATGAATTCATGGCAGCTAAAGTGTCAAAAGAGAGAGAAGGAAAGAGGACCTGCTCAACATCATCTCTGTCAAAGTCATCACGGGTCTGGCTGCCATAAATGCCAGCACCTTCAGCATCAACACCATTTTTACCAAATTTGAACCAGCACTTTGCTCTTGACCCATTGGAGGGTCCAATTCTACGGGGTCTTAAGCAACCAACATTACTTTGAAGACCCAGAAACTGAGAGTTGAGTTTAGGCAAAAAAGGTTGAGAACTTTGAGGATTGGAAGCGAGAGTAAGATGGGTTGTACTTAGGATTGAAGCCATAACCAACTAAACTGTGTTTTCTAAGAACTCAAAAAGGACCGTGGAACTGATGTTATCAACTTCACTTTCTATCCACACATGTCTTGTCTTTTCATTTTCTTTTTTCTTCTTCTTTTTTTTTTCATCTTTTTTGGCACAAGAGAAGAGGAGGCTAGGATAGAGTGTTTTGCTTACATGGTGGGAATCCAGAAATCAGCCTTAATTTATAGTATGCTGATCAAGTGGCTAACAATGATCCTCTATCTTCTTATCTCCTGGATTCGTTTGCTACCTTGCTAGATAGCTTGTGGGCTGTTTTTATGGGCCACGAGTTTCTAATGACCCAACTCAAAAATTAAATTCATAAATATATAAAAAAAGTTACTAATTCTGTCGAAAATTCGACAAAAATATCCTTAAATTTTAAGAGTTATTATATGTATTAAGAGAATTATATTAATAAATATCACATATATTATTTTATTTTAAGAAATTGTACAAGCTAAAATTAAAAAAGACTTCTACTATATAAATAATTTTTAATATCACAATATAAAATATATATCAATATTTATATAATCTAATTGATAATTACAAGAAAAGGACTGAAATATTAATATAATCTCTATAAAATATGTTAATCATGTTTTTCTCATATATATTTATTTATACATCACATAAAATTTTAAATAATATAGAGTAAACTTCTTAAATCTCTTAAATTATATAGTTACTTATTGACACTCTATCTATCTGACATTTGAGACTTTGAAAATGCTTTAAAATAGGTAAAAAATAAATCTAATAATTGTAATAATAAAATTTATCAAACTATTAAGTTAGATTCTTGAATTACACACACAAACGAGATTCTTTGTTATTTTTTCATCACCATTTACTCTTTTAGATGAAAAGATTCATAAAAGTTCTTTCAAGGGGATATTAATTAAAAGTAAGTTAAATAAAAAAAAATTAAAAAAATTAAACCGTGAAAAAAAAACTAACAACTGATTAAAATTTTAAAAAAATCGACCGGTTCAGTTTCGGTTTTATAAGTCTGAAACAAAAAAAATCGAACCGAACCCAAACAAAAAAAACCAAGCCAAACCAGGAAAAAATCGAGCCAAACTGGTTTGAATTGGTTTTTTTCCAAAAAAACCTAACCGAACCGAAACCAGTCGGTTTGAACCGATTTCGGTTTTGTTATAAAAAAATTCGGTTTAGTTACTTTTTTTTGATAAAAACCGAAACGAACCGAAAATAATCACCCTTAATACTAACTCGTCAGAGATGGTTGTTATGTGATTTAAAACCTATTTATTTTTGTATTTTAAAGGTAATTTTGAAAAAAATTATTTTTTTTGTTTTAAATTAATTGTCTTTTAGTATTTAAGTGATGATATTAAAAATAAAGAAATAAAATATTTTATTTTAAAATATTTTAAAATAAAAAATACTTTAAAAATAATTACTAATAATATGAGAAAAGCTCTTAAGCTATGTGGTGGTTGCAGCCACTAATCTTGGCTATGCGCGGTGGTTTGTTGATTTGAATTTGATCAATTTGGGTGAAGCGAGCGAGCTTGGTTTGGAGTAGAGCTTTTAGGTAGCCTAGGTTTTTTTTTTTTTTTTTTCTAGTAATGTTTTTTTCTCTCTAAAAATTTTGGATCTTCTCCCTTGATTTTTTTTATCTCCTCTCCTCTTTTGCTATTTTATTCACTCCAAATTTTCTCCTCCCGTTTTCTATTTATTGTGTGCATATTTTTTAAATTTTAAATTTTAAAATCTTTTCAAATTTTAAATTTATTTAATTTAAATTTAAGTTTTAAATTCCTTTATTTTGAATTTTAATTTCAAAATCTTTTTTATTTTAAATTTTAAAATAATATTTTAAAATATCTTTTTTATTTTTGTACCTCTTTTTTCCTCACTTATCTCTATATGATCTTTTGAGAATTTTTATTTTAAAAAAGATATTTGAAAATGAGATTAAAATTGGATTATGACAAAAGTTTTATTATTTCTTATTACCATTGCTACCAATATTTATATATATAAAAAAACTCCTTTAAACAATAAAAATCATAAATCATGTCGATATTTTTAATTTTATACATTTTATATGTAATTAATTCAAAAATAATAAAATTACATTAAAATTTAATAAATTATTTAATTGATCCCTTGTTATTTTTTTATAAGCGACCCTTGATTATTTTCTTATATTATCTCCTACTCGTTTAAAGAAAAGGATTTATACATTTTGAAAACTCTAAAATATATATATATATATATATATATATATATATATATATATATATATATATAACTTCTTGGTCAAACAACAAATCAGCATTTTTATTTGTATCTGTATTATTAATACTTGGCTCATGTCTATTAAAAAAAAATCTTAAAAAAAAATTACAATGCTAATATAAAATTTAGTGGTTTTGAATAAATTTTTTGTTCATGTTTATACCTTACGTATTTTCTTCTATGTGAATGGTATTATTCAGAATATATTCTTACATTAGTTTTCTATTTCTCATTTTGTTTTGGAATTTTTTTTAATTAAATTTTTTATTTTTTTCTTCATTTCAAATTAATATTTTTTTAATGTTTTTATATTATTTTAATGTGCTGATATCAAAAATAAATTTTAAAAAATAAAAATATATATTATTTTAATATATTTTAAAATAAAAAACACTTTAAAAATCAATTCATACCATTCTCTCACACACAATGCCAAATACAAAACTAATAATGCAGTGGTGGTTCCCTTAACTTGTGCTGACAAAGTTTTCTGGGTAGAAAAGTGGGTTTCTATTTGTTCTGCAAAATTAAAGAGGTGTCAGTGAATTTAGCCACAAAAACTACTCCAACAGTCAACTTTGATTTGCAGGCATACCAAATTGTGAGGTGGTTTCTTTAATGCCATTTACTCTCTCACCAAGCAAGTAAAGAACAAGCAGCTGAGGAAATCAACCGTCACATGTACAATCGGTGATGGATGAGGAACGCCACTGTTATCTTTCCCATGCCCTTCCACGATGAGCAGAACAAGCAACGACTGCCCCCCATTCCTCAAAAGCACTCAAGTTGATGCACCAAACTACAATCCTTCCTTTACCCTTTCTTCACTTACCATTCAAGACATGAAGAAAATAACAACCTTCTAAAAATGGAGAAGAAAGAAGTCATTTTTCCCTTTGGATCTCTCACATAATCATTTTGACAAGGACCAGGGAGCTAAGTTGGATTGTTGGGTCGTGGATGGCATGTAATGGCCCTGTTATGCAGCTGTTATCAGATAATTTAGTGCTGTTGCCAATCTAATCTAAGGTCATAGCCAAAACATGGAGAGATCAACATGTGAAAGAGAGCCAATAAAAAAAAAGTACAGTGGTTAGCAAATTAAATGTTTTAACTGCAAGCACATGAATACAATGACAATGTCACCATCTAATCTATAAAATGTAATGCTGTTCACTTCAGATAAAGAAGAATTCAAGTGATAACACCGAGTATAAGGGCAATCACTAGATGGCACGGCCTCAAAGCAATTTGCCCACCAAGACAGAGACCATCAACCAACTCTCTTCATCTGCAAGCCTCCTTCAACTGAACAAACACAACATGCATAAATCCAGCATCATTCCCACAAGAGTCTCCGAAGACATGGCTGCACAAAACCCAGTACAAATAGGCACTAGAGGCACTGTTGGGTCCCTCGTAATGCAAGAAATCAAGTACTTCAGCCAGCTTGAAATAAGCTGCCGAGAAAGCTCAAAGAAGCCCCAGCCTCATGTTACTTCCCTGGCTTCAACTAGTAATCAATCCAAAACCACTCTTGGATCTGTACTAACAACCCCGAAAAAGAAAATGAAAGGAGGCAGCAGGCGTCTACCGAGAATTTGTTCTATGGTGGAAGTGTCTGATAGCAGTCGGCCAAATGCGATTTCAAGATTCAGTTATAGAAACCTGAAATCTGATGTCAAGAAGTTGCAAGCTTAGTCAATGCTCTCAGATAGCTTTGAGAAACCGAGCTTCTTCAGTTTATTTGTTATAGGGTTAGCCCATGCTCTATCTGGGTTACCACATTTTATGTCCACAATTTCCACAATATGAGTTGCTTTCTTGTCAGATTTCTCCCTACTAGGAGTTCTATCCAAAGTACTATTATCAGAGCCAAGCATTGGCATTCGATGGGTGCTTTTATTGAAGCTTTTCACTTTCCGAGTAGTTTCAGGGCTTCTATGACCAATGCCGCTGCGACAGCCACTGCTGCTTGCTTCATCTAATGATTTTCTTGCTTGTAGTTTTCTAGGAGTAGTAGCACTACAGGGCATCGAAACAGGAATAGTTCTAGGCTTACCTTGACCAGATGCTGATGCTTGTGGGGATGGTTTTATTGATTCCATCTCCCTTGTCATCAGATCACCAATGGTTCCAGTGGTACCCACCCTGATAGATCCTCCACCCCCTTTGATAGCTTCTAGTTTCTGAACCATGTTTCTATATCCGTTCAATCAGAAGTGTGAGTTCGATCTTCTAGTATTATAGTTATTAACCTTCAGAGCTTCTTGAGATAATTTCAGCCAAATAAGTTCAATAGCCTGTTCACAATGGACACCTGCATGTACATGGTACTTCTTAGTTGAAATCTGCATTTATGGTTTTGAGTCTATGCCAACAAGAGGAGAGCTAAACACACACACACACACACACACACAAACAGCAAAATTTAAAATAAACTAGCTGGGACATTTAGATGCAGAATACTTTACAGAATGGTAGCATCCCAAATTGAAAATGAAGACTTTCAAAAACAAAATCACACCGGGTAAAAAACAAAGGATTAACAACAGATTAGTGAACATCTTCCCTGAAGAGTTGCAAGGAAGAAAGGGAAAGGGTTTATTTGGATCCTAAGGAAACGAGAGGTATAATCTAGCAACTGATTCCAAGCAAACATTCATCAAACATGAGCTAGGTAAAGAAATGAGAAAACAGCCAGCAACTTGTGACAATAGTAATAAGCTCATAAGAGTTCATATTAACATCAATTAGGTTCCAGAAATTGCAGGGTTCAAAACATGGTCAACAATAGATCTTGAATCCACATTTGTATATAAAATGCAGAAAGCAAAATGAACCCCAAAATGATACCCTAAGTTCCAGATACTCTACGACCATTAGAATCAGAGCTATCAATTACAATGAGAAAACATCAGATAGATAGATTTATCCAGATTTCAGAAACCATTAATATCATTTAAGTAGACCTAAAAGATATCAGGGAGTCATCAATCGCACTAAGAACATCAGATATACACCAACAGCAACAACTACCAGTAATTATTGGACATAAAAGAAGGCCATAAATTCCTTGTTTTTCTAACATCAAATATATAAACAAAAGAACCCCAACAACCTTTAATCAAACCACGAACAATCAAATGCAATGTCATAAAAGAAAGAGATAAAAAGATGATCATACCCTAGATCAAAAGCAAGCCAGTGACACTAATTTTTTTTTAGCCAAGCCAAATTCGAAGATGACAACAAAAATCAAGAATCTGACCTCAACCGAGAAAATGAAACAAAACCCAGAAATGAGAACTTTTTTTTGTGTGAAACTGAGATCTTTTCACTTAAAAGTGTTTGCCTATACCACGTGGGACGATGTCGCATTCAAAGACATATCTAAAGTCTTGACTTTTGTTATGAAATCTGACTTCTTGAGGTGGTGTTTCTTGTCTTTTTCTGCGTTTTGTCGAGGACTGCTCGAAAAGCACGGCAACCAATCACGTCGCAGTGAATTCTGACTCTTGCGGTGACCACCAAACAGTAATAGTTGTGACCGTTGGGTTAGTTTACCAATCGCTAGCTAACAAAATTTTGGCTGTGTTTTGGAGTGTACCGGATTCTCAAAAAAAAAATTAAAAGCATATTAAATTATTTTTTTATTTTTTTAAAATTATTTTATATATTAATATCAAAAATAATTTTTTTAACCAAAAAAAATAATTAAAATAACCATTAAACGTTACGAAAACATGCACTTTGTCGTGAACTGAAGCAAAAAGAATTTCATATGCTAAAATAAACCATTAATTTTCATGGAACAAAATAGAATAATTCTTTTTGCTTACTAAAAATGGTATGATTGGTTTGTTACTATTTATATAATGACATTTTATCCATTTATCATTAAAGTCATTTCGTCCACTTTCATTAGCAAACTCCTAAAAAAGAATTTAACGTGATGTTGAGCATCAAATCAAAATTTATAAGAAAAAAAAAGAGAGATTTCACCTTAAATATGTAGAATAAGCTTGCGAATATAATCATCTAGTAGGTGATTCAATTATAAGAGTTTAGAACAAAAAAATTTGTTTTTTTATAATCTCAAATTCGAATCTTGTGGTTGATGATATGATGACCACTTGAGACTTACATGGTTGTTAACTTCAGGACCTGTAGAACTAGTTGATATACGCGCAAGCTGACCCAGATACCATGTTAATAATTAAAAAAAACATATACTTATACACAAGGTTGTTAAAATCGCAAGTTAACTCTTAAAATCTTACGATTTTACGAGTCAACATGTATATAACGTGTCAAATCGGGTTAAAACTCAAAATCGATCAAACTCGGTCAAAATCGATCAAACTCGGTTAAAATCGGTAAAATCAAACCGATTTTACAAGTTTGACCGATTTTGACCGAGTTTGACTGATTTCAAGTTTTAACCCGCAAGAGTTAAAAAATTTACTGCCTCCCTGTCCGAGTCCCCTCACACTCCGCTACATAGTCCCCACTCCCTAATCTCCCTTTTCCCCGTTGCTGAAATTTTAAATTTTCAATCTTAGCAGACTAACACCAGCATTAGAGGATCTTGGGCGTGGGAAAGCCTTATACTGGATTTTAGGGCGGGAATGCATGATCGGAGGATCAAAACCATGGGAAGACAGAGGTAGATGGTAAGGAATTAAATGAGTAAAATAAGAGATAGGAATACTTATATAGAGAGAAATACTGTGTTTTAGACTAACCATTTGTTAACTATACAGAGAGACGACAAAGACTCAGAGAGCACTTGAAATACATGTCTTGCTTGGTGGGACATTTGGACATTATTTCTAGAACTTGTTGCTAACATAAAAAAAGATGGAAGGTGAGGTGGCATGAGATTAAATTGATGTTATTTTGTATGTTTTTGTTCTCGTTGTTACGGGTTCATTGTATTGGTCTTTGTTAAATTTTTTTTATAAAGTTGGTGATATACCTTAGAATGTTATATCATCTCACCAGTTGCTTCCAGTGTGTTTCAAGACTTGTCATCTATAAAATGTTCCGAAACTCTATCAATAAAACATAGTTGTTCAATCTTATTTTTTTTCTTTTTGTATTTTTAAGTTATTTAAATCATGTATGAATTTTTATTTGAATTATGTATTTTAAAGTGTTTGGATATTTGTATTGTTTATTTCATTTTTATTTTAATTGTATTATATTATTATTTTCTACTTGACTGAAATTGTCAATATATAAATAGTTAAAATATTTTTTTTGTGATTTTATAATTTTATGATTCGAGTTTACAATCCGAGTTTATATTATACATTTCGTGTCGTGTTAAAAAAGTGTTTTTAACAACCTTGCTTATACATACATCATGAAATACATACATCATGAATAGTCAAATCCTCTTGCAGTGCTAGGCTGATTGGGCATTTGCCAGACTAGATGCAGCCCAAAATAGAAGCCCACACTGGAAGTCCAACACAGAAGAAAAAGGTAGAGCTATCTTGGGTAGAAGTGGGATGTTCCGAAAATTAAAAAAAATAACAGAATATATTATTATTATTTTTTAATATTAATATATTAAAATAATTTAAAAATATAAAAAATATTAATATTTTTCAAAAACAATAGAAGCCACTGTTTTCGTGTATTGGGTTTTGGTGCACCTCGGATAGGTTTTGGTGACAAGGAGTTTTGCTAAAAAAAATTATTTGGTAAGTTTAAATCGTTAAAAATAATTTATTTATTAAATAGATTAAATCGATATATTTATTTATGGAAAAAGGAGGTATTTAATATAAAGCATACACAAAATGGTATGAAAATTAAATGAAAAAAAAATGATTATTATGGCAATGGATTTCCACAATTTCCAACTCAGAGACTCCCTTTTATTAAGCTAAATTACGAAGAAGATTATTATGGCAATGGATTTCCAACTCAGGCTGTAATAAATTATTGAATTTATCATTAAATTAAACTTATTTGCATCCAGCAGTTCAAAGTTAACTCCTCGTTGTGATGGTTAAATTAATCTGCACTCAATTAGTATTAAGATTGCTTGATACCCTTTCCCTCTAATATTAATAACTAAGTC
>Ga0325404_1009090_pt1 | contig 10141 bp, 7 predicted proteins | sample PopdelMetagenome_18_FD_205664 | JGI IMG/M metagenome (GOLD analysis project Ga0325404, IMG submission 205664) | Populus deltoides microbial communities from Bellville, Georgia, United States - Xylem-Control-R1 | ecosystem: Host-associated > Plants > Phyllosphere > Stem > Wood/Secondary xylem...
ACTAGGTGCCAGTAATGCACGGGAAATGCGGCGAGATATTGAAATACCTGTCGGCAACCTGGACCTGTTCCGTTTACAAAGAGAATATATAATTTTGGACACTGACTTGTCAAAACTAGGATAAGCCGTCCAGAGCTGATTACCCCCTTTGTCTCTAACTCCACACCTAATTTTCTTCCTCCACGAACAGAACAGGTTTGTTTCAAAAGGGAAGCAGAGGTGGCCGAGAGGAGTGTGCAGACTTGTTGGGTTTCAAAAGCTGTCGCTGTCTAGGTTGATGTATTAGTTTGAACGCCATGGGGACGGGTCTATTGGGCTGCCCCTCCCTCTATATCCACTTCAACGTTACTGCCTCGAGAGACTTGTGTTGACTAGTCTTCTCAAATTTTAATCTTTTAGTGTGAATATTTTGGCACGACTCCAGATTTAAGAGCTGGAAAATAAGAAATTTCAATAAAGTTTTTTTTTTAAGCTTCAAGAGGAAGGGTATCTCTGACCTTGTAGTTCAAAACTGGTTTTATCACCAAATTAATTTTAAATATAATAAAATAATACGTAATATTATGGATGTATTTTTAAAAATATATTATTTTTTTTTAATTCAAACATCCAAACATATTGCTTACATTGCTGGTAGCATTTTAAATCAATTTCTAATGTGAAAAAAAATGCAATATGAATATGTTTTCATGTCTTCTTTTAAATTGAGAAACAAGGAAATGTTGTTTATAATTTATAAAATAAATTAAAAAATACATGAAATTTTATTATCACTAGAAAATGCTAGTCTCGTAAATTAAATCCAGAAAATTATATGAAATCATTAAAAAAACTATCAGTTTCTCGGTTTATTTTACATGGAAGAAGCAAAAATGGCTGAGTGGGGTGTGATTACTTTTTGAAAAAAAAGGTATTAATGATAATTAAATATTAAACCGGGAAGTTAATTTTCATATAAAAATAAAAAATAAATGTATAAATAAATATTTTACCCTGACTATCATTTCTATTTTAAGTATTTTTATTCATTTTTATCTTGGTGGCTAAATGTTGTTACTAATGATTTTTATTTTTATACAAACCTTATTTAAATACTAATTCATATAAAATATAATAAAATTGTTACAAATCAAACTAATATCGTGTCAATTAACTAAAAAAAATGTAAAAAAACCAATATTTAAATGGAAAGAATTAATGAAAATGAGTAAAAGAGAAAAGGCTTAGACTTTGATGGGTCAGGCCCGCATATGGGTATTTCCCAACAAGCCATAGCAAAAACTGCTGTTGATCTTTGCCATCAATCAATTGCCTAGGCCCAACTAGCTTGTAGTTATGACACTGCTAGCCTGCTACTCAGGTTTTTTATTTATTTTTTTTTTCAACTACGAGTGTATTTTTCATTGTAGTTTCTTTTTAAATAATTTTTTGCTAAAATATATGTAAATAATTTTTTTATTTTTTTAAAATTATTTTTAACATGGTATATCAAAATATCTAAAATATATAAAATATATTAAATTTTTAAAAAAATAAAAAAATAAAAAAATTTAAATTTTTAAAAAATTAATTTACACAGAGTTCCCAACATGTTCTACGTGTTAAGCTTTCCTGATATTGTAGCTTGTAAAGTTGAAACGACCGCCATCAATGTAAACTTCCGAGCAATTTCAGCTGAGCCTGAATACAAAAGACAACGATTTCTAACAGTCTTATGCATAATTAGAGGATTGCTACATGATTGGTTGTGGTTTTGCCATGGGCAGGATAAGACTCTTTTTTTTTAAAAAAAAAAAACTTATTTATGGTATCAAATAATCTAAAAATTCACTAGAATTAAAAAAAAAATTCCCTGAACCCATACCTACCATTTAAGGCAAGTTAAAGGCTAAAGAGCATCTTCATAGAATTATTTTCATATATTGTAATCTTTGACAGTAACATTGATATTTTGATGGCTAAAACCAATGCCAACTCGTCCTTTTGTTTTGCATGTTCTTTTCAAGCAAGTTTATATCTTATCTTCTTAGATTAAAAACTAAAAAATAAAAAAAAAACTTTTAAATCAAAATAAAATTGTCATTAATATGTTGTTGGCCATTTATTTTCTCCATATTTAATATGTTATTCGTCTATCTTTAAATTTTGTATCTTGAACATGATTTGAAGTCTATTTTTTTAAATTAGATTATAGATGAGTATGATTGAATGAAAAAAAAATCACCTAGTTTGTTATTCATATGAATAGTGAAACCGACCTCATGTCATTTAGTTATTACTATATAGCTTGCCCATTGCGCTACAGGCCGGGTTGACTTTTTTAAAATATAAAAAAATAATGCTTAAACTTTATAAGTGTATTTTAAAAAACATAAAAAAAAATGACTTGATGTCATATAAAGAGAATTGAAAAAAATCATGATTGTCAATTTTCAAAAATCAAAATGGTGAAGGATAAAATCAGAAAAAATCAATGAGACAAAAAAGGTCTAAAAAAATTATATCAACAAACCCGGATGATAAAATTGAAAAACATCAAGATTATGAATCCAATGATGGAATTGAAAATAAATTAAAATTTAATAAAATGGATAAGAATCATAATTAAAAATCAAAACATTGAGGATCAAACCTCAAATATCATCAAATATTGAATGAGGCCACAAATTCACAAAAGAATCCAAAACAAAAACAAAAACAAAAACAAAGAGAGTGAGGATAAAATTTGAAAAAAAATATCAAAATTAAAATACATTATTTTAAAGCTCTGCTTTATTTGATAGGTTAACTTATGACCTAGAGCACTCGAGGCTTAGGTCGGGCCTAGTTTTTTTTTTCCAAAATGAATTGAAAATACCATAGGAAGTGGAAAAATAAATTAAAAAAAAGTCTAAAGATGAAACTGAAAAATACGAGGAAAAAAGGAGAAAAAACCAAGCAAATTTAGGTGAACTTTGTGAATCCAGTTTTATCTCTCAAAACTGTAACCTGTTAAATTCTACATTTGGGCTAAAATAAAATGCTCAATATCAAACAAAAAAAAATAATACCTCTTAAAAAAGCAAGATTTAATAAAAAGCATAAAAAATCCCAAATACAATATGAGACCAATTTAATATTGAAAGTTGAAATAAATAAATTTAATCTAATTAAAAAAATCATTTTAAAAGTGCTAGATCTAGCAAAGATAAAAAATAAAATAAAATTCAAGATAGCCCGTGTTATTACTAAAAATTCAAAAAAATCCCATTAAAAGTGGAAAAAACCGGGTGATGAAATAAAAAAATAAAAAAATTGAAAAAAACCAAGCAAACTTGGCGAACCTCCTAACCCTGAATTCATATATCATACTTGCAACCCGTTAAGCTCTGGACTCGAGCTTAATTAAGAAAGTAAACACCCAACATATTTAATGTTGAAGGATAATTTCACAAAATAAAATCAAACTAAAAAAATTTAAAAGTTTAAAAATTCAATAGGAAAAAATACATAAGGAAGATAAAATCGAAAAACAAACTAATTATATAAACCATTTGAAATCAAATAAATAGAAATTAAAATAATTGGGACCAAACTAAACATATGAAAAAACCTATGAGGTGAAATTGAAAAAAAATATAATTTAATAAATTATTTCAAATAAAAAAAATTCTAATCAAAAGGCCATGGATCAAATATGAAAAAAAAAACTAGTTGAAGGGTCGCATTGAGTTTTTTAAGGAACAAATTTAAAAGATAAAAAAATCCACCAAGTATGAAATTGAAAATAAATTTATTTTTTATAAATTATTTCAAATAAAATAAATACTAATAAAAAAACTAAGGATCAAATCTGAAGACAAAACTAATCAAAGGGCTGCATTGATTGTTTTTTTAGAGACAACACGCTTTTGTAGGATAAGAGAGAAAGAAGAGATAAAAGAAACGGTTATTAACGCAATCCTGGTCAAGTAGGGACTGTTGAGAGGATTCCATCACCGCCTTGAAAGCCACATTTTAGCCACGTAAATTAGCCACACACACTACTATAAATTTGTTGGACCCACGCGTCTCTAGATTAATTATTTAAATAATATTATATAACTAGTAAAAGATCCAACAACCCTTTCCTCAATTCGATAAATATATATCCAAAAATCAAAAGAAAAATACATAAATACCCTTGCACTCTCGTCTTTTTTTTTTAAAAAAAAAAATTTCAGGGTAAGTTTGATAATTCACTGCGTAATTGAATCTGAAACGTCAAAAACACCATCAAATGATAGATATATGTCATTTTGTTTTCAGAGATTTAAATATCATTACACTGTATAAAAAATATATGAAGAATAATCTGCCCCAATTAATTTTGCATTGCCAAGTGAACCCATGGAAAGATAAAAATACGCTCGAAAGCAACAAATTTTAGTTTTATCAAGAGGGGTATAGACTTGAATCCACAGGATTTTAGTTTTTTTTTTTTATAATGTTAATTTTCTCGTTTTCGGTTAAAGAGAAGAAAAGAAATCTATAATTCTAAGCTAAGAGTTTAGTAACATAAGGGCCTCGTAATGTCAAAGAAATAGCTGATAAACAAAAGTTTTGATAGCCACGGTCTGGCGCAGGCACGAAATTATGTTTAGCCACGAGGAAGTATATGATTGAAGAGACAAAATCCCGAGGAACCTCGACGAGGAACTTGGTATCATTCCACAAATTTTAAAATTTGTGCGAGTTTTATTTTTCTCCAACGGAAAGTTGGTAGTCTGACTGCCTCAGGGTGTCTTTCATCATTTCATCTAAATTGCCCTGCTTCAAAATGAGTGAAACAACCTTGAGTGATCCAATAATTAACAAATGGATTTAATTTAAACAGTCTACTAATAACATTAATTAAGCATAATATAATCAAGTAAGACTTCGTCCACCAAGGAATTGAAAACCTCAGCTTCCAATTCTAGAGCAACCTCTTCTTTTCCTTGATCCACATTTTCCCACTTCCCACTCTTCTCCATATGCTTGACGTAGACATGCCTCCTCTCCACCATCTCCCACCCCAAAAACATTTCTTGAGGCTGCCCATCAATCCATTCCTGAGCTACCCTTAGCTCTTGCTCAAATTCTTTATATGATCCAACCATGCTTCCACCTGCATAATTTTCTACAAGTTTCTCCTTGAAGAAGTCCAACAATAGACTATCTACCTTAGACGCCAAGCTTATTGTCGGTTTGACATGCTTAAGTAGCTCCTGTGCATGCTTTTCGGTTCCATTTTCTTTAGTTTCCTTGAAATCGTTGTCGTTATCACTGTGGATAGACACTGAACAATGTTGCATGGGGGATTCAAGGGATTCATCCTCCAACTCTGCCATTGCAATTCGCTTTTCCAAGTCTAAAGGGTCTAGTTGAGCGAGGTTCTCAAACCTTCTGATCTTTTGCATAAGCTTTTGTTTAGTTCCTGCAGTTGATCACATATTTCAAAATCTTGTTAAAATATGAATCCCACCGGGTAAACCATAACATCAAATAGTTACTAGTCTTACCCAAATCGAACAGAATGAGTTTATTTCAAAATCCTCTCTCAAGAAAAAGTTGCTTGGATAATCATATGATCTTAGTTCGTCTACACAACGTAGCTATGTACTTTGAGTGTAGCTATGTACTTTGAGTGTGGGTTAATATAGCTCGGTCCCATCCTATCAAAGCTCCTCTCTGGACCCTATTTCAAGGGCCCATAACTTGGCTCTAGTTGCATTATAAGTTTTCATGGAAGAGGCAACTACGTTCCTGTCTAGCAGGTCATGACTTAATCGCGAGAGAGAGAGAGAGAGAGAGAGGGATACCTTCCACATGGATAAGACTACGTTGGAAAGGAGAGCCAGTCTCTTCTTCTTCATCCTGGAATGGACAATCCAGAATAGACACTGGACTGGATTGCTCCTTCTCCTCCTCATTTGGCCACTCCTGTTGCATTACATGAGCTATATTATTAAGTATTAATGCACGAAAGTAGCAAGCACCTCTACGATAGAAATTAAAAAGTAACCAGGAAAAAGGTCTCTGGAGACAGACACGATTATTACAATAAATAATGCAGTCGGTGCATATCCAAAGTCCATCATAAAATTGGATGCCCCATTTCAATTCCCTACTCTCAATTTGATTTGATATGATATAATTTTGAAAGCAACAAAAAAAACAATGTCACATGACCATTATTGTCCACGACAATTGGGTAATTCAATTTGATTTGATTTGATATAATTTTAAAAAGCAATATTTACTATACTCTAAAATATCTGAAAATTACAAAAATATAATGAGTGGTAAATATTAACCAAGACACAAATAAATTTGATTTGGATAAAGATGCCTTAACACAGCGTATAATATAATCTATTATTTTTATAACACCATACTATGTAATTTTGCTAAAATCGATCAATCATTGTCTTTTCAAGACAAAAGGAAAAAGAAACAATTGTTGCCAGAATGGTAAATCCCAAGACTGGATTAGTTGGCTAAGTCAACCCACCGCAAGATAACAGCAAGACATCTGTCCAGCTATTCAATTAATTTTAATAATCCCATTTGTTAGCGTAGATTAATACTGTCCTAAAATTCATAATTGTCCATCTACAAGCCCACCAAATTCAATCTCTACATTATATATATATATATATATATATAAAACAAAATCAATCTCTGCATTATTCTCCAAGTAGCCTACCAAAACTCATGTCACCGACAGAAAACGTTATGAAATTGGGTCGCACCTAATAACTAAATTTCAAAATACCCATGCTAAATAATAGTAAAAAAAAATAAAAAATATTCGATAAACTATATACCATGAAGAAGCCTAAATACTCCATCTCATTTCATCGCCGTAGATGCCGCAAACTAGACATCATGCAGCGGGATCGTAGGCCTCGAAGCACTCCATGGTATTTAATTCCAAGGTCCCGAGATGCACCGTATCCAATTCCCAATAAAAGCCCACATGAAAATGCCAAAAATCCCCATTTACCATATTTATATGACTCTCTGACATCCCCTTCAAATCCTATTTTTTAGGGGTTTTTTTTAGGGCATTTTCAAGTTAGTCTTGACGCCTTAAGATTGACTCTACCTCTTGATTCTGATTGCAGACTCAAATTTCCAGTCCAGAAATAAACTACGCGCATGGAATTAAAATGCCGCAAGAAATCACATTTTCTTGACTCGATTTTAAAGAGATTATAGGAGTTAAACTCGTGTCAGTTTTTTATTGGAGATTAGCAAAACCACCAATATATACCGTTACCAGCCAATTATAAGAGAAATCCACCGGCAGACGATTGTACACTCGAAACATTAAAGACATACTTTTCTCACTAACCTTCCTGTTTGTGATGGAATCCTGACCGCCTGATACGCTCACTCTGTCGCTGACTTCCTTGATCATTAAATCTTTTTTGTTGCAAACGGAGTCGTTTCGGCAACTGTTACACGTAGAATTACCACTGTCAACAGTATATTCACTCTCAGTAGTCCAAATGTTACAGTTACTGTTACTGTTACTGCTGGAGCTTGTTGAAATTCCGCTTGTAATTTGATCGGACAGTTTATCTTGTTCCTCCAAGAACTCACTGAACAATCTCCACCCTCCGATCTCATTGCTTTCTTTACATTGACCATGTTGATCGGCTGCTTTTCTCCAAAAGTTCTTCTTAAACAGCTTCCGTGAAAGACTTCGAGGTAAAAGTCCCTTCCTGGTTCTTGACGGTGACGGAGACCTCACGGTGGAGTTGGGTGAGGGAAATGGGAGTAGTTTAACGGCCTTCATAACGGCAACCGATGCTTTTTGAAGAGCTGAGATTGTAGTAGAAGCTGCTTTTGATTTACTTCTTTTGAAAAGCTGCCTTGGTTGCTGCTGCTGCTTGGTTTTGAGGTCTATTTCGAGGAGAAGTCGGACGGTTGTGCAGCATCGACGACGAGGAAATGACTTGAAGCCGTTGGATGAGCATGAACTTTGATCATCAAGAAGATAATCTTTGAGCATCAAGGGTTTTGATCTTTCAATCGAAAATGATTTTTGCTTAGAAGAAGAAGAGCTAGAGGCCATTGTCGATTGAGAATTAATTATAAGTTGAGAAAATTAAATGATCAAGCTAGCTAGATTTAAATCTTAAACAGTACTGAAGTAAATGATGGGAGACAGATACAGAGAAAAGGCTGCAAGAAGAGACAAAGAGGCATTTAAAGAGGGAAATGCTAGGAAGGACGTTGCATAAATTCACCAGCTATGAGACGACAGCTTTTTAGCAGTGCAGACACTAAGAACTTACAGAGGGATGGTGGGGGGTTATATAGGGAGGTCTCAGGTGAAGTGAAAGAAAGAGGGAGGTAGGTTCCAATTCCAAATGGTGAAGATCTCAATGAGAGAGTGAGAAGAGTTAAGAGAGTTCAGTCTTTGCATGCAGAGGTAGAAGAAGCTTGGATGGTTCTTGTTCTGGTGTGTTGTTTTTTTGAATCTTAAGTTTGGTTATTTTATTGCTTTGGTTTGTGTATTTAATGCATTTTTTGAATTTTATGAACTGGCTGTACTTTATAACCTAGCCTGTTAACTTGTGGATAGTAAGTTGTATTTATATACATATTTTTTCTTATAAATACCTTAATCTTTACATCCTAGGACCTTTTTTTTATTATTATTAATAGAGATTTTTTTTTTTGAAATAATTTAGTTATCAAAAGACCAAAGTAACATGCACAAATGATTCTTAACTATAATTGAATTTTATAAATAACCAAGTATATTAAGAGTGATGATTATTATTTTTGGATTCGAGAAAACCCTACTTTTCGAAAAGTACATTTTATAAAATTAGGTAAGTGAATAAAACTCCAGCTGTCCTAAAGTTTTATAAAAGATACACGTCCTGACTCGAATTTAAAATTTACTATTTAGATCTCAAGTTATTTATCATCACGACACGGTCCCTAAAAATATTAAAAGTCGTGACTGTATGGATTTACAATCTAAAAACACGTATACTACTGTAAACAGGATGCTTCAATTTTTCTTTGAAATATGCCAAAGGCACACACCAAGATTTTATTTTATTTTGAAAATATATAAAAATATTCAAAATTTTAAAAAATATAGTTTCCATTACATGACCACTAGTTGACCTTGAAAAATCTTGAAAATGATAGTAGTTTGACTGCCCATTTCTTACGCTCTTTGGCACGTGTGCCTGTCCTGAAGTTCAGAAGAGCGGAAGCGTGAAAAATGATCAGCTGTTAGATTTTCCTCTTGTTTAATTGTTTATTCGACGAAGAGCAATCGAAGGTCTGAAGAAGTTTTTGTTGAGGCCTTCGATTTTCTGATTAACTAATTAATGGAAGATTCTTTCATGCAGGGACAGGACAGGAGAGTTTTCCTTAACGGCCGTTAACTACTTCCTCTTTAGTCTACGACCTACCTATTAGCCTCCTATGCATGTATATTTATCATCACCATATGATACATAGATCCGCGAGGCTATAAACCTCGTCACCCATAGAGGACAAGATAGCTGTACTGTAAGGAAAAAAAGCATATTTTTTTTTAAAATATATATAAAATAAGCCATCATTAATATTTTTTTAATCCGGTGATTTAGATTTAGATGAGAAAAGTAAAATAATAACGAGTTAAATTGTTTTTTATTTTATTATAAATTAACAGAATTAAAATTACTTGAATCCAACAACTTAAATTTAATAAACATGGCAATTATTGTTTTTTTTTGAAAAAAACATGAGAATATTTCAATCCAACTTGTTTTTCAAATTGCATTATAAGTCCTTTATATTTGCCAATAATTAAAGATTTAAATATAAGATCGACAATATTTACATGATACCTGTATAAGTCCTTTATGTTTGCCAATAATTAAAGAGTGAAGGAGTAGGTATTCGTTGAATTGGTAACTAATTAACCTTATTTTTATTACAAATCATAATTAATTGCGATCTAATCATTTAAGAATTTGGTTGTTCAGAACAAAGGTAGTTATGGATTAACTAACGGTTCTATAATGGAAGTAAGGTTTCTTTCATAGTTAGAAATAATTTACTAATAATGTAGGAAATAATTTGAAAATGAACAAGGCACGCGTGCCTGGTGATTCAT
>Ga0325404_1009093_pt1 | contig 10140 bp, 5 predicted proteins | sample PopdelMetagenome_18_FD_205664 | JGI IMG/M metagenome (GOLD analysis project Ga0325404, IMG submission 205664) | Populus deltoides microbial communities from Bellville, Georgia, United States - Xylem-Control-R1 | ecosystem: Host-associated > Plants > Phyllosphere > Stem > Wood/Secondary xylem...
TGGGAATATCACAATCTGGGATTTTCCTTGTGCTAATTTCCAAAAGTATTTTACCGTGCTATTTTAAAAAATGACCCGGAATTAATGGGATTGCAGCAGTACCAAGATCTTAAATTGCGCAATTATTGGGCCGTTGAGGGATACATTCAAAATGATGGGTGTTTTTTTAAATTTTAAAATGTTTTTATTTAGAATTATTTTTTATATATTTTTAAATTGTTTTGATGTGTAGTTACTAAAAATAATTTTTAAAAAATAAAAAATATATTTGATAGAACGTTTCAATCAAAGCTTTTAATAATTTTAAATTTTTTTATTTTAAATTGATTTTTTATTTTAATTAATTTTAAATCATTTTGATGTGTTAAAAAAATTAAAAAAATAAAAATTATTATTTTAATATATTTTAAAATAAAAAACAATTTAAAAAAGAACTACTGCATACCAAATATTGCGTGAGAGTAACGAATAGAGTAATGCCAACTCACCTCAGGGTAACAAGTTTGACGAACAATTGTCTGATTGTGTGTATTTACCAGAACTTCACAGGACACTCTTGCCTGTATTAATTAAGATAGAATTAAGACAGCACCTTTGATATCACTAAACACAAGGAATCAATAGAAGTAGATCATGTAGGTTAATTACTACATTAAGTTCTAGACAACACATGCGCATGCAATCTTCATCACCTGGGATCATATATAGGCAGAGAAGTTATTACAAGCACATGATATGACAGAAGAACTGGAAAGTATGAAGGGAAAGGAGGAAGAAAGAACCAGTTTTGACAGCTTCAATAAGCTAAATTTGTCAAATATAATACAGTCTAAGGCCTAGAACAATTCAGTATATTAGCCTAATAATTTGATCAGGTCTTCAAAGCTTGGTGCATTTTACAATGACTTGTGCTCGGCCCCAGTAAACTTGGCTTTGGAGTAACTTGGGTTTAGATTAATATACAGTCACAACTGCCATGCGCATTACCTTAATCAATTTTGAGTCTCTAACCAATAAAAAACTTCAAAACTTTAGAAGAGAATAGAAAAACAGAGTATTACCTTCAAAGGGAACCCGAAGAACAGCAAACCAAGCTTGCCAGAAACCTCAGTGACAGTATCAAACGGGACCGTACCCCTACCCAAGTCCTCAAGCAAGGACACAACGTCAGACAAAACACTGATCCCCCTTAAATCTATTTCAGCATCCACGTAGGATGATCCTAGTGCCCTCACGTGTCCATGATCGGATCTCGCGTGACCCAGTCTCTTCCCTTTGTACTTTACAGCAACATCAAGACTTCTAAAATCCATGGAATACACATCGACGTTGCGTACTCTTAAAGTAACATACAAAGATAGATCAATATTAATTATGGGCAAGGTGTGTATGCGTATCTTGTCTAGGCGCAGCCCTACGACCTTGATCATGGGATCGGACGGCCAAAAAACATAGACAAGTGCTGAAAGGAGGAGGAGGAGGAGGAGGAACACGGTAGTTATCATTGGCCATCGGCGGCAGAACGGAGTGGTGAGGTGGCGGTAAAAAGGTAACACAACACACCCTTCTTCATGCTGACATGGTATTTGAGCATAGCAATGAGTTGGCGATAGTAGTGGTTCAGTACTCTTGGGAGGAGCCATGAGCGGTGCTGTGGAGATGGGGAGGAGAGGGGGGAAAGAATTTTGGCGAGGAAAGTGAGTTGTGGGTGTCGGGTTTGGTCGTTTGCTCTTTAAAGTGATGTCATGATGTAGGGAAATTGTAGAGGGGACTTCCTGGTTGTTGGGACTGTTTCTCGGAGTTATTTGGACTCTGTAGGGACATGAGAATGATGAGATTTGTTTCTTACGTGAAGGTCATCATCATTTCTATTGCTTTTCTGGTGTAAGTGATGACCAGCACTGTAATTTTAGCAACACGTGCGGAGTTCGCGTTTTTATTACTTAAAAGGAAAAAAAAAATAACACATCTCCAATTGTAAAACCCATTTAAATAGATTTTTTTAATGGTGTAAATATAGTTTTTTATATAAATTCCAATTAAAATTGTATTTTAAACACTTATTTTTATTTTAATATATTTAATTTTAATACTTTTGATTTTTTTGAAAAATTTATGGAAATGATTTAATATTAATACTTATTTTAAAATTTATTTTAACAACTATATTTAAAATAAAAATATTTAAAATATTTATTTATTTCAAAAACATTGAACTTAATACATATATTGTATATTGTGATTATATTAATATTATCTAATTACCAAATTACAAATTACTATTATTATTGTTATTATTATTATACTATGTATTTGTTTAACCAAAAAAGTTCAATGTAATTATTTTTATTAAATAGAAGACATGGATCTATTTGTTTTTGCAACAAATTAATTAATATACTTTATGAATATTATGTGAAACGAAAGCATTTACAAAAACAACATATAGTATCTAATGTAGGTAAGTCTAATTAATCTAATAGTTCTAAATAGTCAGTTGTGAATTTATCATAACTAGATCATGTAGAATATCTAGTAAACTCGTTTATAACTTGTTGGACCAAGCTAAACCTTAAAAGAAGCTTGTTCGTGTCAAATACACAACTTGACAAAAAACAACCATAACTTTATATCTATTGAATCATGCTTGAATTTTGCCATATGATTCTAAATGATCAGTTTTAAAGAGAGGCTAATTAGTTGTAGCCAGTCGAGGTCTAAAAGACCCTCTAATTAGGCTATTTGGGCCATTTTGTTTTTTCTTTTTTTTTATTTTAAATTTAATATAGGATTTTATGTTTTCTTTTCTATCTGACTTAAGACTCTAATTTTTCTACCTTCTAAAGGTTGATTTCTGACCTATTTAAGAAGTTAAAACCTCTTAATAAGGTAGACTATATTAAAGAGAAAATTTTGTAATAAAATTACTTCTTTTTATTTTTGGATTTTAATTTCAATTTATGTTGTTTTTCCTATTTAATTTAGGATTTTGATTTTTCTACTTTATAAAGGTTGATTTTTTCTAGCCTATATAAGGAGTTGTAATCTTCTTTTAAAAAAAAAAGATTAGAGAGGAAAATTGTGAATAAGGGTTTTGTATAGACACCTTTTTTTAACAAATTTTTTTATTATTATGCTTGTTGTTTTACTTGTCTTGTTTTAATCTACATTGGTATAAAAAAAAAGTTTAACTTGTAAGTGAGTCAAGGAGCAATATCAAATATGACCAAGACATCATTAAAGTATCTATAAACTAATAATGAAAAGCATGATGTCAAATAACATAAAACCATTAAATTCTCATAACTAGAGAAGGTTCTCTATGAGTTGCTTGTTTAATACTAAGAATACGTGAATAGAACTAGTCATGAGGAAGGAAAAGGAGTTTATAAAAAAGATGTACCATGTAGATACTTTAGAATTCTAATTTTTTTTTAAGTTGGCTTAGTCACTTTGAATCAATACACGACATCAAGATATGTCATCTTTTTAGAGAAAAAAAAATTAGTTGATATGGAACTCATGGAGAGCAATTTACAGTCCATCAAGAAAAACTAGATCAACTTATCATAAAGATGTTTTCATTATAGATGAAACATGATTGTTTTATAAACTACAACCATATCATTCTCTTGCAACAAAGTAAAGTAACTGGAAGGTAAGAAACAAGACAATGAAAAACTTACAATTATGATTTGCTGTAATAAGAATGGTTATGAAAAAAAAATTATGGTTTTTTTGCAACTATACTGAACCACAATGTTTCAAGAATGTGAACTTAAAAAATATAAATTATAGGTATTAAGCCAATAAATGAGCATGGATGACTAGGATTTGATTCCAAGAATATGTTCAATAACTGATAGAAAAATGGATGGTAAATAAATTCTTTTGATAATTGTCTTGCTCATCTAAAAGCTATTGAAGATTTAAAAAATATTGAATTATTTTTATTGTCATCCACCACAACATCACAGATTCAACCTTGTGATTCGGATATTATATTAGTTTTTAAGATGCATTATCATTATTAATTTTATCTAAATGTTTAGAGGGTTATGAAATTAGGATCCCAAATCTAGAGAAGATAAATATTTTAGATACAATGAATCTTGCAATCTTGACTTGGACAACATATGTTCAAGCTAGTATAATTACAAAGTATTTTCAATAATGTAAAATAACATGGCTTCAGAGAATCTGGATCAATACTTAGATAATTACAGTGTTTAAAAATTGCATGATTTAATTAAAGAGTTGAAGTTTCGTGATACAATGAATGTTCACTAGCTTTTGAACTACCTAGGAGAAAACAAGGCAACTTCAAAATTGTTGAGTAACAAGCAAATTATTGAGAATTTTATAAGAAATGTAAAAAAATATGAAGTTCAAGATGATAATTTTGTATTAAAGCCTATATTGCACAAAGATGCACTCAAAGCAACAATTACATTACATAATTTTCTCATAGGCCCAAAGAACACTATACCAAAGCTTTTTAATGCACTAAAAATGGTTAAAGATGAGATCCTAAGAGACATCAATTTCAAGAAAAAACAAGTAACATTGGAATCATATTTTACAAAGGTTCCTAATTGAGTTACTCAACATGTTTTATATATATATAAAAAACTTAATTTATTGATTGGAATCATAATTTTAATGTACAAGGAGATTATTGATTTATATATCAAGTGAGACCTATGTTGTTTTAATATATTATCTTACAAATTTAATGAATTATTAATTTACCATAATGATCCCAAGTTAAGATTGACTAGAAATATTATTTAATTATAGTTATTAATTTATCTAGTGTTAATTTATTGAGATTATACTAAATTTAGTATATGGATTGTGGGATATAAAAAGAAGAGGATTATCCTTGTTATATAGATAAACAAGTAGCATGTCAAAAAAAAAAATTAATACCCTTGAATGATTTGTTGAAGACTTGACTTGAGATAAATTAATTTTGATTATAAAAATATCCAACATTATAGTGTCAACCTCAATTGCATTATAGTTAGTGAACAAGAAAAAAAACCATGATTTTCATTTTATTTTTTCTTTTCATAGAGTATGTTTGGCCTTTAATTATATTTATTGTGATATGTTGCGTTATGATGTTAAATATATCAAAATATTTGATAATGACTGTCGCACACATTCAACTTCGCAACGATCGTCCTCCTGAACTGGAATCTTCAGGTTGATGGGTGGAAAAAACATGGAATTTTTGTTCTTCCTCAGTAAAAATAGGATGGAGTCACCACTTAGTATTTAGTCACTAGAAACTCTAACTGATCTTATAATCTAGATAAGAAGACTAGTTATGTATAGAGAGGATGTATCACAAAGGTGTTGTTGTGTTTTTTTAAAGATTGGTTTGTCTAAGGTGTAAGAAAAGTTCTTGGTAAAAAGGTCTTTATCTTATCATGTTAAAACCTTACCATTTTAATGTTAAAACATATTTTTTGCATTTTCTTTCAATATTATAAATACATCTTACATATAAGTTCATAATCCTAAATATTCAAACATACAAGATAAAATTTTTAGTATTTTAAAAATATAGGCCAAGTTCTTATAGATTTCATAAATTGTTATTAAATCCAAAAATACTTGCAAATATATCAACAAAACTATTTTTCTTGAATTTTTGTATTTAAAGATGTTAAATCATGCCTTATATTTTTTGTTATGCAAATATGATTATTTATTATCTTTTTTTTTTAAGAAACTAGGCCATATAAAATTTAAAATAAAGTTATATTTGTTTTTTAAAGAAAAATTATAGTTGTTTTTGTGGAAGGGAACTGATTTAATACCGAAAAAACACCTTGCGTGTAGGTCATAATTTCAAGTATTAAATATAAGAGGGTAAAAATATGTGGAATTCAAAATCATTTGCAAAATAATCTTTCAAAAGTTAAAATTTATTAAAAACTGGACTAAGACCCTACTTGGCAAGACATAAATAAAGTATTTTTGTCAAGCTATTTTTAAACATGAAATCAAGTTAAGATGAATTGTCGTCCATCAACTCAAAACTGAGCAATACCAAAAATCCACACAAATCTTATTAATTTTACGAACTTTGTTCAGATTTCATGATAATTCTTATAAAAACTCAAACATAACTCATGCACCAACATTTCATGTTCAAATAACAATCACAACCCCAAAAAATAAACTCGCAATTCAAAACAAATTATCAAATAAAGAACACACATCAATTCAAATCAAATAATGTCCAAATAGTCCAAAATTTATACACAACAATGAGATTTTGTCCCAAAATTCTCAACATTTTATCAATTTATCCAAAAAATAATTTGAGGATATAAATCATGGAAGTTCGTGATATTAAGTTATCCAAAAAATCATTTTATTAGTGTGTGGGTTCACATGCCACAATTCATGAAAGTTCGTTACCTAGTGGATTTGTAGTTCCTCCTCTTCCTCCTCCCTGTGCTGACGATAAACATCACCAATACATGTAAGAACATAAAAATTCCACAAACAGTCTGTTTTATTTCCTTCTTCTCAATCATTTTCTACCCACTACCTCTTAGTTTAACCTCTTTTTTTTCTTTATTGTTTCTCGCTATTATTGATCACCACCGTTATCTTTGGTTGAGTTAGGATGTTGTTATGGTTTTTGGTCAGGTGAAGGTTGTTTGTGGTGGGACGTCATGGCAACTAGTGAAGAGAAGGGTAGCGTACAGATGGGTTTTTTTTTAATAATGATGGTGGTGGATGAGGAAGAGATAATGGTAAGGATATCGGTTTGTTTGTGGTGAAAAGAAGAGGAGAGACTTCATGATTATTGTTGATGTTGCTATTGGAGATAGTGGTAGGTGAAGTCGTGGTTGCTATAAATTGTGGTGAAGAGGAGAAGGGTCAGCGTGAAATGGGTCAATTCACGTTAAAAGAGGGTTATTGGGTTTTAAGAGTGAAAGAGAGAGGGTTGTCTTTGTTTTTTCTGTCTGGAAGGTTAAGGACAGACCAATGAGGTGTTGTATTTAACATTACTAGAAAGTTGATCATGACAAGGAAGAAACAAAGGAAACTATTAATCTGTTTTGGCTTTGTCAAAGAGAGGTAGTGGTGGATGTTTGGCTGATGAGCTTGCGATTGAAGATTATGGTAATAGAAGTTGCTAGAGTCAAGTAATGAGTATTAGTTCTCTTAGGGATCAAGAGTGAAGAGAGGCTGATTTGCTCACAATAGAGGGTGAATAGCTGCTAGTTTGCGAAGATACGTTGGATTATGGTGGACAGAAAATGTCTTGAAAGGGAGGTGAAGAGTATATGTTTTTCTTTGTTAATGACAGAAAGCAAGATAAACCATGGGGGAAGGAGGTGATAAAACAAAATGAAAATGGTCATTTCTTCTTCTTCTTTTTATATGTGAGGAGAATAAGAGTGGGTTACAATTTTTTGATTTCTTTTATTGGTTTTGGAATTTTTTAAGAGCTATGTTATGGTGTGTGATAAATGCTCTTAACTAATTACAATATTTTTTTAGTGTGTGAGATTTCTTCATTATTTATAGACAAAATAATTTTTTTTCCTCTCAACTACTTGGTCTCCAAGCAAACTTGGTGTAGATTACCATTGGAGGTTGGAAAATTGAACGACTTGTGGTTTGCAACAACATAGTCTTTAAGGAATTATTCAAAGTTGGAAAAGAGTAGATCTTCAAGTAATAAATCTCTAAACAACTCTATATTTACCTAACAAGATCCTAGAGACTCCTAAATAATTTTGTTTCATAGTTTTCGCTACGTGTATGATATTCAAGAAACCAACAGTTAGTACTAATGAAACTACCCTGCAACCTAGCTCTTCCAGCTCCTTAATAGAACATCAATCCAATCCTCTTACCCCAAGAAGCATCACGCAAGCCGATACACTTGCACCTGTTGGTTATTCATAAAGGTTATTCATAAACTCCTTCATCTGAACAACCAAATATTGTTGATCTCTCTTCTAGTACTGGAGCTTAAAGAAAGCTCAACTTCACTGAAATTTTTTAGAGGATTGGATTGATGAAATAAAACAAAATGAAAATGGCCTCTCTTGTAATTTTTTAGAGAAGGGAAATCATGGTCATTTCTTCTTCTTCTTCTTCTTTTTGTGTGTGAGGAGAATAAGAGTGGGTTATAATTTTTTGGTTTTTTTCTTGGTTTTGGAATTTTAAGGAGCTATGTTAAGGTGTGTGATAAATGCTCTTAACTAATTGCCGCATTTCTTTAGTGTGTGAGATTCCCTCATTATTTATATGCAAAATATTTTTTTTTCCTCCCAATTATTTGTTCTCCAAGCAAACTTGTTGATCAAGCAACCCAAAATCACTTTGGTTTCTCTTTTTTTTCTTTTCACTTTGGTCCCCTTATCCAATTTGTTTTATATTTTTAATGTATCTTATTTTTTATATTTTGATATTTTTAAAAAAGATAGCATCAACATCGATTCACTAAGAAAAATTTATCAATGATTTTGAAATGAGCGAGTTAAAAATCAAACGCGTTGAAAGTAAATTTTTGAATTTTTAATTCTTTTAAAAGATGCTGAAAATTTCAAAAACAACGCAAAAACGTCAAAATATATTTTTTGGTTTTTTTGTTATTTTTTGGATTTCTCAAAAAAATATATAAAAAAGGATAAAAAATCATGTTATTACAATGAACTATCATGTTATATTGTTAGTAGAATCATTAAAGTTAAAATTAAACATTTTCTTTAAGAAATGATACAATTTCTTTGAAGTTAAATTAATTACTTAATAAATTATTGTCTTTTAAAACATATAAAATATCATAAAAAAATACAAAGTAAAAAAACATTGAATAAATTCTTAATGAATATAACTAGTAAATAATTTCATTAAAATTTATACAAACAAAGAGTTGATATAATTAAAATAAAATAATTAAGGTTGGCTAGTTTTAAAAATCTTAAGGTTATTAACCATTAGTTAATTATAATGTTCAAAAAAAAATTATTAAGGTTATTTAATTTTAAAATATTTAAGGACCTTCTTGTCTTTTAAATAAAATAAAGAACCTTCCAAATTAAAATAAAAATCACTTCTTATTTTATTTTTTAACTAAAAGCTAATATATCTTTAAATGGTTGTTATAACAATCAACTTATACTCTCAAAATTTAAGCAACTAGTTTTTAAAATTCTAACCCAATTTTTTTTTATTGCTTTAATTTAAAATAATTGAATTAATAAAAGCCAAAAAGCAAAAGACTAAACAAACTCTTACTATCAAGAATTAAACTCTTTATGCTAACCTCAATGTTCCTTTCAAATGGTTGAGGCAAAATAAAGCAAATAAAGGCAAAGAAATATGGCTTAACATTATATAAAATGTTAAAGTGATGATATGAAACATCTATCAAAACAAAACCATCTTTTTTTATTTTTTTTATTTACAACTTTCTTTATTTTTCTACACTTTAAATTCCTTAAGTTCCATTCTCCTTAAAACTACTCCTGTCTTTTTCCACATGATGGTACTTTTTAGAACATAAAGCCGTTTATGATGGTCCAAGATCTAGAGTCTCTACTTCTTATTTGATCGAGGTAGTTGTTGTCTCAATCCAGATTACAATACCCTATGAGATTTAGATTCAAATTTTATTCTAGAAGCCTAAACATGACTAAGAAAACACAGGTAAACTCATCATAATTGTATTGGATGAACATTTTGTACAAGTAATAGAGACATGTCAGTTTATTGACTGTGAAAAGCCTGATAATCCATCATATTCCTATATTTTAGTAATGTCAAACTTACCAAAGATAGGTTTTCATCATAACTCACCACTACAATAAAGAACTACATGTGAACATACACATAGTGTTCTCATGCAGCCCCTTAAATTTCCATCAATCCTAATAAGGTCATAATCACCAACTATAGATGGGTATGTTGATGCATCAATACGTCATACACAACCATATATATATCTATTATGTAAATCGGAAGGCATTATAAGATGGTCATGACTAATTGTGAGAAATTTTAGTCAACTAGTGATGGTTGCTCCTAAATTAGGATCTTATTATTAGTATATAAAACTCTCTAATATTGATATGAAGGATCTACAGATAAAGAAGT
>Ga0325404_1009099_pt1 | contig 10138 bp, 8 predicted proteins | sample PopdelMetagenome_18_FD_205664 | JGI IMG/M metagenome (GOLD analysis project Ga0325404, IMG submission 205664) | Populus deltoides microbial communities from Bellville, Georgia, United States - Xylem-Control-R1 | ecosystem: Host-associated > Plants > Phyllosphere > Stem > Wood/Secondary xylem...
TAATGTAACTAAGTAAAACGGTGCGTAATGGAAAGTAATTAATTTGAATTCAAATCAGAAATCTTCTTCTCCCTCCTTCGCTGATAACACCATGCTTGGTACTTAGCTCAATGACCGGGTCAAGCCTGGCGTTATCGGGAAAGAATTTGTCATTCAATTGATCGATTACATTTGCAGCCACGTTCAAAAGCACTAGTCAGTCACTTAGTTGTTGTTGTTTCCCTAGACTAAATCTCATCTCCTCAAAATTATTACTAATTTGCTATAAATTCACATGTTTGAATTTCAAATGTGGATTGAATTTTTATTTTCAAGGAAATTCTTCGTTATATTTTGAAATCTAAAAATTGATTAAGCTGGTAGCTGGACTATAACTAAATTAATTATGTTTCATTTTAATTCCTGTTATGTTAATTATTAATTATATTTGAATTATGTTTGTTTAGCTTAATTTTATTGTAAAATCGTGGAGATGATGCTTTTTTGAATGGTATCACATAACTTGATCAGCTTATAACTGAGGGAAATAATGATTAAATCCAAGTGTTTGGCTCTTGTTTTACTGGCAATGGCTGTTTTGGTCACTTTTCATACAGGATTATTGTCGTGCGCAACCGGAAAGTATAATACCAGACTGAAATTATTGGAAATTCTGAAAATGTTTCATGATGCTACTGCTCACAAGTCATTCCCTAATACCAACTCAGTGAAGTCAGTAGGGCTTGCTTATTACAATCCAACTTCTCAAAGTCATGCAAATATGGATATCCACAGTTTCCGGCCTGCTAGTCATGGTGGAAATATGAAAAGTTTCCGGCCCACTTTGAGTACTCAGAATCAGGGCAGTAATAAGCGGAGTTTCCGACCTGCTTTGAGTGCCCAAAATCATGGTAATGAATTAATGATGTGCAGAGTTTCGGACCAATTGTTCGACCCACTCCAAGTTACAGAAATCATTGTGCAGTTGTGAAGTATGAGGCACCAGCACGGATCATTCCTATTAATGCTTTAAATCCATATCAGGAACGCTGGGCTATCAAAGCCAGAGTAACTGCTAAGGGGGATCTTCGTCGCTATAATAATGCTCAGGGTGATGGGAAGGTCTTTTACTTTGACCTTGATTCTGACGGAGGCGAAATAGGAGTGACCTGCTTCAATGCTGTTGTTGACTGCTGCTATGATGTTATTGAAGCTGGTTATCTGATTTCAAAGGGTAGCTTAAAATCTGCTCAGAATAATATCAATCATTTGAAGAATGAGCGGGAGATATTTTTGGAGGCAACTTCAACTTTGGATCTTTTCCCTGAAGAAGATAATTCCCTACCACAAAAGCAATTCCTTCAAACCCGTAAGTGAAATTGAGATTTCTGAAAACAATTCCATATTTGATCTTATTCGTATTGTGATGTTTGTGAACCCTTCAATTCCTTTATTGAGAAAGAATGGTATATGGAAACTAAAAGAAAGATTCTGAATCTAAAAGATGGCTCGGGCAGGGCAGTTGACTAACCATTTGGGGAGATTTGTGCAACAAGGAAGGTCAAAAATTGAAAGAGATGGTTGATTCTGGGTTTTTCCCTGTTTTAGCTGTCAAAGCTGGGAAGGTTAGCGACTTCAACGGAAAATCGTTGGGAACAATTTGTTATACTCAGCTCTTTTATAAATCCAGGTATTCCTGAGGCTCATGCTGTGAAAGACTGGTTTGATCAAGGGGGCGTGATGATGCTTAGTGCCAGGAGGATCCAAGAATGAGATTCGCAAAATGGCGTCTCAGATCAAGCATGAAGGTCTTGGAAGATCAGATAAGCCTGATTGGGCCACTGAAGGCAAGTGTAAGTTTTATCAAAACAAATTCCTTCTGTTACACAGCTTGCCCTTTGATGATTGGAGATAGACAGTGTAACAAGAAAGTGACAAGATCTAGAAACTCAAGATGGCAACGTAATAGATGCAATCAAGAATTTGACGAGTGTGATTATAGATATCTTCTTCAAGTTCAGATTCAGGGACCACACAAGATTGACTTGGGTAGCCCAGTTATCAGATTTCAGATGGTCTGTCTAGTTGTTCATCTTATTAAGAAGGATTGCTTCCTTGAGTATTTCCATGTTTCAAATGACAGTATAGTGCTTTCAGAGCAACAAAATAAAAGAGAGGTTGTGTTCCTATGTTGTGTTGCATCCAGACAGGAAAAGTAATATTTAGATTTCACAAGTCTTGGACCACGTTACATCTGAAGATTTCACACAGAGGATCATTGAAAGCATCAAACAAGATACATGACATGAAGTTGTAAAAGAATTCCAAACATTCTCAGAATTGTACGTCGCTTAACCCCGCTTGACAGGGTCGAAATTGGAAACTCCGATCACTGCACCAATAATGGCAACAAGCACAACTCCACCAGCCACAATGCTGAGCAAGAAGTTCTTGAGAGATGGAGAAGTCCCAGCCCCAGCTGCTTCAGCTACCTCTGGAATCACCATGGAAGCTGTAAGTGCACCTGCTGTCAATCCAGTGACCAACTTCTCCTTCAACGAAGCCTTGACTTGAAACCTACCACTGGATTTTGATGCTGACATAGCCTTAGATGGCCTCGCTGGGAGTGGCTTGAAGAAAGCCTCAGAGGCTGGAACCCTCTTTTGGCTTGCATAAGTTAATGGCAAGGCCATTGAAACAGCTGAAGTTGAAGCCATTTGTTCCTCTGATCTTCGCTCCTACCCTCTCTACTCTCTTCTCAACAAGAAGCTTTCTTTTGGTGAAATTACCAATATAATTGGTGAAGATGTTATTGTAATGGTTGCCTTACAAGTTGGAGGGAGGGAAGAGGGGTAATGAGAGGTGGAAATTTGAGATATCAGGAAGACTAGACATCTTGATCTGTCCTACGTGGCAGCTTCTCCGTTGGGCATTGGTGGATAAGGTTATCGGATTGGACCAATCACCATCAAGTTTGAAATTTGGAGGAGAGTTCTCGTGGTTGGCAATCCCAGCACTGCATATTTGGATATCCCTTCACTTGTAAGAACTGTTTGGGCCCTTCCAATGGGCCCAAGTGGATTGAAATGCCCAGAGTTTAGGTTTAAAGCCTTTTAAGGCCAGCCCAAGGCATTTTAAATAATCAGGTCAACTATGCCTCGGAACCGAGAAGAGATCAAACTAGACAAAAAGAGAATAATCAGAATGATGATGGGAAACAAGATGCTGAAATGGAGAAGAAAACAAAAATATGAAAGAGAATATTAAAAATCACAGCCTCGAGCGACAAGTAGAAGAGAAGAAGTGCAAAAATCACATTTCTCTCGGAGTCTCAACAACTAGAAAACACATGGCAAATGCTATTATTTTTTGAACCCCCAAATATGGCAAAGAAAATCCCAGCTTCAAAGACACCAGCCACCACCAAGTCGACTGAAATTCAGATTTCAGGCACGAGAAGTGAAGCAGAGAAAGAAAATAAGGTGAAGAAATTTGGGACAAAGAAGAGGGACCATCATCTTGCAAGCGTTGGAGCTACTGAAGCTGCTGTCCCGACATAGCTGAGGTGAACTTGTTGAGGCAGAAGATGGTACTTAATACCAAGATCTTCGAAACATTTCTTCAACTCTAACACTAGATCAGATCTTCTGTTTCCCCTATCTCCACTGTTCTGGAAGTTTATAGTGTGATTAGCATAGAGGGCCATTCTCATCTTATTCACATTCTCAATCTCTTTAACTTGAACACTGTGACCAGGCCGCCAGTGCTGTGGCTTGCTCTCCAGGTACCTGATACATCAAAACAAAGCTACTGAATGAGAATTGACAAGAAGGAACAAGTTCAGAGAATACATGGTCGACGAAATCAAAACAGAGAAGAAACAAAATGTAGTAAAACAGAAATGGGCAATATTCGGTCAATCAGGCTAATCCCCTCTGCCGATCTTCACCAGCCCCCCTCGACTTATATGATACATGTATAGAATCTCTGTCTAAATCAATCATTTGTATATGAAATGACAATAAGAAAGATAAAAGACATCTGTAAAAGACTTAACGTACGTTTTTATCCTAGCTTTCAGAGCTCCAATAGTCTCAATTGAAGTGGATATATCAACAGCGAATTCCACAGAATCACTCATTTCTGGGCTCCTGTAAAAGTTGCTGATAGGTTTGGTAGCAAGAACTGTATTTGGATAGAATATTTTCTCATTGTCGTATCTTAAAAAGACAGTGGTCAAAATGTTCATCTCTTCAACAACCATCTGCAACGAGCCAGTCAGAGTGTCAGTGTACATGGTTGACCTTCGCATTTTAATGTTGCAAGGATCAGGGACACATACCTGCACTCCATCAATGACACAACGATCACCAACATCAAATGGGTGCATGACGAACACAAATATGATAGCTTCGAACACGGTCTTGGCACTGTTACCAAAAATGAAAACCACGAGTAATAATTGAGATGAAATGAAGACAAGCACTTTGGTTGTTAAATATCCCATCACAAGCAACCACACAGCAACGATCACAACAAACACAGCAGCAGAAACCAATTTGTTCAGCTCCTCAATGGCTGTTTTTGTGTCATTCAAGGAGTGTGCCAATGATTTGCGCTCATTATAAACATTCACCTGCAAACAGGAACCGTGTTGCATGAGCAAATATTCAAAAAGTTCACTTCAACAAGTCTAGTGTTCTATACCCCAATTCATAATACAGTCCGTTGAGAAACATGACATAAAACTATGATGATTTGGTAGGCAAACTGACGCCAAATTTCTTTAAAAATTAAGCATCTTCATGCATAAGCTCATAGCAGTTTAGTCTATTACGAATAAGATTTAGTTAAAGTTTTTACTAACAGTAAACCAAAGTGCATGCAAAGACAAAATAAGTAGCTGAGGACAAGTGTACTGGCAGTGGCACTATCTCTAGTCTTGAAAAGATCTAGACAAGGCAGGTAAGAAAAAAGAGCTTGGTTGCCCTTGGACCATTTGTAAGAAAAGATTTGACAAAGATCTTACCAGCCAATTTTTTAAAGCTGATCTCTTGATCTTTCGAGCTTCTGTTGCTCCTTCAAAGAGTGGAATTACGTTGTCCACCTCTTCCTTTTTCATGAACCGCAAGAGGTCATCTTCATCAATGTACCTAGCACATTAAACAGGAAAGAAAGTGAGATCATTGCAGATTAAACTATCTTCAATTTCATCATGACGAATAAATTGCAGGGACTTTAAAAGGCAGATATCCTCACTTGCTATGAGGCTTTGCCACATTCCTGAAAATCTTATAAGCCGCAGCCCTTGCTTCCCACTCACTAGTAATCTCTTCATCCTTCTTCTCAGCATCATCCTCATCACTCTGGTCAAGGTTGTTGGAGAGAGTGGATAAGCCAGAACCACTAATCACATTAATCAATCCCTTCATGGTCCAAGCAGAGATCTTCCCATGTTTCATTTTCTTAAGCTTATCAACATCAATCACCTCTTCTTTTTTCTCTTCATTCCGTTTGTTAGTATTCGTAAAACTCAACTGGCCCGGCAGCGTCTTAGTGCTCGCAATGCTTTCAGCCATCTCCATCACGGGAGGCCCAGAAAGAGTTATGAGAACATACTGATGAAATATTGATTCCTGAATTCTATCAAAGAATCTAGTAACATGAAAAGAAGAAGCTAGTAACTTGAGTGAAAAGGTTTTCGCCAGCCATATAGCAGCCCCGATGAGACAACCAGCAAGGGCTCTTGTAATTTTATTCAGAATCTTGGTAGTTCGCCTGGATCGTTTAACTCCACTTTCAAACAACAAACCCCAAGCTAGCAGTACCAAGCCTAACCAAATAAAAGCCTGAACACTCTTTTTCAACCCATATACAAAATAAAGCACCTTCTTCTTAAGCAAGAAGTTCCTTTCAATCAAGAAAACCAAAACATTCATAAACCACTCGGTAAACAATCTACCACTGAAAATAACTAATACGAGCACACACCATTTCCACAACTTCAAACTCCAAATCTTTGAATTCAGCAATCCGTCAACAGTCAAGCTGGCAATTAACAGTCCCATAATGCACACAAATGCAACCAACTCAATCAAGGGTAATATTTTCCATTTCTTACCCGTAATTTTGCCCAAATTAAGAATTGCCGTCCTATAGACCTCATCATCATCATCGTCTAGTCCTGGCGTTCCAATCAAGGGTGTTTTTGGGGTGATTGGAGCTGACCTCAAGTTATCCCTTGGTGTAGTAACAGAAAGTGTGTGATTTGGTGAAGCAACATTAAGCGGTGAGCTTGAATTCCCTGACTGGCCGGTCTTCATCTCTTCCTTTAAGATTGCATCATATGGATAGGATGGCTCTACCAGTCTTGATTTTGGCTTCGGAAATTCAGACCTTGCAAGTGATTTTCTTCTTGTTATGGAGTCTGTTGTTGGGATTTTTGGAGGCTTGTGTGGTGTTGGACTCGGAGCTGGGCTTGGCTTTGGTATCTCTGAAGAAGGAGATGTTTGAACTCTCACCGACAGATTCTCGAACTCTGTCAGCTCAAGATTTGATGATGAGTCTTTTGGAGAAGAACCCGACTGGGAATTCTTTGAAAAGGAGTAAGCTTTAGTAGTAGCATCTTGATTCGTGGTTGAAATGTGAATCACCACGTCATTTGTTCCTTTCTTGTCTATCACTCCTTTGCCAGCTTCCATTTTACTCTGTCTCTCTCTCTGAAAAAACCCTGATTTCTTCTGACATGAATTTGATCACGAGGAAAGACTGTGTTTTCCACTTCCCTGGGGAAATTGCAGAAAAAATCTCCCGGGAAAGTTGTAGATTTTCTGTCAAATCCCCACCAGAAATCAGAAAATGGATGGACTCAAGCAGGGTTTAGAAAAAGACAAGACAATCAACTAGTATGTTTGGTTTACGATAAGAGGAAAGTTGAAGATAAAAGAAGATAACTTGGAATCTTGGGAGCTGCTTTGCTAGTTTCTTATGAAATGAATTTGTTGTTAGAACACACACAAAAACAGCCCTAGCTAAGCTTGATAGTGTGGATATATGTCTGTATGTTCTGATGATTTGAAGAATGGGAATAGAAAATCTGGGAAAATCAGAGAGCTATAAAGCCATGGCCATGAATAGTTGCAAGTGACCAGTAGTTGACTGATACACGAGACGCTTAGGCGAAGGGACACACCGTCTCACAGAGGGAGGGAGAGACGCACGTTTAACATAGACTCTGTTAATGAATTGGGATCGCGGGAAATTCTGCTTTAAAAAAGTATCGCCCGTCTGATCTCAATCAACAAAACCACAGGCTTACCGCATAAAAACTTTGACATCTCATCTTCTTTTCTATTTTATTTGATTTTAGGCCGGTTGTAATGCTGTCTTTTGGAGTGTTCCTGCTTTACTTTCTGGTGTTTTTAATTTGAATAAATATTAAATTAATTCTTTTAATATTTTCTAATAAAAAAATTAAAATAATTCTAAAAAATTCATTTTAATCTATTTTCAAGTCAAAATCTATTTTGAAAAGTAACCTGCACTACAATCTTAAATACACACTAAATAAATAAAATGAGATAAAAAATTTAACAAAACCTAAAACATGAGCTTTTCTATTCAAGTTTATCTTTTTATATTTATAAGCTGATAATTGAGTTATATTATTTATTTATTTTAGGTTATTGTGAATATTATAAAAAAAATTTGTTTGTTTGCTGTCATTTTTTGATTGTTTAATTAAAATAAAATTAATATATTTAATATAATTAAGTCTAGAGCAGTTAAAAAAAATCAGGGCACAGCCAGGATTGATCTGTAAGATGTAATAATGGAGTCGTTTATTTATTATCTATATTTGGCCAGCCCAAAACTGGAGGATTGCTCTTTCAAGGCATGAAGTGTTACATTCTCTGTTCTTATAAATCAATTCAAAGCGTGCAAATTGAATGAGATTTGGTTTCTGTGTTATATTAAAACAAAAAGAATCACAACACCTCCTCCTCCCGTCGGTCGTTTTTCTTGTCGGAGGACCAACAACTTGGTAGCTGTGTGCTCAGCAGTCCAATCGGATGGCTCCTGGGATGACGTGATAATGCCCATGGGACCATGCAGAATTGCAGCGTATTAGGTGTAATGACAGGTTAAAGGAATTGTTGTAACAAATATTTTAAGGTGCTTGTCCGTTTCCCATAAAAATAAAATGCAATATTGGGTTTTTAGTTTCACAAGTTGTCATTTCATATATATATATATATATATATATATATATATATATATATATATATATAAAAATATATATAAAAGATGTTTATATCACTCTCTACTCATGTCTGTATTGTTAATCTATATTCAAATCACATAAAATTGAAAATAATTGCTTAAGATAAAAACAAAAATCACAAAAACATAGTGTTAGGTGAGGGTTTATAAGTCTCTGGCAGCGGCTTTCGTAGTTCATCGTTGACTGCAGATGTCATGTATCTCATATATATATTGCCCTCTTAATGCTATCAATGTTTTAGTAAAAAATAATGCATGATAATAAGAAAAAACAACATTTATATATATATATATATATATAAACTAACTAATAATTCAATTTAATAATTTGTAATGTAATTGTTTTCATATTGTGTGTATATATATATAAAAAGAAAATGGTGATAACTATATTTCAGAATTCATTATAAAATAAGAAGCATAATTTTTTTTTGGGAATAAATAATTTCAGAATTCATTATAAAATAAGACATGATAGGGGTATGTTGTGATGCTGCAGCCTGCAGCACCCAAGCGTAAGCTGGAGGCGAGCCCTATAGAGTTGCAGACACCTAACGCTTGGCTGCCAGGCTTGGGCGCTGGGCAGGCCGTTGTCGCCACTTGGCGCTCGGTCTGCCCAGCCTTGGGTGCTTGGGCTGCCTATCTATATGCTAGGCAGACCAAGCACACATGTGGCGCTTGAGCTGAATGCTAGTGTGGTGGGCAAATCAAGAGTGCACAAGTGACGCTTGAGTTGATTATTGTGTGAGAAATATTATTATTTTTATTATAATTACTATTATTAATAAAATAATTAATAAATTTAAAAGAAAATATTATTGTTACTATTGAAAACATATTATTATTTGTATTATAATTTTTTATGTTATTTTTTTTATAAGAATAAAAAGTTATTCTGTGGCGTAGTATTTTTCTTATAATACAAAGTATTTTTATAAAAAATATTATTATTTGTGTTCTAAAAATTATTATATTTCTTATAATTCAAAGAATTAATATCAAAATACTATTATTTGTGTTCTTAATATTATTATTTTTCTTATAATTCAACGTATTCTTATCAAAAATATTATTATTTGTGTTATAATATTATTATTTTTATAATAACTCAAAGTTTTCATATAAAAAAATATAATTATTTGTGTTCTAAATATTCTTGAAATTAAAAATAGTATTATTTGTGTTGTGAATATTATTATTTTTACTATAATCAAAAGTATTAATATTAAAAATATTATCTTTTCTGGTCTAAATATTATTATTTTTATAATAATTAATATTATTAATAAAATAATTACTAAATTAGAAAACAAATTACTCTTGATATTGAAAAACAACCATAGATTTGATTTGAAAAGTAAAACTAAAAATTACTATTATTATTATTAGTATTATTATCATTAATAAATTTTAAAAAATTATTATTACTATCGAAGAAAAATCACGTGGGGACACATGGCGCTGGGTCATGCCTCAGTGCTGGGCACACCCTGCACCATGTGGCGCTTGGGTTGCCTGCCAAGGATTGGGCACCCTACAGCGTACACATGGCGCTTGGGATTCGCTGGCAGTGACCCACGCCAGCGCCCCACTTTAGTACACCTAACGCTTGGGTCATGGCGCTGGACCCAAGGGGAATGGGTCTAACGTCACGACCCCCGATTAATAAGTCTAGCATAAAGACCCAATTCTATTGGGTCCTCTATCAAGAGCCTAGGTTCCATGATCCTAGGATTCTAAATATTATTTTTTGTTTTAGAAATATTATTATTTTTATTATAATTACTATTTTTAATAAAATAATTAATAAATTTCACAGAAAATTATTACTATTAATATTGAAAACATATTATCATTTATATTCTAATTTTTTATG
>Ga0325404_1009101_pt1 | contig 10138 bp, 8 predicted proteins | sample PopdelMetagenome_18_FD_205664 | JGI IMG/M metagenome (GOLD analysis project Ga0325404, IMG submission 205664) | Populus deltoides microbial communities from Bellville, Georgia, United States - Xylem-Control-R1 | ecosystem: Host-associated > Plants > Phyllosphere > Stem > Wood/Secondary xylem...
ATTTTGGATGAATAAATTGAGCTGTCTGTTTATTTTTTTAATTACCTTGGTGAAGGACCACTGCAATTATCTCATGTTATATTAGATTAAAATTCTAGCCCTTCCATAAGACTAGTGCCTTTTTTTTATCAAAATTTATACACAGTATGCCTTGTCTTTTATTTTTGCACCAATTTTTCATGACGATTTACAAAATTGATGTGTAATGTTTTTGTCATACATGCATGTTTTATGGAAGCACTAGAATTTTGATAGAATGGTAATTAATTTTAGCTCGTGTCATTATATATTGCATTACATGTTTGATCTAACTACCACACACACACACACACAAACACACACACACACACACACACATATATATATATATATATATATATATATATATATTTAATGGTTTAAATTCATTTTTGGGACTACAAGTCTTCTGCTTTGAATTTCAATGTTGTTTACGTTGTTAATTGTTTTACATACTTACATGTTAACTACACTTCCATCTAAGATTAGTCAAATTATTAGCATGTTAAAATTCATTATGTTTGCTTTCAAATATGTTATCCAACTAGGAATGGAATGTTCTGAAACTATGGATAAAGCTGCTTGGAATAAATAAATTTTGCACGTCTTTTGTGACCTTTGCATTAAGGCCATCGAATGGGAATGAGACCGAATACTCATTTCGACAAAGCTAGTTGGAAATATTTGTTGACAACTTTCAAATAACAAACTGGTCATGCATTCACTAAGACACAACTGAAGAACAAATAAAATAGCTGCAAAAAGGATTGGAGGATATGGACGAAGCTCATTTCCAAAACTGGTGTGGGCTGAAGTAATGAATTAGGAACAATTTCTGCAAGTGATGAGTGATGGAAAGCAAAAATTCAGGTTATTTGTCATGATTCTTAATCTTTAATTTGTTTAAATCTCAGTTTAGTAATTACTAAAATCTTTAATTTGTTTAAATCTAAGTTTAGTAATTACTAAATTATTTGAAGTTGCACTAAATAATTTCATTTATTCTGTGTAGGAAATAAGAGGAGCAAAAACGTTTAGGCAAACTAGTATTGAACCGTCTTTACGTATGAAGTTCGATAGAATGTTCTCGAACATTGTTGCTACTGGAGAGTATACATGGGCACCATCGTCTGGAGTCCTCTGTGATGATAATGTTGGTATTGATAAGGATCCAAATACCAATAAGGAACAACCTGATTTGGAAGAAGGAAGCGGTGATTTAAAAGAGGATGGAATTCCAAATTTCACCGATGATGTTTGTAACATGGTTAGAGGGGTTAATATGTCCAGTAGTAACAACACATGCAGCAGTGGGAAGAGAAAAGAAAGAGAATGTTATGAGGTTCAAGCTGGGAAAAAAAAGAATTCTAGAATTGGGGCATAACTATTGTCACGTTAGGATCAATTAGTTGATAACATGTCAAACAATAGTGATTCAACATTTGTTTGTAAAGATAGGAAAAAGGTGTAGTATTCCTTAGGTTATGAGCGAGCTTAACTCAATTGAAGGAGTTAATATCAGAGATGATTTTCAGGTTTTGCTACTAAGTTTCTAGGTTTGAGAAGGAATAGGGATATAAGGTCAACTATGGGTAATCTTGAAAATAAGATAAAATGGTTGCAGAGAATGTATACACGGCATAAAGCACCTTAGTTAGAGAGAGATATATTCATCCCAATTGCATGATTTCATTTATTCTTTGGTAATATTATTGAGAATGTTATTTAACATGTTTTGAAATTTCTTGTCATTTATATAAATTTGCATATTAATGTTGTAGCAATTTTCTCAAGATGATATGGAGTAATGATTCCTTCATGATGGTTCAGGAGTATAAATAAATTTAACTATTGAAGATATCAATTGTTGGCGACTATAATCATTTAAGTTATGGAACATTCATATTTATTATGTTCATGTTATGAAAGGTAAGTTAATTAAGTTAAAAACTTCAGTGCTATTTGATCATTGTTGAGTATGATAGATTACGATCTAGTTAAGTAATTCTGGGAAAATACTATTTAATTTATCGTGAAATTGGTTGATAATGTGGACAATGCTTTTAGTTTTATTTGACGGAACAAATTTGGCTTACGAATTATTCAACGCAAGAAATCCAATTATTCAGAATTTGTATATATGCACAATGTTATATACATATTGTGTCTTTCCAATAACAAAATTGATTTAAAGTAAAATGTAAACTATATATGAGTGTAATTAATTGTAAAGAAAAGAAATAAAACATATGAAAAGTCAAACATGTTTACAAAAATTTCAATCATATATCACGAGATGCACAAATCAAAATCTAGGATCTCAAATTCAACAAGCAATTAATTGTGGCAAATTGAAGGTATAGGAAAACTTTTCACATGGGGACAAAATACATTACATTACATGTTGTACTATAATTCTACGAGAAATAAATAGAAATGACATGACATGATAAAGGAATAAAGGAATCAAAATGTTTACAAATGGTATAGACAAATAAAGTTTACATGTTGTACGCAACTTGTACAAGAAACAAATAAAAAAGACATGGCATGATAAATGAATCAAAATTTTTACAAATGGTGTAGACAAATAGAGTTATGAATAAATGAATTATTAAAGAACAAAATCTGTACAAAAGATAATAATAGATGTAGAGAATTATTGTCGTATTAAAGTTTTCCATACAATAGCAATAATATCAAAGTCATGCCAAGCACAATGTCAATATACCTTCGTAGTTTTATCAATTACATTTATCTCTATATTCTAAATAAGGATTTATTTCTTTTCTCCAAGTTCATATATTATTGTTGCCAAAGAACATCAATTCTACAAGAATCATTTACACATCAGATCATAATAAAAACACAGAGGTAAGTAATTTACAATAATAATGTTATTATTCATTTATTTTTCCATGTATATTTGGTTTTTGTTATTGTGTTTGTTTTGAAAAACTGGTGTTTAACATTATTCATTTGTTTGTTTATTTAGCATTATAAATATGGAAGATGCATGTTTTAATGCAATATTCAGTGAAGATCTTAATGATGATTATGAAAATATAATGAATCATGTTGTTGATCACATTAATTATCATGATGGTAATGACAATGGTGGCTCAAGAGGGGATGATGATGATAGGGAAAATGACGACGACAACAACGACGACAACGATGATAGTGATGAGGATGATGAATCATTTTAAAGATGAGAATTTGATAGGAAAATTTTAGTTGTGTGCACAGCTGGGGCAATAAACATATATTATATTAATTATATGCATAAAGAACCGTGTATGGTTTCATACCACACAGAGTATGTGTTGGTTGATTGAAGTTTAAGAGGATATTGGAAACGATATGTCAACATGTTTAGAATGGACACATTAACTTTGTTGAGCCTGTGCAGTGATTTAGAAACAAAGTATGGGTTAAAACCTTCTAGAAGAATGAGTGTTACTAAAAAAAAATGGCTATATTTCTATATACAATAACACTAAGAGCATCAAATAGGAAGGTTCAAGAGCGATTTCAACATTCAGGTAAAATCGTTAGTAGATGCATTAAAGAAGTCCTAGTACTAATATGTTTGTTTGCGATGGATGTCTTAAAACTAGAGGACCCTGATTTTACAAACACTCCATGAGAAATTGCAATGAATCCAAGATATATGCCTCATTTCAAGGTAAGACAAATGTTTGTTAAATGTGAAAGAAAATTATTTTCTGCATGCTAATAAGTAATGACGTTATATTTCTGATTGGTTTTCATGTAGAATTGTATTGGTGCAATTGATAGCACACATATGTGGGCCTGTATATCAACTAAAAATCAAATTCTATTTATTGGAAGAAAAGGTGTACTGACTCAAAACATAATAGTTGCTTGTAGTTTTAATATGCAGTTCACGTTTGTATGGGCAGAATGGGAAAGCAGTGCCCACGATATACGTATTTTTCTTGAGACTATTGACAATAGTAATATCAAATTTTCTAAATCACTAAAAGGTAGGTATATAATAGAAATTGTTATTTAATTATAATTACAATAATTTGCTTTTTATTTCCTAATATTATGACAAATTTAACATGTTGTTTGTAATTACATGTAAATACTATTTGGTCGATGTTAGATATCCCAATAAGTATGGGTATTTAGGTCCATATAAAGGTGAGAGATATCACTTACAAGATTTTAGACGTCGTGGATAACCAAGAAATCGACAAGAAGTTTTTAATCGTACTCACTCATCGCTACGTAATGTGATAGAACGTTCTTTTGGAGTATGGAAACAGAGGTGGAGGATTTTACAAAACATGCATGTTTATCCATACAAAACGCAAGTTGAAATTGTAATGGCATTAATGGCACTACATAATTACATTAGAAAGAGATCGCATGATGACGTAGCATTTGTAGAATTTGATCGCAATCCTAATTTTGTTCCTGATGATATTTTACTTGATGTTGTTGCACACTTAGAAAGCCATGGTACCTCGAGGCCTAGTTGGATGGATTTTGTACGTGATGGAATTGCAGATAGTTTAATGGAGCAGTAAAAAATATTTTGTATCAAGTGTTGTTTATTTTCATGATGTGTAATAGTTAAATCTACAATATTTTAATTAAAAATCATCAATATTAATATATGTTTTTTTAGCCATTTTGTAACCTCAATTTGAAAAGCATTTTTAACCAAACACATTAAACTATTTTTTTTCAGCTTCAATTTCAACCACAGTTTTAACCAAACATATATTTTATCAAACCAACATCAACTAAAAGTGCTTTTTATAAAACAGTTTTTTTCAAATAACAACCATAAAAGCTACCACAATACCAAACATATATGTCTAGGTGAATAGGATTTAAAATGAGAGGCCAGTTGTGGGCTTTTCTCCCCTAACGAGCTTTTCTTTATTTTTATACTTGGAGCCTTCTTTGAAGTTGTAGCTGATGACCAGTGCCGTGAGCATTATCATAAGGCTTTATGTATATAGATATGGATTTGTACATTCCACACCTTGTTAATATAAAGACACATTATTTGAATAAGCTTCCTTATATTGGTGTGTATATGTTTCCATTTGAACTTGGATGGTTGAATTGGTGATTTCCATGGACTCCCATTGATGAACTAATATTAAAGTTAATTCCATTTTGGGGCCATACAAATATTCATCCTGTAAGAGCAGTTGATGTTAAGAATTACTCTAGATGAGATTGTACGAGGTTGTAAATGTGCTTGGAGTTTTATCATCGTGTTGTAACTGTAAGGTTTTGTAAACCAGCAATTATCAACCACAACAATTTCATATGGCGTTGGAGTATTATATATAGGAAAGCTTTACAAAATAGGAGAGGAGAATAAGGAAATAATTGTTACAGGCTATACAATGAATTACATACTATAATTAGAATTAATCAATTCCTAAACAAACATTGCACAATCAACTGTAATGCAATCAACTGTAATGGCATGATTTTCTCCTTAATGTTTGGATTGATTCTCTCTTGGATTGTCTGCAGGAGATGAGTCTGTGTTAGATCCAATACTCCCCTCAAGTCAAGCGTGGTTGGGAACACGCAAAGCTTGGACCTAAAGAGCACAAACAGAGATTTTGATGGACTTTTAGTGAAGATGTCCGTAATTTGCAAGTTGGACAACACATGTTGAATCTTTAAGACACCATTGCATACTAACTCGCGGACAAAGTGAATATCAATGTTAATATACCGAGATCGTTTTTGAGCTACAGGATTGCAAACCATGAAAATGGCATTGGCATTATCATAAAGTAGAGTTGGCTTGTCTGATAGCTGAAGGTGTAAGTCTTGAAGAATGTTTAACAACCATTTGACCTCAACTACAGTGAGGGTTATTGCTTTGTATTCAGATTCTACAGAAGAGCAAGAGACCGTAAATTGCTTTTTAGAGGTCCAGGAAACTACATTATCACCTAAGAAGATGGCATACCCAGATGCTGATCGACTTGTATCAGACAGCCAACCCAGTCAGCATCTGAGAAAGCTGAGATGCTGAAGGTGGTGGATGGAGTGATTTTGAGAGCAAAGTGCAGAGTTCCTTTAACATATCGGAGGCTCTTTTTAAAAACCTGGAAATGGTGTTCGCTTGGGACATGCATGAATTGACTTATTGAGTTTACTGCATGTGTAATAACTGGTCTAATAATGGTTAGATATTGAAGTGCACCAACTAAGGATCGATAGGTAGTGGGGGAATGAAAAGGATTGCCATCAGTAGTTAAATGTTGGGAAACAATCATAAGAGTGCCCAACCGGTTTGGAATCAAGGAGGTCAACTCGAAGTAGAAGATCTCTCGTATACTTTAGTTGACTCAGAAATATTCCAGTTGTAGAATGAGTGACTTCTAGACCCAAGAAATAATTCAAAGTGTCAAGATCCTTCATAGAGAACTCATGACGTAGCTTGCGAATGAAAGTATCGATAAGGGCCATATTGCTTGCTGCCTGTGATGATAATATCATCGATATATAATAATAAGTAAATAATCTCGTGAGCTGATTAATAAACAAATAAGCTGGAATCAGCTAGACTGCTATTAAAGCCAACAGTGAGTAAGAAATGGCTAAACCGATGGAACCATACTCTTGGTGCTTGCTTCAGGCCATAGATTGCCTTTTTAAGACGACAAACATGAGTTGGATGAGAGGAATCAGCATAGCCTAGTGGTTGTTCCATATAAACATGTTTTTGTAAAAAACCATGCAATAATGCATTTTTCACGTCAAGCTAACACACGTTCCAGCCATAAGATACTGCAATGGAGAGAACAATGCGAACTGTTGATGCTCGAACAACTGGACTAAAAGTGTCATTAAAATCAAAACCACAGAGTTAAGTATAACCTTTTGCAACAAGGCGTGTTTTAGGCCTATCAATGAAACCATCCAAATGATATTTAGTGCGAAAAACCCATTTGGATCCAACCACATTAGTAGGAGGTGGTTGTGGAACTAGTTCCCATGTTTAATTGAGCTTGAGAGCACGAATTTCATCCTTCATGGCAGCAAGCCATTCTAGGGATTTGGCAGCACTTTTGAAACCCTTTGGTTCCTTCATAACTAAAAGAGATGATAATAAAGGAGATGATGGGATCTGACAAACATAACTGTAATGTTTGGATTTGGAGATGCCTGCTTTGCCACAAGTGATCATGGGATGAGAATTATGATGTGAAGCTAATGCTATTGGGATTGTTGGAAGTTGCTCTGCTTGAGGATTAAAGACAAGTGGCACTGAAATTGATAAGCTTGGAGATGGAAGCAATTCCAAAACACATGATTTACATGGCATGGATGAAGTTACTGATGATGAAGATGAAGGTCCTGCAGAAGAGTTAGTACTGGACATAACAGGATGCGATGAAGTGGGATCATGAAAGGCAATAAAATCTGAGATGGCAGAGGAGGGTTGCATACTAGAAGAAGAAAATGGGAATACATTCTCATCAAAACAGGCATGTCGAGTGACAAACACTCGATGAGAAACAAGATCAAGACATCGAAACCCTTTGTAGGAAGTGTGGTAACCAAGAAAAATACAAGGAAGACTTTTTGGTTCAAATTTATGCTTGGCATAATCACGCAAGTTTGGATATAAGCATTTAAAGATTTGAAATGTAGTATAAAAAGGACACTTACCATATAGAATTTCAAAAGAAGATGTCCCATTCAAGACTAGTATTGGCAAGCGGTTAATGATGAAAACTGTAGTGCTAAAGGCTTCAACCCAGAAGTGAAGAGGAATAGTGGAATGAAACACCATTGTGAGACCTGTTTCGGTGATATGCCTATGTTTTCTCTCTGCTCTACCATTCCGAGATGGTGTATAGGGACAGGAAAACTGGTGATGTATTCCACATTTAGTGAAATGAGACTGCAAATTCTTATTGATGAATTCCCCTCCCCCATCACTTTGGAAAATCCTTATTTTCGTTGAGAATTGATTCTCAACCAAAGATTGAAAGTTAAGGAATGTCTGGTAAAAATCAGTTTTGTGTTTTAATGGATAAAACCAAGTAAAACGTGAGTGATCATCGATAAAGATAACATAATATTGATATCCTGAGATGGAAGTTATGGATGCTGGACCCTATAGATCGCAATATATAAGACCAAGTATGGTGTTGGAGCGACTGTCACTTGTTGGAAATGGCAATTTATGGCTTTTAGCCTTTTGACAATTAACACACAGAGATGGATTTGGCAATATAGAAGAGAGGGATAAGGAACCTTGTTTATTAAGAATGGAAATTATTGTGAAGGAGACATGTCCTAAACGTGCATGCCAAATGGCAAAGGAATTACAAAGATTGGATTTGGTAATAACAGTAGAGAAGGCTTGGTGTCCACGCTTCGGTATATAAAGACCATCAACATGTTTACTGCTTGCCACCACCTTTTGAGTTTGAAGATTCTGTATGATAAAATCATTGTCAGTAAAAGAGACAGATACAGGATAGTCATGGGTGAGTTTACTGACAGAGAGCAGATTTTTAATTAAGGCTGGGACGACAAGAACATCATTTAATTGAAGATTGGGAGTGGGGGAGCAAGAACCAGTATATGTTATGGGTAAAGAGGATCCATTACCATCAATAACCTTGTCCTTACCAGTGTAAGGTTCCACCTTATCAGGTTGAGATGCATCAATTGTCATGTGGGCTGATGCACCCGTATCTGTATACCAATCTGCAGGTTCATTGCTAATGGTACAGTGGGCAAGATCTTCAGCAAGATTAGCATCAGGTTTGATGTATCTGCGGTTGCAATCCGTGGCATAGTGTCTTTCCTCACGACAGATTTGGCATTGAGGAGGACGTTTATACTGCTACTTGCTACGGTTTCCTCCCTTTGATGGTCCTCCTTTATATTTGTGTTGACAGTTGTTAGAGTTTCCATATCGGTTTGAAGATGCAGCAGAGAAATTTGCTACATATGCAGGGATCCCTGTATTATAATCAATAGACTTGGAAAAAAGATTAAAGCTCTCTACTTTAGGAACAATATCCTTGAAACTGGGAATAGGGGTTAAAGAGAGTTGAGTGATGGAGAAAGTTGAAAATTCATGGCCTAAACCACGTAGATACCAGTGCACCTTGTCAGTATCTTCAACTGGACGTCCCATTGCTGATAATTGATCACAATGAGCCTTAAATATTCAAGAGTCTTTAGAAATACAACGAGAGCCACGCTTCATGAGATGAAGTTCATCTTTTATTTGAAGTTCACGGACCTTAGATTTTTGGCTGAAAGTAGTTTCAAGAGAGTTTCAGACATTTCTTGATATTGTAAAGCCAATAGTAATAGAAAGTGCTTCCTCTGTGAGAGAAGAAAGCAGAAGGCTCATGACGAGTTAATCAAATTGCTTCCAAATATTATAAGCTGCAGGATTAGTGGAAGCAGAAGGCATTGGTATTGAGCCATCAACATATCCAAATAGTTTTTGACACTGCAGTAGAGGAACCATTTGACTGTGCCAAAGAAGAAAGTTGGTGGACGATAGTTTGATAGTAACCATGTGAACCATGGTGTTGAAAGAGAGAGTAGAAAAAGAGTTTTCTGAGGCCATAGGATTAGATGAAAGTTAGTCTTATGGCTTTGATACTATGTAAGGTTTTGTATATTAGTAATTATCAACCACAGTGATTGCATATGGCGTTGGAATATTATATATAGGAAAGTTTTACAACAGAGGATAGGAGAATAAGGAAATAGTTGTTATAGGCTATACAAGGAATTACATCCTATAATTAGAATTAATCAATTCCTAAACAAACGTTGCATAATCAACTTTAATGGCATAATTTTCTCCTTAATGCTTGGATTGATTCTCTCCTAGATTGTCTGCGGGAGATCAGTAACCTAGGTCCCGGAACTATATGCAATCCTAGTTTATCGAGTTGCAGCCATGGTGTTTTCTTTTCTCGTCTCCTCATGGTGATCCTGACATCAAGTTTTTCTGTATTCTGTGCTGTTGCATATTTGAATTACTTAATTGAAATGTTAAGAGCTATTATCCCTCTTGAATCAATCTAAGAATTTGAGACTGATAAAAATATAAAGGTGAATT
>Ga0325404_1009104_pt1 | contig 10135 bp, 15 predicted proteins | sample PopdelMetagenome_18_FD_205664 | JGI IMG/M metagenome (GOLD analysis project Ga0325404, IMG submission 205664) | Populus deltoides microbial communities from Bellville, Georgia, United States - Xylem-Control-R1 | ecosystem: Host-associated > Plants > Phyllosphere > Stem > Wood/Secondary xylem...
TAAATGGCTTTACACAATTTGCAGACGGAATGTGGTCATTCTTTGTCTACAAAGGCAGGCGGCTGAACTATGTATACATCTTCCTGCAGATGTCCCTGAAGAAAAAGCATTGTTGATATCCATTTGTCGCAGCCTCCACCCATTACTTACTGCAATGGACAAAATAAGACGAACTGTGGTTGGCTTGACAACCGGACTAAAGGTTTCGGTATAGTCAAGCCCCGATCGCTGGTGAAAGCCTTTGGCCACTAAACGTGCTTTATAGCGAGAAACACTGCCATCAGAATTGCGCTTCACCCTGAAAATCTATTTACAATCGACTAAGTTAGAGGCACATTGAGGAGAAACCAAATCCCAGGTTTCATTTTGGATGAGAGCATTAAACTCATCCTGCATGGCATGATGTCATTTTGCTTCATTTAAAGCATTGGTAACAGATGTAGGCTTTTGAATATCAGTTGAGGGAAGATGTGTATGGAAGGTGAGTTTGTGGATAGGTTTGTGAATATTATTTTTTGATCTGGTGGTCATGGAATGAGAAGGTGCAACAGGTGGAGCAGGGGGAGGATGAATGATCAGAGGGGATGGTGAGGTAGGCAGATCAGAGGAAGGTTGTGTGGGTTGCATGGTGGAAAGGCTGCCGTTGGCTGTTGTAATGGAGCTGCTAACTGGGTGTGCTGCAAAAGGTAGAATTGCGGGTGGTGTGAACAGGGGAGGCACAAGCACAGGTGCTGTTATAAAAAGAATAAGAGGTATCTATGTTTGTAAAAAGGAAGAGTCTGATACAGACTGTGATTGTAGTAAACTAGGATATGGAAAAGTGGACTCAACAAACTGAACATGACGGGAATAAAAGAATTTGGAAGACTGGGGATCAAAAAAGATATAAGCACTTTGAGATAAGAAGTATCCAAGAAATATGAATGGTTTGGACCGGACATCTAGTTTATGAGCCGAATATGGACGTAGCCATGGATAATACAAGTACTCGAAAATGCAAAGTTTAGCATAATTAGGAGATTTTTTAAAGATAAGTTCAAATGGAGAAAAATATTTTAATGAAGGTGAAGGCATTCGATTAATTAAATAAATGGCAGTGGAAAACGCAAATGACCAAAATTTTTAAGGTAATGAAGCATGAGTGAGAAGTGAAAGACCAGTTTCCACTAAGTATCGGTGTTTACGTTCAAAGATACCATTATGTTCAAGTGTGTGTGGTAGGGAAGTACGATGAGATATGCTATATATTTGAAAAAAATCTTTGAGAGCTGTAAATTCACCTCCATGATCGGAATAGAAGGTGATGATTTTATGCTTGAAATAATTTTCAACAATGGCTTTAAAGTGTATGAATGTAGGCTTGACATCAGATTTGCGTTTAAAAGCATAGAACCATGTATAACATGTAAAATGATCCATAAAAACAATATAATATTTAAAGTCATCAATGGAGTACATAGGAGCAATCTATACATAAGAGAAAATTATTTCAAGAGGAGCATGAAACTCTAAAGTGGAAGCTGAGAATGGAAGTTTGTGACTTTTGTTACATTGACATGCATTGCAGGAAAATTGTTTTGTCATTGAACAAGTGTTTAGCTTATTTTTGGAAAGGATAACATTGAGAATAGGTAACGATGAGTGACCTAATAAAAATGCCAATTTATTGGTGCAATTTTTGAACTAGAAAAAGCAGTTGGAGAAGAGGATGTTGGATTGAACCTCGACCATTCATAAACGCCACCTTTGCTCTCACCCTGAGCGCGAACCACTCCCATTAGCAGATCCTTCACAAGAAAACACCAAGGTAAGAATTCATTGAAGACATTGTTGGTTATACAAAATTGATAAATAGAGATAAAATAAAATTAATGTCAGGAACACAAAGAATATTCCTGAGATTAAAAAAAGAGGAGCCTGAATGTAGAGTTGAGGAGCTTGTATGGGTAATGCGCAAGCCTATACCATCTCCAATCATAACATCATCCGAGCCAGTAAATGGAGTGTGGAGAGATAGATTGTGGAGATCAGCGGTGATGTGGTGAGAAGCACCACTATCCAGCAGCCACAAAAGAGTGCTGGTTACATTGCTAGGAGGAGTGCTGGATTCATTGTTGGTTGCAAGATGAACATGTGGCTGCCAAGAGTTGGGATTGTTGCTGCCCTTAGAAATAACTGTCTTTTGAGGGACAAACCTGAATGAGGGGCATCTTTTTGTCGTGTGCTTTTGAAGGCCACAGATTTAGCAGTATCCCAGGTAAGGATGCGGACCAGGTCATTGATAATAAAGTCCCTGATTATGAGATTGTCCTTGTGGTCTTAAAAAACTGTGGAATGAAGTGCCCCACTATGGTGAGGGAGGAGGAGTAGATCGACCAAAAGAGGTCTGAGATCGATAGCTAGAACGATTAACTGCTGCATTGGTCGTAGGAGAGAACTGTAAGGAGGGTTTGTGGGAAGTATTTAGAAAGGCTTCAAACATGAATAATTTTTTATGAAGTTCATTAAAGGCTATGAAGGTGTCTTTGGCTTGTATAACACGCACAAGTTCTTTGTATTCTTCGCCCAATTCTTCCAAAATTTTATCTGTGATATCCTCACCATTAATGAGGGCACCCAACATTGCTAATTCATCAACCCGTGCTTTAACAGAGTGAATGAAATTAGAGATGGAAAGAGAGCCCTTTATGAGGGCTTTGAAGTTGGCCTTGACTTGCTTGATACGGCCTTTGAAGGGGGTGGCATATGTTGATGCCAAAATTATCCAAGCTTGCTGAGATTTAGTAACACAAGCAATAAACAGAATGATGTGTTAGAGATAAATCTTCTGTTAGTCTTGTTAGTAACAGATAAGATCACGTTTATCTCTCCATTCTGTTAAGCTTTGTTAGTAACAAATGAGATCATGCTTATCTCAAGATAAAGATGCATGTTTAGCTTGTTATCTTGTATTCTTATCTCTTCTTCGAAAACTCAAATAACTGTATGCTACCTATAAATACAATGTATACTAGGCTGATCAATTCATTCAGCTTTTTCGCACTTTATTTTAAAATTGTAACTTGGTATCAGAGCAAACAAAGCTCACGCTCAATTTTTTTTTCTTTTCTCTTTTCCCGATCCATTATGGCCTCTTTCTCTGCATCACCTTCATTTGTCATCCCTAATATCACCTCTTTAGTGTCTGTCAAACTTGAAGGACACAATTATCTGAACTGGACAACTCAATTCATACCAGCCTTGAAAAGCCATGACCTCTTGAGCATTGTTGATGGCTCTGAGGTTTGTCCTACTCAATTCCTTGTTGACTCCACTGGCAAACTAACCTCTGATATTAATCCAACATATCTAGTTTGGCAGAAAAATGATCAATTTATTTTGGCATGGTTAAATGCCACCCTAGATGAAAAAGTCCTTTCAAGTGTGTATGGACTCACTACATCTACACAAGTTTGGAATGCTCTTGCTACCAGATTTGCTCCTCAATCTCATTCAACAATCATCAACCTCAAAAGACAACTCCAAACTCTGCAGCAAGGTAACAAAAGTTGCTCTGATCATTTGCTTACAGGAAAACATTTGTCTGACCAACTTTCGGCTGTAGCAAAACTAATTGACAATGAAGACCTTATCTCATATATTGTTGGTGGACTAAATCCCATCTTCACCACTTTTATCACCTCCATCAGCTTTACTACCCGAGACCAGCCAATCTCTTTTGATGCTTTTCAAGCTGAACTGCTTAACTACAAGCAACTACTTGAAGCATAAAACAAATCTCAGTCATCTGAGATTACTCAAGTGCCATTTTTTACTCATAAACACAAACCAACCAATAAGAAACCAAGATTTCCCACTCAGAAAAATCACCACCATGCGAGATCCAATCCTAATCCAATCTTTTCTGCCCCTGACTCTAAACCATAATCCATTAGAGTTCCAAAACAATTCCCTTCTTGTCAGATATGTGGAAAGACAAATCATCAGGCTCTTGATTGTTATCACTGTATAGATTTTTCTTATCAAGGCAAGCATCCCCTTGCTCAGTTGGCAGCAATGACAGCTCATACTTAAGAGGAATAAGGATTTGAACAACCATGGTACCTTGACAGTGGTGCTAATAATCACATCACTTCTGAACTCCAGAATTTAACTCTGCATCAGCAACCGTATCATGGAAATGACAAAGTAACAGTTGGTAATGGAGGAGGTTTACATATCACCAATACTGGTTCCTCTATGCTTGCTACACCTGAATCACAATTTCTTTTAACCAATATTCTTCACTGTCCATCTGTTTCGTCAAATCTATTATCTATTCAACGTTTTTGCTTTGACAACAACTGTTATTTTTACTCACAGTAACTCACTTCTTTGTGAAGGATCTGCAGACCAAGGAAATTCTCCTACAAAGGTCGAGTAAAGCTGGTTTATATCCAATGTTCCTGCAGCAACTCAAATTCAACAAGTCATCTCCCAAAGCTGCCATGCTCTCTCCTTTTACTACACTCGTAGGTGTTACTGCTCCTTTTCAAGTCTGGCATTCATGGTTAGGGTCACCCGTCAGACACTATTATTTCTAATTTAGTGAAAAACTCATTAATACCTGTTTCTGGATCAAAAAAATCACACACCTTGTGTGAGTCATATTAGGTAGCTAAGAGTCATAAACTTCCTTTCCTTGAGTCCAATAATAGGTCTAGTCGTCCCTTTGAATTGATTCATTCAGATGTATGGACTTCTCCTATCACGTCAGTTGGTGGTTGCAAATTCTATGTCTTATTTATTGATGATTTTTCCAGATTTACATGGTTGTTCCCATTGAAACAAAAATCAGAGGTGTTTAACTGCTTTGTTCATTTTAAAAGCTTAGTTGAAAACCAATTTTCAAGCACTATCAAACAACTATTAACTGACAATGATGGTGAGTACTTATCTATTGTTTTCCAGGAATACCTCTCACAACATGGCATTCTTCATAAACTCACATGTCCTTACACTTCCGACAAAATGGAATCTTTGAAAGAAAGCATAGACATATTACTAACATTAGTCTTACTCTTTTGGCTCAATCACATCTACCTTTGAGTTATTGGGTGGATGCATTCTTCATAGCTACTTACCTCATAAACAGACTCCCTACACCTGTTCTGTCCAACAAATCTCCATACTTCACTCTATTAAACAAATATCAAGACTACTCATTACTCAAAACATTTGGGTGCTTATGTTTTCCCTCGCTTAGGTCTTATAATGCACATAAACTTGCTTTCTGAAGTAAAAAATGTGTATTCCTTGGATACAACTCTAATCATAAAAGGTATCGGTGTCTCGATCCACAAACAAATAGAGTCTATATATCCAGACATATTGTCTTTAACGAGTTGAACTTCCCTACTCAGGATGCACTGATTACAACCAGTAATACTCATCCCTTGCAGCACAATTCTCCTCCGTCTTTAGATTCCACACAAACAGGTATTATCTCCAACACTCTGTCTCCTGTTTCAGCTACTTTACCCAGTTTTTCTATTCCTAACCCATCCATTTCAGATTATGACTATTTACCCCTTTTTTCTGCAAAAATTTCACCCAATATCAACACACCTACTAATCTATCTATTTCCAAAATTCATTATGCACCTTCACATTTTACTTCCCCTCCTCATATCAACACTACACCTGTACTTGACCATATATCTCCAGATTTTAATCTTGAACCACACTTAGTTTCTGCCTCTCCTACCCAACAGCCAGACCTCACCTCTACCCTGCCTCAGTCATCACAAATTATAACCAGGTCTCAGACAAACTCCTCCAAACCAAAGCATTTTCAAGAATATCATCTTTATCATTCTACCAAGCATCCCCTTCAAGCTCGTTTCACTAATACTTTACCATCTGAGCCAACAACCTTTAAACAAGCTGCAAGGGACCAGGATTAGGTGGATGCAATGACTGCAGAATATAATGCATTGCTTACTAACAACACTTGTTCACTCTATCCGAGACCAAGACATAAACATATTGTGAGAAATAAATGGGTTTTCAAAATAAAACAACGATCTGATGGCTCTATTGACAGGTATAAGACACGGTTGGTGGTAAAGGGATTTAATCAAGTTGATGGTATTGACTTTACGGAGACTTTTAGTCCAATTATTAAACCTGCTACTATTCGGTTAGCCCTTGCTTTGGCAGTTCATTATAATTGATCTATTAGACAATTTGATATTTCTAATGCTTTTCTCCATGGGTATCTTGAAGAGGAGGTTTATATGGAGCAACCTCAAGGTTTTGAAGACTTGAAGTTTCCTGATCATGTATGGCTCTTGTATAAATCAATATATGGCTTCAAACAGGCCCCTAGAACTTGGTTCTTAAGGCTATCCCAGGCTCTTATGGAACTTGGATTCACTGCCTCAACTGTGGACACTTCTTTATTTACTTTCCATCATAGCACCGTGTGTATTTTTGTGCTCATACATGTTGATGACATTATTGTCACCAGTAATACTGATACTGCCATTAATACTCTTATTTCTAACCTTGGCTCTGAATTTGCTATCAAGGATCTTAGGGGAACTATCTTATTTTTTAGGCATTCAGGTAACTAAGACAAAAAATGGCTTGCATCTACACCAAGGAAAATATGTTGTTGATCTTCTACATCGCATGAAAATGACTGGTTGTAAACCTGCACCAACACCATGCATATCAGGTGCTAAACTCTTAAAATTCTCAGGTGATCCTCTTACTGATCCTACTGAATATAGAAGCATGGTGGGAGCTCTTCAGTAGTTAACATTGACCAGACCTGATATATCCTACAATGTCAATCAATTATGTCAATTTCTTCATTGTCCTACAAATATTCATTTTACAGCTGCCAAAAGGGTTTTAAGATATCTAAAAGGTACTCTACAGTTTGGTCTTCAATTTAATAAGGGATCACTTCAACTTAATGGTTTTTGTGACTCTGATTGGGCTGGTAATCCGGATGATAGGAAATCTACCTCAGGATATTGCATTTATCTAGGCTCATGTCTGATTTCTTGGACTGCTAGGAAACAATCCGTGGTGGCAAGATCAAGCACCAAAGCTGAATATCGATCAATGGCACACACAGTAGCTGAACTTTATTGGTTGAGAATGTTACTCAAAGAACTTCATACATCTCTACTTACAGCACCTTGCATTTGGGTTGACAATATTGGTGCTCTAGCATTATCTTCTAACCCTGTCTTTCATGCTAGAACAAAACATATAGAGATGGACTATCATTTTATCCGTGAGAAGATCTTTAACAAAGATATTCAAGCTAAATATATCTCCACCTCTGCACAACCCTCAGACATCTTCACTAAAGGACTCTCCTCATCACGTTTCCTTTTTCTTAGAGACAAACTGATGATTCATGATCTTCCCATCAGCTTGAAGGAGGTTGTTAGAGATAAACCTTCTGTTAGTCTTGTTAGTAACAGATGAGATCACGTATATCTCTCCTTTCTGTTAAGCTTTGTTAGTAACAGATGAGATCATGCTTATCTCAAGATAAAGATGTATGTTTAGCTTATTATCTTGTATTCTTATCTCTTCTTTGAAAACTCAAATAACTGTATGCTACCTATAAATATAATGCATACTAGGCTGATCAATTCATTCAGCTTTTCCGCACTTTATTTTAGAATTATAATAAATGTTTTGCTGTAAGCAAATGATCAGAGCAACTTTTGTTACTTTGCTGCAGAGTTTGGAGTTGTCTTTTGAGGTGGATGATTCTTGAGCGAGATTGAGGAGCAAATCTGGTAGCAAGAGCCTTCCAAACCTGTGTAGATATAGTGAGTCCATACACACTTGAAATGACTTTTTCATCTAGGGTGGCATTTAACCATGCCAAAATAAATTGGTCCTTCTTCTACCAAACTAGATATGTTGGATTCATATCAGAGGTTAGTTTGCCAGTGGAGTCAACAAGGAATTGAGTAGGACAAGCCTCAGAGCCATCAACAATGCTCAAGAGTGATGAGATATTGTGGTGGACAAGGTTTGGTTCCATCAACGAAACCTTGGAGATCATAACCTATAAAAAATGTTTGAAATTGCAGCTTCCAGGACAAATAATTGGAGCTGGGGAGCTTGAGAGGAGCCTGTGCCGTGACATTGATGGTCACCAAGTTGGGCAGGCTGATGTGAAAGTGGCTGATGTTGTTGGGATCAGTCATAATGAGAAGGATGATGGGAAAAAAAAATTAAAGATACTCTAATACCATATAAATGTTAGAATGCCTTGGAAAGTTATATTCTTATTAATTCAATGAGGATATATATACAACCATGAAGAATAAACAAGAACATATGATAAGCTTTCGTAACAACCTGATAACAGAAAATTAATTTAAATTCAAACACTAGAGTCCTAACAACATTAATATTCTTGAAGACCAGCACAGAGTTCTAACTATAGAACATTAATATTCCTTAAGACTAGCATTGTGAACGTTGTTGGCTGACATAAAAAGTAATTGATGAAACTATTTTAAAACAAGGGTGGCATAAGTTAGATTCTCCAATTGAAGTCAAAATAAAAACAATTGACTGAATTTTAGAATGAGCCTTTTGATTTAAAAATTTAAATCATAAAAAAAAATTTGATCAAAATTTATAAACTAACTTCAATCTAAATCCAAAAGTTATGCTAAAGACAACATTCATAACAAAAAAATAAATTAAAAACTAACTTAAATCAAAATATAAAAGTTATGCCAAGCATCGCTTAAATAAGAGCGTGTTTTCCACTAACTTATTGCAAAATTGGAAACAGAGATTTATTACTACAATTCTCTCCAAGACTGAAAGGTAATATTTCGTAGAAGAAAGAGAAGCGCGAAACAGACAATGGCGGCAACCGATCCACAAAGGCAACTCCTAACCCTAATTCGCGACTTTGCTTCCGAGAAATCACAAGGAGGTGAGTGCCTCTACCCCTGTCCTTTTCCTCGTTTGGTTTCTGAGAAAATGAAGGGAACAGAAATTAAATTTCACAGAATCCTCCTTTCATCTCATTCAAAACCATATTGCCTTTGGTACCGTTGATTGGAAGGGATAAGTAACCAGGGATTCAAATGTTGATTTCCTACATTCTTGGTTACCAAACACAGGCTTCTCGAGAAAATGCGGGAAAATAGTGGAAAATCTATCGATTGAGAGGCAAATATTATATGTTTCATTAGTATTTTTTTTTTATATACAATTTTTCTCCGGTGCTGTAAATTTTTGTAGAGAGAAGAGTGGTTGGGCTAGAGAAGCGAATAGTAGAGCTTGGATGTCAATTGGATGCGGCAAATGCAGAGATGGAAGAGGTGAAGCGTTTCAAAGAAACCACTGAGCTAGAGCTTAAAGGCTACGAATTTCAATTGGCTTTCAACGACGTATCTATTCAGACCCTAGAGGTTTGTTTTATTTATTTTGCTTTACTTCAGTTTGAATTGTTTTCTTCTTCTTCTTAAATTAAGATCGTCTTTAATACTTCCAGGCAAGGATTTCTATGATTCAAGATGAAATATCCTCGGTTGGATCTGAAGTGGAGGGTCTTAAGGTAGTGATTATTGTGTGTTGCTTTCCTCTCCTTTTCTTCTTCTTTTGGATTAAGTGAGATTACTTGCGCTTTTTCAGTCTTTTTCTTTTCCTGTTTCTGATTCTTGTTCACCTCATTGCATGGGACATTGGGCTTGGGCGTTATGAAGGATGAAGAAGGGGCTGCACGGTAAAGATTGCTATTTATTTTACTTGCCATTCTGCTACATCTGAGCACATGACCAATTGCCTCATCGAAATAGATTCCAAGTAGTTGTATTAATTGCTGCTGTTTCTTTAACACGTTTTTGTTGTTCATGTAGAGATGAGTTTATTCGCCAGATGCTTGAGCTCAATACTAAGATAAGGTTAGTCTCATTTACTGGGACACATGTAAATTTGATTGGGAATTTGTGTTTGCATTAACAGATCGTACATGTAGCTTCCTGGTATACAGTTGCATTCTTCTTTGGTTAACTTCATGTTTTTTGGAGACGTTTCCTCTTGAAAAACAAATTGCTGTGTGAGTGCATAGTATATATGTTAATTGGTTTGATCT
>Ga0325404_1009105_pt1 | contig 10134 bp, 6 predicted proteins | sample PopdelMetagenome_18_FD_205664 | JGI IMG/M metagenome (GOLD analysis project Ga0325404, IMG submission 205664) | Populus deltoides microbial communities from Bellville, Georgia, United States - Xylem-Control-R1 | ecosystem: Host-associated > Plants > Phyllosphere > Stem > Wood/Secondary xylem...
AGTTGACCTTCTTGTGGATAAATTCTGAACGAGTCCCAGCACAGGAAAATCTTGATCTGGATTTGCCATCTAATGCTATTCGTTGATTTTGAATGATCACAGAGATACGTGCCTGCTTTTTTAATTGAACAATTGTGTTCTTTCATGGAAACTAGCCATGTAATGTTAATCCACTCGTATGATCACAACCAGTGCATGAGAAATTAGAATAATCATGCTGTTCATAATGTTCAACAACTTGTGTCACAATGATTTTTATGCAATTCTTTCATTTTCGTCTAATAGACTCACAATACTCTTGTCACTGATATCAAACCATCTGATCTCTACTGATAGACTCCCTGACACACCAGTATCATTTCTAAGCCATGGTTTCGAGTATGGAAAAGTAGATTCCATCATCCACATGAGGTAACAACGACAGGGTTAATTCAAACCATAAATATCATGCAAGCATATGAACGAAAATGGATCTGTAAATTGTTCAAAAAAACTTCGAGATGCAATTTCTTGTTATCGTTCAAATAAAACAATATAGAAATTAGTAGTATATGCAACTATGAGATAAAATTAAAAAAACATAAAATAAAAAGAATCATATGCTAGGATGTAAAGACCAAAGCAAGTCATTGGTTTTCCTTTTCTTTCCTTCTATTACCGACACTCAATCTCAAATTTAACAGCAGTACGATGAAAAATAAAAAAAAACAGGTGACCCACCAAATCTCACTTACAGGGTAAAGCAGCAAATATGGCATTAATCTTGAGGGTGGAGCAACTAGTGGCAGTCGGCGTATACAAAAGAAAGCAGCACTAGCACATTTGAAGATTTTTGCATTTTTCATCTCTTCTTTCCGATCACAGTCTTCCCAGGTAAAGTCAACATGACCACTTGATTTCACAGCTGCGAGCTATTAGCAGCAAAACTAATCATGGTCTGAAACGGTACATGCTTGTCATTTGTAGCTCAAATTTACCTTTCAATAACACGTCGGCTATTTCTAAATTCACCAGGATCCTTGTCCATATTGTATTCTTGTGACCTTCCTCCTTGCCGTTTTCTAAATCCTTCTCGTTTTGGTCCATTAAAATTCCGTGAATCACCACCTGCATTATCCATTTTCCACCCAGAACGGTCATTGCTTCGAAATCCTCTGCTTTTACCATGAGGACCTGGTGATGATCTATCGAAATCATCACTCCAAGACTTTCTTCTGTCACCACCTGCATCATCCATTTTCCACCCAGAACGGTGATTGCTTCGAAATCCTCTGCTTTTACCATGAGGACCTGGTGATGATCTATCAAAATCATCACTCCAAGACTTTCTTCTGTCACCACCTGCATCATCCATTTTCCACCCAGAATGGTCATTGCCTCGAAATCCTCTATTTTTACCATGAGGACCTGGTGATGATCTATCAAAATCATTACTCCAAGACTTTCTTCTGCCACCACCTGCATCATTCATTTTCCACCCAGAATGGTCATTGCCTTGAAATCCTCTATTTTTACCATGGGGACCAGGTGATGATCTATCAAAATTATCACCCCAAGACTTTCTTCTATCACCCATCTTACCATTCGTTCTCATCTCATTGTCTCTCACAAAGTCATTATCATAATCCCTAAAATTGTTATCTCTTCTACCAAATCCAGTTTTGTTACCTCCCGACTTGTTTCTCCAGGAACGCCGATCATTGCCATCGGATTCTGAACCAGAAATGGAAGCATCTTCCCAATCAGAATTTCTCTCATTTCTTCTACCAGCACCCTTTGTTCTCTGTTTCTTCTGGCGGGAACCAAAATCATCATCCACATCAGAATCAAGCTCAAGTTCTTCGTCTGACCCAAAACTTAATCCCTTGGAAGGGCCCGTTGGACCTCTACCTCTATTTTTGTGTCTAACATCAGCAACATGACTGGATTTCCATTTCGGATGAACTGAGCGCTCTTCATCTGAATCAATACCCAGTTCGTTCCCATCAGAGCCAGAGAAAGTTGCTCTTTGACTCCTGGGCTTTGATGGCTTAACAGAAGGATTTGTCATGAGCCGGCTGCCCAAATTGTCATCAGAACCTCCATCGCCTTCCAATTCAGAAATCCCTTGATCAGAAAAATTGATTTGAGAAGTCTTCCATGCAGGTTTATTATTCTGGGTATCTATTTCATAACTGTTAATATCATCTTCATCATCAAAATCATCAAACCCCCTTCCAAATCCGTCATGCCCAGGATCAGAATATTCTCTTTCATGGACCCTTGAAATTCTTCTGGTTCCATTTAAAGCATCTGCATTCCGTCCAAAATCTCCTTCCTTAGCTTGACTCTCCAGAGGCGAGTCTTCAACCATTGATGCAGAATCTGCATGCTCAAAAGCAGCAACATCTGCCCCATCTGATTCATTGTCATCAAAGTCAAAATTCCAGGCATTCGAAACTTCTTGGCGGCTGACAATCTTCTCCGACCTTGTTCTGCTACCATACTGCCTTTCTTCCATTTTATTTTCCATAAATGCATCAGGTGGACGCTTGCAATCACAATGGAAACATGCCATGTTTCTCCTATAATTTAAGAAGTTACACCTGCCATAGCAAAGAGCAATACACTTCAAAATTTTACCAACAAACTACACAACACAGAAAATTTTACAAAGAAGCTGCATTGTTTTCTAGTATAGAAATGATACAGAATAAGCAGAGACTTATAACCACCACATGATTTGGAAATATGTGGCAACAAAGACAGTAAAGTGGGGAAATACACTAATGATTTGCAATGGAAGACTTACTCTGGGCATTCCCATTCCCCTGGAAGCAACTGTCTCTTGGGCCGCTTTGCATCACATTGTAAGCACACTGCATTCTTGGCAAAATTCATGAAGTCACACCTGAGAAAATATAGGCAGCATTCTTAGCAATAAAGCACTTAGACTATGACAATAATTGTATAGTTGAAAAAATTAGATAATGCTGGTTTTAAAACACAATTTACAACTTGTCTTTGTAGTTGAAACAACTAGCTAATTCTGTTCTTAAACTCTTGAACTTGTCATGACAATTGCATTTAAGATCTTCCTGGCAAGAGTACCACATGAAACTACAGCTATTCCAAGGATGCACATAAGATTACCTAGGTTGAACCATAGATTGAGCCAAAAAAGGAAAAAACATTCATAGGATTAACTAGAGAGCAGCAGAGAAAAAGAGTACGATAATTTTTCAGAAGTTTCAGAAAATGCCTCAGTGCACCCCCTGATTAGGCATCCGGCAGTCTCACATTAAGAACAAAAAAAATATACAACTGCACATGAGGAAGTCATAAACTCATAAAGAGGAACATACTTGGGACACAGCCAATCCCCCCTTTTCATCTCAATGTCATCACGTCCGACTCGTTTCCTGGGAGGAGGAGGAGGTTGCTTCACTTTTGGTGGAGGCCTTTTAATCACTGGAGGGGGGAGATTTGGATCTATTGGAACTGCACCCAACTTTACAACCTCATGAAGTAACTTACGAACAACAGTTCTAACAGATTTTTGTTTCAGAAGAGACTTATTGGTTACCGATCCATTTATGGATTCAAAACCATGAGCTAAAAGAACCCTCATAAGGTCAATAGTCCGTGCCTCATCCTCTTTATTAGTTATTAGATATCCTCTTTCACATGAGCTCCTCAGACTGCAGTTACTACAGACCTGAAAAACAAAGGCAGTTGTCTTTAAAATAGCCATTGCTAAGCAATCATAAATTTATCTAAGTGCAAATGCATATTGGACTTTCTGGCACAACAACTATCTTTAACTTGAACACCCCGTCCAGCTTATAACATGTTTAGGAAGAACATTATCCTCTTCAAAGACAATAATATGAAAGCATATGAAAAGAACAGTTTACATATTCACTTCCAAGTTTAACAGGTAGAGGATGTGACACATCCAAAAAACAAGGGCACATATACTATGAAGCCCCTGCAAACAATTGTATTGACAGCTGAGATTCCAGGAAGGCAAAATTATAAGAGCATGTCACAAGATGTGATTCAAAAAAGAGCCACAAGAGATTATATATCACTATTTTAAAGTATGAATAGGTAACTAAGAAGTCTAAGAAAGTATCACTTACATCCCCTTCATCAAGGTGGACATGCTTCCTCAAAAGCTTTGAAGAGAAGACAACCTTCTTGTCCACGCTTGGGCATCCATAGCCTACCAAAATTTGAATATCCTGTCTCGACAATGACCTGAAATCAATTCTTTCTCATCACAAGTCAAGCAAAGTGACCATAACAAGAGTAGAATTACTTGTAAAACATCAAGAAATAAGCCTAGATTAAAAATCTTGCACTTAAAACATGTATTTTAATGATAGGCATCACAAAATAAAATACAAATTTAGAACTTCTGTTGTAGGACACTGTTTACACTTGGAAAACACAGAATTGAACATATAGCCAAAAGCTTAGTTCAGCAAAGATTGAACTGTGACTATATTAGATTGTATAGTTCACAGAGATCAATGCAGCCACAGCCACTTCTTCCATTCATAATTTGATGAACGTTAATACAGTTGAATTCACCACAGAACCCAAACCTACAAAGCCTGATTCCATGGTTGAATGAGCAAAAATTCTGGCAGAATTCAACACAGCCTCAAGCTAAAAAAGCTTATGCATTTTGAAAACAGCATTGGAAAACTTAAACATGAAAATCTGAAACCACATCAAACCACAAAAACATCTACTCACTCATATTTGTGTAATCCCACCAAATTGCATTTAGATGTATTCCATATCCCATTACACTTCAACCAAAAAAATCGTATACATTACCAGACACAGAAAAAACTAAACCAAAAAATGCTCTTTCATTCAAGCAACCAAGTTAGAAACTTTTAGAACAAGAATATGAACTCTACCCACCAAACTCATGATATGAAACTGATCTTTAGCGAAATTAAGACGAGTAGTCAGTGCAGTCTTGAAATCCTCATATCAATCCTCTAATCATTTTATTTCCGTAATAAGCATGCTAAATATATTAAAAAAATAAAATAAATTCGTTGCTACACCTCTCAGATTCAGGAATACAATGTTACACTCAGTACTATTTCACTTTGAGAAAACAGAGAGATTGAAACAGCAAGCCAAAAAGCTTAGTTTAGTAAATATGGTACAGTGCATATATTAGAAGATCCTACAGGTTGTATTTTACAGTCCACAAAACCAATTCCAACCATTTTCTCTCATTCGTTCTTTGATAAAATAATTGTGGCAAGGAATTTAACAAAGAGAAGCAGAGACCATACTGACCTCAAAGCTTCTAACAAATTATAGTCAATCTGTACTGTACCACCAAATTGCATTTAAAATCAAATATTCCTATAACCCTCACAAAAACACTTCCAAGAAAAACTCGCAAGCATTTCAACAGACAGAGAAAGAAGTAAAGTAAACAACGATTTTCATTCAATTTCCGCAATCAAGTAACCAACTTTAAAACAAGAACAGAAATTCCACAAACCTGAAGATATCAAACCGGTCTTTGCCAAAATTAAGACAAGCAGTCTGTACAGTTTTGTAATCATTAAAATCAATGCCAACACCATCACCATCACAATCATACCCAACCCCAGAAACATCAAGTCCCAAACTTTCTACCATATTGTCCGCAACTTTCCTTCTATGATCAAAATAATTCTGTTGCACCAATCTCTCCATCAACTCTATCCACTCTGGCCATGGATGCACCAACTCCACTTCCTTCCTCTTCAACTCTATCATATCAGACTCTTCAAGATCAACGCTAGAATCACCATCATCACTTAGCCCAGATTCCAAATTTTCATTTTGAGAGAGAATCGTTTCTGGGTTTTGAGACCCAACAAGTTCTGGGTTTCGGGTAGTAACGGTTTCTGGGTTTTGCTCTTGCTGTGGGGTGTCTTTGGATTGGCGCCAAGCACGGATTTTTTGGAGGGTTTGGTGTTTTTCAGCACGCTCACGTTCAATGGAATCAATTTGATCAAAGACAAAGCTCAATCGAGCTGAGAGAGGGCTGGGTTTTGGTTGCTCAGTGGAGGGGTTATCAGTTGTGGTGGTTGAGTAGGGTTTAAGGTAAAAGTTGTTAAAGAGGAGGAGAGAGAGTGGGGATTTAGGGTTTTGGGATGCGAGAGTTAGGCGTCTTAAGAGAAGGAGAGAGATTGGTGTCTGTGCCATTTCTAGGGAGAGAAAAGAGAGATTAGAAGGTAGCAAAAACCTTCATTGGAACCGAGAGAGGAGACGAAGAAGACGAGAGAGCAAATCCTTCTTGAGCCATAAACCCTTTAGTTTAGGTCTTAAACCCTTTTGGGTTTTGTTGTGTCCTAAGTGTTCATGGGCCTAAACAGGTAAGTAGAAATTGAGAAAAAAAAAAAATTATAATTCTCAAGAAAAATAAATAAATACAAACACTATGAAATTGAATGTGCTTAAAAGGATTCAGGGGCAGTTTTTTTTTTTTTTTTTAACAACAATGCATCCTCAAAGCATACTACTCTGTTTTTTTTTCCAGGATTGATTGTAACAATATATTCAATTTTAGAAGGAAACTTGAATTTTTTATTTTCAAAACCATTTATATTTGTTTAACACTCTTATATAATTTTTATTGATTTTCAAGTTATTTTTATAGTTTGTTTAATCTCAATTATTTAGATATGTATAAAACCTAGGATAGGATAACTGGTTCGATTATTAAGAGTGTATTTGAAATTATGATAATGATGATTCAAAGTATTTTTAAGTTAGAAATACATCAAAATAATTTATTTAAAAAAAAATTTAACACATCAAAAAAATTTAAAAATATAAAAAAATTATTTTAAATAAATAAAATTTAAAATTTAAAGAACATGATTTACACTACATTTCCAAACACACCCGGATCAATCAGCACTAGTCACGAGGTTGAATCAATACCTTTAGAGTTTAACTACTTCTCTCTCCAATATTAATGTCTCCTTCCTCTCTCAAGTCATTATCATAATTTACTAACAGAAAAAATGCTGAATTCTCTCTGAAACACAAGTAATGGACATGGAGGATTCAACTGAGGAATGTTTGGTCAAAAGAGATGGACTCCACCAGCTTTAACGTGTAGATAGAAGATAATATGGGAAACATAAAAGGGCCTTCCTAGTGTGTTCAAGCAATACATGTACGAGAAACAGGCATCAAAACCATTCAACCATACACTTAGGGTAGAAACCTTCATCTCCAGCAACAGCAGAGAGACCCTGTAGTTCTCTCTGAACTTTACGCCTCTCGTAGAACACTGAGCATGCGAGTGAGGTGCACTTGATCCCGCTCTCCAAAAGCCAGTCCCCACCTCCACAATGTCGACATATCTGCAAGATAATGAAGACTCTTTGAATCCAATGTGAACTCGGTTTAAATTGTTGCAACCCCATACTTTAATCCAAATAAGCACCGAAGTTACGAGAAGGGTAGAATAGAAAGATGAACAAACAGAGAGGCTGACTGAGTTAACTAGGTAACTTGAAATATGTGACAAATCATGGAAGTCGATACATCACAAGTGTTGGCTCCTATAATCCAAATATCAAATAGAATTCATGAGAGAATGACTGAAATTCTTACAGCAGCAAGGTGTTGCATCTCCTTCTCCAATTTGGAAGTCCTTCCAATCACAGCTGTTGCAGCAGCAATTTCCCTCTGTGAACACTTGTTGCATATATGTGCTGATGCTTGGACCAACTCACCACACAGGACACAGTGTTTTGAAAGATAATAATAGTCTATTCTGGTTCTTTGAGGATTTGGAGCATATGAAGGGCGCTTAGCAAGAGCTTCCCGGGCTGGTCGGGGCATCTCTGAAAACCACTGGTTTAAGTCAGCACCAAGAAGTCCAAAAACCCGCTGCAAAGCTGGGATTATCTGCTTGGTAATGTAATATACATCATTTAATCTGAAAGGGGAATCAATGGCCAAGAGGTCCAATGGATCAACAACCATATCCACTAGTCGAGCGCCTGGCTCCCCGTGGATCACAACATAAGGCACTCGCTCTGCATAGCATGGCTCTGCCCGGGGATCAGCTCTCATTGCTTTTGTAGCTACAATTGCTGCTGGTGGGAGTGCTGAAGAAGCCCTTGTACTGTAGGTACCCAACCGAACTTCCTTTGCAAAAACAAAATCTTGAAGAGACACTCTTCCAGATAGAATCCGTGTCCATTGACGCTGCAAATATGTTTTAACCTGCAGAAGGACATGGAAAACTTTCCCTCAAAAAGCATAGATGGAAAATCCATAAAACTTCGTAAGAGAAACTCTAGCCAGAACAAACATCGAGGGAGTCCTCGTTGATATATAGTTCCACAGCTGGCCATGTCATCTGGTAACTAAAGCCTTCATTTTTTCATCTTAAATGATGAACAAACCATTCACTATTATTTCCAACAAACCTATTTATGAAATCAATAGTTTGAAAGTAGATTTTCAGCATTTTAATCACATCGATTAAAAAGGGGGCAAAAGAACATATCAATTTCCACCTCAGAGATGTCTTCATGTTCAAAAAAGATTCTCAGCGACTGCTCCATTATCTTGGCAACAGCACCACAAGTATCTCTGCGAACTGTCTCGATACCTTTAGCATCAAACATAGGTTCAATCTGATCAGCACTCTCATAACTGTAACCAACATAGCGTTTCTTAGTAAGGAGGAAGCATGGATGATAGACTTTCTCCAATTTGAGAGTAACTGGATCTGGGTTAATTGCAGTTACAGCTGATGCTATTTCACGTCCAATTTGAAAAGATTCTTTGACACTGCGTCCCTTGAGGAGGACAAACATGCTGCATAAACCAGACCTCATACATTAAGAGACACTGGAAGAAGAGAACTAAACCTCAAGCTTGCTAGGCATTGAGCAAAATTATTCCTTGAGAAGACATTTTCGCAGCACTAGTCAGTAAACTCGCTGAAAAGAATGTGTGTGTGCATGTGTTTCTGAGTATATCAACCAAACATGTCTTTCCACAGATGCTGAAAAGAATGCCAGCAAACAGCATATGACCTTCCAAACACCTCAACTTGTGATCGGATTTTGTGAATAAAATTCCAAATAAAATAAATTACTTTTAAATTGGTGGAATTGGAAAAAAAAAAAATCAACTTCGGTAGTCTTTCTAACCTAACACTTTATGACCATGTCTTTTTTTATGTAAAATGTCATCCAAGCCGAACATCAAAAAGTTAACCTACCATTTTGAAAGAAGAACATTGTAAAACTTATTTGAGTTTGTATCACATGCTTTTAACTCCTAGATATCACATACCTATCAGTATCACCATATATCACTTTAGCCTTCCACTTTTCATTTGCATTTACCAAAGAAATAGCCTTTTCCAGTGTGCTTCGGCCACACTGAACAATACTGTCAGCAAGCTCTGCACAAGGCATGCGACCACTAAATCCAGCAGCTGTATAGCCATAGGTTACATTTGCGATCAGCTTCAAAGCAAGCTGTCTTGCATTAAATATCTGAAAGAACCAAAAATTAGTGTATTAAAGATCATATCCAAGCATAATCACATAAAATCAATTACATTACAACTGAAGAAACAACTCCATGTTTATTTATTCAAGAAGGATCGCAAACAAAATCATCCAGTAAGAAATTCCATGTAATTTAGTATAGATCCATTGGAAAAGGATTTATTCACCAAGAGCATTTTAATCTGACAGATAAAATAAGACAGATGTTGAAGGGAGAAAAAAGTTAAAAGTACATATAGAGAAAGAGCACAAAATGATGCCTTTCACTTGTGTCCTTCAAAATGTTACACCTTACAGTTACCTTCAGTGTAATGTTATTTGCAAAAACTCCAGAATTCAGGGAATTTTAAACCATTTCAAACAAGAATTAGAAAAGCCATGCAAGTCAAGAAGAAGTTGTTCATTTTATTATTTTTAGCCTGTACCTAAGAGCAGATTGATCAACTGACCAGAAATTATTTCAGTACAGCCATACCCTGTGAAGAACTTGTTGTGAGGGAGCCAACTTCTTCATTGCTTGTTTCAGCATTATTCGAGTTGACAATATTTCCTCTAATAAACGGGGCAGAACACCTTT
>Ga0325404_1009109_pt1 | contig 10132 bp, 2 predicted proteins | sample PopdelMetagenome_18_FD_205664 | JGI IMG/M metagenome (GOLD analysis project Ga0325404, IMG submission 205664) | Populus deltoides microbial communities from Bellville, Georgia, United States - Xylem-Control-R1 | ecosystem: Host-associated > Plants > Phyllosphere > Stem > Wood/Secondary xylem...
AAAACGTAGATAAGTTTGATTTCGTAGCCTCCCTAACCTAAGCAATTAAGCCCGAAGGGGTGTTTTAACACCTAATACCCTAAAGTCAACTGACTTGGGAGCTATTGGCCCAAAGCTTGTTACATGTGTTAAGGAGAAAAGCTTAAGGGAATCAAACATTGCACTATCTACGTATCAATATCTGCAACTCGAGTTACTAAGCTCGTAGGGGTGTCTTAACACCTAATGCCCTAAGATCAACTGGTCTAGGAGTCATTAGCCGAAAGCTCGTTACATGAGTTAAAGATGCATTGTGTTTTAAGTTATATGTATATATATTAAAAAAAACAAAAGGAAAAAAGAAAGGAAAAAAAAAAAAAAAAGAGATAATAATCCCAACCCAAGGAAGTTAACCTTAAACATTAGAACAAAATATTGTTTTTCTTCCAATAAAAGCCCCATCATCTATGTTTTCATATTTTGAGCACATAAAAAGAAAGGTTTATTAATATCTTGTTTAAGAGGTATTGAACAGATATATAAATTTAATGAGAGTTTGTTTATCTGGATAGATTAATGGAAGTTGAATGATGAATGCCTTGCTTTGTAGAATTTGCAAATAGTTTTTCTATTTTAACGCTTTGATTACTAGGGACTAGTAATAAGCTGGTTGGGGGGTGTGATTAGTACTTAAAAGTGCGTTTTTATCAAGGTTTTATATCATCATTTTGCACTTGAAGTATCAATAACTCCTTAACTAAAGCATGTTTTATAATAACATATCTAATAATACAAGATACCTTTAATTTATGGTAAGTGTTCATCTTAAATGTAGGCCTATTACATAAATGAAAGAATTGATTGATAAGTTGAAGTACTGAAATTGAAAGGACAAAGAGATGGCCAAACTTAGAAAAGAGACATTGGTGCAGTCCAAACTGGAACATTGTTCGGTAATCGGGTCATATCTGGAGCTGTAGATCTCGGATTTAGATCTACTTTATATGGATGGAAAGGTAAGACATAGACCTACAACTTTCATGGGAGCCCAAGATTTAACAAGGTCGTTTTCAAGTCCAAATTGTAGCAACAACGAAGAAGTCTGAATCTGTCCTGCAGCCCAGACACTGTTTAGTGTTCAACCCATATCTCGAATTCTAGAAGTCTAAATGATCTCAAATTTTTACCCTAGAAATATGAGACAATTTCCTAGAACTTTCATGATTGAAGTCTGTTCAAATTATGACGTTATCAATGATGTTTTTGGCAGACAAGAAGATAAGAATTGTCATCAAGTCAAGATGTGGCCACTCATTCATCAATTAGTTAACAAATCAATAGTTCTGAATTTTGGCCTATAAAAGGAGGCATTTGCCATGTATTTAGGCATCTTGGTTTTCAGATCAAGATCATGCTCTTGCTCTCTCTTTTGTAATACTTAAGTTTTGTTTATATTAATCTCTTGTTTATGCCTTTCATTTCCTTTTTTTACTTAGTTAACTTCTTTCTCATTTATGTTCTTTTCTTGTTTATTTATGTTTCTTTCTTTCATTATGTTTAGCTAAGTTAATTATGTCAAGGTGAAAAGCGTACACTAATGGTGTAAGAATAAGTATAATATAAACTTAACATGGACCTTAATGTTGGATACTAACATGCTTTATATTTGTTATCTTATTCACTTTTAATACTTTGCTTGTTAAATGGTTAATCTAGATTTATGTTCTATAACACTTGGTACAACAAATACTTGGCACTTTCATAACCCATACTGTATGGTATAACCGACACCTGAGCTATGAAAGGAACTTGATTTGTTGTTAACATAAGTTATAATGATGAATGCTTGACAACATTTACAAGTATTAGCATTATTCGAATAAGATAACTAATGTAATCATGTTAAAAATTTATAATCCGATTGGAACCTCCTTTGTGTGTGGTTTCCAGTTGAGTAATAATAAGAGTTTACACTATACTTGTTTGAAATACCATTAGTGGATCCTCTAACCTTGACAATTGTTTTTATCATTGTTTAATCCTCATATCAATATCACATCTTAAAGCTCTCTTTATTATTGTTGTTGTTGTAGTTGTTATTGTTGTTGCTGTTATCTATAATTTATATAATTAACCTCTTTATGGTTCGACCCCGGTCTTGCCGGGTTATTTATTACTTCGACACTCCTGCACTTGGGAGAAGACATCAATCTTTTAGTCGTGTCAATTACATGCCTCAAAAAGTTCTTTATAATTAAAAGCGAGTTAGCAATTTAATAGTTGTGATCTCAAGTAAAGCATAAAACTTATCTCCAAAAAGAATCATGACTTTTTTCAATATTCTATTTATTATTATTCATGGTGTTAAAAATTTGCAAAAATTGAAGCAAACAAAAACCTTAAATGTTCACTTAAAAACCAATGAATTCAAAACACATCAAGAAATAGCTCAAACTAATTAGGTGGCCCGCGCTACACCACGGGCTTACCTTTTACTTTCATAAAAAATTTGGGTCCTGCCGGCGTCACGATCCAAGGCTATTTAGGTCCCGCACTGGGAAGGATCCATGTATATTTTGGGTCCTGCACCACCCTTGACCCAAGGTTATTTTGAATCTTGCACATGGCTCCTGTACACTGAAGGACCGAAGGCTATTTTGGGTCTTTCACTGGATATAGAACCAAGGCTATTTTGCTACAGGACCCAAGGCTATTTTGGGTCCTGCACCATGTTGGACCCAACATAGCCATTTATAATATTAATAATAATATTTAACTTATTTATCTAAGTTCTATTTTTTAATCATTTTTTTAAATAAGGTTTTTCTTTGATGGTAATAATAATTTTTTTTTCAATTTACCAATGATAATAATAATAGTAATAGTAATATTAATAATAATTTGTAATTCTACCCTTTAAATCAATTCTATTATTGTTTTTTAATAATAACAATATTTATGATATTAATAATAGTATTTTTATATTAATACTTTTAATTATAGTAAAAATAATAATATTGATAACACAAATAATACTAGTTTTAATTTTAATAATTTTAATTGTAATAAAAAAAATATTTATAATACAAATAATAATATTTATAATATTAATACTTTTAATTATAATAAAAAATATTTATAAGACATATAACAATATTTTATCATATTAATAATATTATTAAACTTTTCTGATCAAAGTTGATACAATAATATTTTTTTTAATTTTTTTTAACAATAACAATAATGATAATTGTTATCATATTTTTTTTTCAATTTTCTTCTATTCTTAATATTAATACTTTTAATTACAATAATGATAATAATATCTAGAATAAAAATAATAATATTTATCATATTAATAATAATATCAAACTTGCCTTGCCAAAGTTACTACAGTAATATATTTTTTTAAAAAAATATTATTCATAACAATAGTAATGATAGTTGTTATTATATTTTTTTTTTCATTTTTCTTCTCTTAGGGTTTGCCGTTCTAGCTACCCAGGTCTCTAAACCCAAGGACTATGAGAACAGACCTCGGCAGCCGGGTCTACTGGCTAGGTGCTCGGGGCTGCAGACCCTGCCTCGCGAGTCTGCACACCCTAGGCTCGCGGGGCTGCAGCTAGGCGCACGGGTTTGGCCCTAGCGCCCAAGGATGGCAGGCCCCGCGCTGGGTGTCTGCATGCTTAGGCCTTGGCCAGCCCTAGTGCCTGGGTAGACCCCGCGCCAGGTGTTTACTGTCTTGGGCCATGGCCAGGCGCGTGTGGCCGGCCGCAACGCCCTGGCTTGGTAGCTCTAGTGCCAAGTGTCGACAACCTGAGTTAATTAATTATAATTAATTAATACTTTTAATTACAATAAAGATTACAATATTTAGAATACAAATAATAATATTTTATCATATTAATAATAATATTAAACTTGTCCGATCAAAGTTTATACAGTAATATTTTTTTCAAATTTTTTTTTAACAATAATAATAATGATAATTCTTATTATATATTTTTTTTATTTTCTTCTATTCTTAATATTAATACTTTTAATTACAATAATAATAATAATATTTATCATATTAATAATAATATCAAACTTGTCAGGCCAAAGTTTCTACAGTAATTTTTTTTTTAAAAATTAATAACAATAACAATAATAATAATTGTTATTATATATTTTTTATTTTTCTTCTTTGCAGGGTCTGCCGATCTAGCTGCGCGGGTCTCTAAACCCAATGGCTGTGAGAACAGACCTCGGCGGCTGGGTCTGCACCCAGTGCGCAAGTCTACCGGCAAGACGCTCGAGGCTGCAGACCCTGCCTTGCGATTCTACACACCCTAGTCCTGCGGAGTTGTAGACCCACTCGCCCTGGAGCTGTAGCTAGGCACGCAGGTCTGCCCCTAGCACCCAAGGTTGGGCAGACCCCGCACCAGGTGTCTACATGCTAGGGCCTTGGCCAGCCCCAGCGTTAGGTGGCTGCAGCCTGGGGCGCGGGCAGGCGCCCATTGCCTGCTCAACGCCCAGGCTTGAAAGCCCAAATGCCAAATGTCCGCAGCCCCAGGGGGCGTGCCTCTAGCTAGGAGCTTTGGGCCTGCAGGCTGCAACCTCACCATGCCCCCACTAAACAGTGCAATTCACAGTGAAAGCACTCACGGTGCAAAGTAGCCCACGCTACAGTAAAATACTGATCCCTTTTAGTTATAGTTAATTTGTTAAAAAATATAAGCAATTTCATTAACCACAAAAAAATATCCGTTGTTAAAAGTTCATATAACCACCATTCCGAAAAAGGCATCAAAGGTGTTGCAATGTGTGTTTTGATTTATGATCATACATGACGGTATTTTCAAACAGGTTGTGTTTAAAATGCATGTCGAGATATTGTTTTTGTTCAGAATATGAAACCATTAATGTTAGGAATAAAGCCTAAAGTTCAGCGTGGTGTTATAGCATAGTCAAAGCAACCATAACGAAAGATACATGGAAACCAAGAACTGACGCCTAGAGGAAAATTATGGACTGGGGGCAAGTTGTGGTTTTAGTTTGAGTTTTTCAAAATAGTAAGCTGGTCAAGATCATAGACTGGGGGCAAGTTATCAAATTCCAAATAATAATGATGGTTATAATGTTTCTCATAATGATAAGTTGAGGTAGGATCATGAAAAATTGTCACCATCCAAATAGGAATTAGTGAGACAAGGTTTCTTCAAGATACTGCAAGGTACAAGAAATATTAGGTATAGGTAGAGAGGAAGAGACACAGAGAGGGGACGGAAGAGCAAAGTCAAGAAATATTAGGTGATTAGGCTGTCTATGTTGATTTTGGTAGGGAAAAGTTTTGATAATCGGAGTGTGTGTTTGAGAGGAGGCATAAGAGCAACAATAGTCTTCAATTCAAGGTAAAATTGTTTCTGTTTGAGTGTTTGAATTTTTTATCCATGCAATGCCTTGATTTGATTGATTTAAGAATGCTTTTTTTCTTGCTAAACGTATTATAAGAAAGACTCTCGTGCCAATGAGACTTGTAAATGAATGTGATAACAACTGCTCAGAAACAGGAGCAAGGGAAACTTTAGGTTTACAATTTCTCTACAGTCATGAAGCCATAAGTAGATGGAAGTTCCTAGAATTGGAATTTTCTGTGAATTTTCCCATTTGAGTTTGGAATTTAAAATTCCATGGATTTTTAATCTCTTTAATTAATTTGCTTGAGACAAGAACTTGTAAGTGTTTGATATTTGTGTTTTTTTTTTTGTTGTCCCAAAAACAATTCATTTCGTTAAACATTTTCATGTGCTTTGTGTTTTGAATTTTATTTCTGTGAGAACGTGAGAGTCCCATGTAAGACTAGATATCACAATATGGAGCATCTAACTCTAGAAATGAATATTAGGATTCTCTTCCTGTAAATTTTCTCCAGTAAGCAAGCTAATTGACATTCTATACATATGAAATAATTAGAAAATTTCTAATTGGACAATAATAGCAAGTACTTAACAGGCAAAAATACATAAAATTTGATTGTGGTAGTGTCATATATTTCCTCTCATACTCCAAGGTTCAAGAGTCATTGGTTAAAGACAACAATTTGGCTTAATTGGGTTAGTAAATATTTGTCCCATTCTATTTGAAAAAAAAATCTATATTTTTTTATATAATATCTTAATTAGTTGTGTAGTGTTCAACTCGATAAATACTCCAAGAGTTTTTTATATTTAATTAATATACTAGAAAATTTTTTTGTTTTTCCAAACTAATAGCAAGTAATTAACACGCAAAAATATATAAAAGTTGATTGTGGTAGGTGTCATATACTTCCTCTCGTACTTCAAGGTTTAAATGTCATTGGTCAAAGACAACAATTTTGCTCGGCTTAGTAAATATTTGTCCCATTTCATTTGGAAAAAATCTATTTATTATTTTTTTTAAATTATTTCTTAGTTGTGTAGTGTTCAAATCTATAAATACTGAAAGATCTTATTATATTTTTAATATTTAATTAATATACATATGAAATAAATAGAAAAATCTTTTGTTGGACACTAAAAGCAAGTAATTAATACGCAAAAAATACGTAAAAGTTGACCCTGGTGGGTGTCATATACTTCCTCTCATACTCCAAGGTTCAAGTGTTATTGGTTAAAGACAAAAAATTGGTTCAACTTAGTATATATGTGTTACATAAAATCTAATTTAGTTAATACATAGGTTGATTCAAGGATATTTTTAGTCTTAAATTTAATATATATATATATATATATATATGATAGAGGGTAGGACGAGGTTGAGTTTTTTACACTTGAATTAGCCTTTTTCCCTCAAGTACCCAACCTACTTATTAATTAATCCATATTGTTTTTATTTCTTATTTTTAGAAATGAATTATTAAATGCTTACATTTGATCACATGATATTTTTTAGTATTTCGTAGATACATAAAAACATATTAGAAAGAAAAAAATCCATCATACTTTAGGTTAAACCTCAATTATTAGATTATACATTATTTCCTAATCACCATAAAGTTTTTCAAGACAATATAATAAATATAATAATGTCAATAATACTTAATAGTTTAAAAGTTCAGCCAATCTAGTTCCTTAGAGAATCAAGCATTAAATGTTAAATGTAATTATAATAACAAGGGAGGAGGTACCATGTTAGAAGCAAAATTTTCTATTGCCTAGCTAATGCTTACAGGAAATCTAATATTTCACTTTCAAAAAAACTACTCAAAATTGTGGTTGAAACTGGTTAGAAAGTTATGGAGAAAGTTTTTTTCTTGATGAGATTCTCGGATGCTTTCTTGGTTATCATATTATGTTTAGTTTTTTTTTCCTTCCCTACTATTTTAAATCTTTATTTTATAATATGAGAATTAATATATATACTGCAAATATATACTGCGAGAATTTATGAATTTGGTGGAAGGGGTAGCTCAAGCATATATATATATATATATGACTAGTCGGCTGCGAGTGGTGGTTGCTATCCTTGCCCATATAATCAATTTCTGCTCATCCTTATAATTTAAAGCAAAAGTTCCATGAATTGTTCAATAGATTGATTCTCCTTGGATTTGATGATCTTGCGTTGTCATTAATTGATTTTCAATATGTTTTGAAAACAAAATACAAAATTTCTAAAAGATATATTTTCAATGATATTCAGCAAATATGCAATCTTTTTATAATTCTGATCAAATCTTTTACTTGTTGTATTTAAATGGATGAATGTTTTTAATTTTTTTTTATTAAGAGTGAAATGAGAGGGATAAAAAGAAGAGCAATTGAAATAAAGTTTAGAAGGTTATAGAGTTATTAAAAGAATTTAAAATTAAAGTTTTAAAAAAAGATTTACAATTTAAGTTTCAAAATAAGAAAGATTTAAAATTTGAGTTTCAAAATCAAAAAGCTAAGATTTCAATTTCCAAAATAAAAAACAATTATCAAAATTAGATTAAAATAATAATAATAATAATAATAATAATAAAGGAACTTAATGCTAGGATCTTAAAATTTAAGGAGAAATATTATAAATTGGTGTATGAAAAGAACAAAATGGGGGAGGAAAAAATTAAAAAAAATCAAGAAAGAAAATTTGAAAAAAAATATTGTTTGGTGTTGCGTATGAAACTGAAACTGAAACTGAGTTAAAGAGTGCCTTGACAATATCCTTTGATTCACTCCTCCATCATATAGTAAACCTCTATCCAATATATATATTGTCATAGTCTTTGTTTGTATATATGCTTTGTTTTTTATTTTTTGTTAATGTGGATGCTTGCTTAAAAATATCCTAGTGTTATATTACCTTGTTTGTTGCGAATAAATTTGGGTTGGATCAATATAACCCCATCAAGTTTCATTGAATGCAAGTGAAGGTTTTCAGGCTAATTTTAAAATTAACCAAAGAAAACAGACCAAAGACCAAGTGAACATCCACCATCCTTTCAAGTTTAATACTCACACTTTAAAAGTAAAGATTCGACTTTGTTATGAGGTCTAAATCCCAAATCAATGCCTTAGATTTTAATAGTTTATAACCTCCAATTATGAATTGATAGTTTATAACCTCCATTAATAAATCGGTTTAAGTAAATCTCTGATTTAAAAGTATCATGGTTACATTTTATCATGAAATACAATACGAAGCGGTTTACTTTCAGGTAAGATGTCTTATGATGATAATTTTCATCTTTCATTTGGCCTAATTATCCCCTTACTTAAAAATCTTTAAAATGTGAGTTAGGATTTTTAATTATTATAAAACTAGGTGGCAACTCTTATTTTTCATTTTTACCATTAGTTTGCCTCAATGTTCTCTATGATAGAGTGGTGACTCCACTAGAGACTGTTTTAGGGCTAAGCTTTGTTTGCCTGATTTTCATGATAAAATGTATTTTATGCTTTGATGTGTGCTTTCAAGGATTTTACCCTACTTGTTTGTTGTCTAATTGACCATTGTGTATTTTTGTTTGGTAATTTATATATATTTTTATGTACTTATTTGTTTTCTATTATGTCTGGATTGGATATAAACTCATGACCATGCACACACTGCACAATATTTTTCTTACAATGTTTTAGACTACACTGAGGAATTAGCTATATCCCGATTGTCATTAACTAAGGAAACACTCGTGAAACCACCAACATCTCATGGATAGTCTACTTGGTCGTGATTGGTAAACCGATAGGGCTTCGTCTTGATCAATGCTTTCCAGCCTTGTAAGCCTCGATTTAGCCTATTAAAGCTTGTTAATCGAGCAACGAAGAATTTTTTTAGACCAATAGGTTAGCCAATTATCCTTGCACATAATAGCTGGAAACTTCCACGAGAGTGTCTTCCTATACAATCATAGGGCAAGCTTGATGTGCATGAAATTACATGAAATGGGTGATAAGACAATCAAAATAAAATACACACACACACACACACACACTTAAGAATAGATACAACATGAGTTTAAGACTGAAAAATAGATAAGAATAATTTTAATAGATGATTTCAACGCAGACTACTATTATCTATAAAGATGATAAACTCCTACAAAAGCAAAGCACAAGTAACAAAGATGTCATCATTGAGGTAATAGCCTAGTATAGAAAAGTTTTTGGAATATGGCTTTGCCAATGTACCATTTAGTTTATTAGCCCAAGTGAATAAAAATTTTAAATTTTCCTCTCAAAATGTATAAGTTAAATTATTGAACTATTTCCACATATTTTTATGAAGAAAAGTCTTAGACTATCTTCTCAAAATGTATGGATAATGTGGTAGGGTATTTCCCATTTTTTTTTAATGAATGAACTTCAATTTTTGATCTCAAATGGATGGATTTGTTAAAGTAATTGAGATCAAATACAAAAAGGAGGCTACGATTCTGAATAATCTGTTTATTATGAATGCATTGAGTTAACCTAAATACAAATAAAGTATATATAGGTCAAACTGAAAGTACTATTTTACCTTTAATAAATAAGACTACATAAATATTATTTAACATCTCCCCTCAAACTCACGATGTGACAGCTACAAGCATCGAGAGTTTGCCAACCAGAAAACAAAAACGAGAGATGGAATGCGCCTTGGTAAAGAAATCTGCAATCTGCAAGGAAGAAGGAACAAAAGGCAAAGCAATGGTGCCATGTTTGAG
>Ga0325404_1009114_pt1 | contig 10129 bp, 4 predicted proteins | sample PopdelMetagenome_18_FD_205664 | JGI IMG/M metagenome (GOLD analysis project Ga0325404, IMG submission 205664) | Populus deltoides microbial communities from Bellville, Georgia, United States - Xylem-Control-R1 | ecosystem: Host-associated > Plants > Phyllosphere > Stem > Wood/Secondary xylem...
TCATATTATAATAAACTCATGTCTTGTCTAGTGTTTGAAATGTAAATTATAACAAGTATTTTAACCTAAAAATATTTTTTATTTTATTTTAATGGATAAATATATTTTTAAGAAAATCATTATCAGTGTTTATTTAAATATTATTTTATATTGAATAAAATCTAAAAAAATCATTAATTAACACTTATGTTAATAATTAATTAACTAATTAAAAAAAAACCTCGTGTCTCATTTCTTCTCAGCCAAACGTCACCAAAATGAGAGTAAATAGGACAATAATGACTCTGTCTAGACTGCCTTTGACAGCACCCACTACATAATTGATTATTCTTTTAACAATAACAGCGAAACAACTAGCACCCACATGGGATAAATTAGTTTTTAAAAAAAAAAAAAAAAACATAAAGGGAAACTGTAAATTTTGAAGGAGCAAGAAGAGGAAGTGGAGGAGCAAAGGAGGAGACTTTTGGCTAAAGCTTTGCTTAAGACAGCACTAGAGAGCCCTGGTGAGGAGGAGGAGGAGGATGAGGAGATCGGAAAGGAAGATCAGAACTCGCTTTTGGTCGGGATTATTGGTCCTCCAAATGTTGGGAAGTTTGCCTTGACTAATTTTGGATGTTTCTATCTCTACTGGCTCATCTCCCCCCCCCCCCTCCTCGACTTCTCTCTCCATCGTGAGCTTGGGGAACTGTAGGAGAGTTGATGGCTGGTCTGTTGGTGGTTACTGGCGAGAGCTTTGTTGTTGAAAAAGAAAAAAATTTGAAACGCAAAAAAAAATACACAGGCTATATAATAAACTAAAAGAGGTTTTTTTTATTATTATTGTTCAACTCTTCATTAAACATTGTGGACTAGAGATGTATTTTTTTTTTTAATTTGATTCTTAAATTCTTATTATGTATCATTTAGTTCTTTTATATCTAAATTAATATTTAACTACATTTTAAAAAATAGAAAGTTGAACCGAAAAATATGGAACTAAAGTGAAAAGATCGAGTAGAATAGATGGTGGATTTGAAATTTATTTCAAAATTTTATTTCAATCCCTCATCTTTTAGAGCTATTAGATAACTGATCCACATAATTTTAAAAAATTTAATTATAATATCAAACTTTATTTTCCAATCCTCTTTTAGGTAGGAGGAGAGAAAGAGTTATTGGACTGGATTTCAATATAAAAAAAGAAAGTTGTTGTTAGTGTCTATTCATGGCACTAAAACGGTCAATTTTTATATTAATGGTTTCATAAGATGAAAAGAGTTCATAATAAGTTGTTTTTACCTTGAATGTGTCTAAAAAACATATATGAGCTTAGGAATATTTTGGATTTCGGGTTGGTTTTTTAAATTTTTGAAAGTCATAGGTTGTTTTAACAAGGTTTTTTGGGTGCTTTCTAGATACTTTGGGTTTAAAATAGGTTTATTTGTCAAAAAATCTGAGACCTTATTTTTGCGACAACTACAATGGCTAGATTCTAGGGATTCTCAAATGACGCATCATTTTTTAAAAATGATTGAAGCGGACAACATGTCATCCGCCTCATTAAATGTTTTTTTTAAAAAAAAAAGTCTACACACTTGTGTCTGACCCTATTAATCCACGCATACGTCATTGCTTGATGGACCAGTCGTTAGACCTAACTTGCTAGACTCAACTACATTTGGCCTAATTCTACTCTTTTAAAGAAAATTATTTTTTTAATTAATGCCTTGTTTTGTATGTATTTATTAACTAATTTCTTGGTATATGATTTAATTAATATATTTCTCCGTGTTTTTTTCGTTTATTTAGCCTATTTTAGATTACAATTGTTTTTTTTTAATGACAATGGGAGTTTTTAATTTTTAAAGAGGTTGATATGATTCATCTATAGTTTTTTTTTTAAAAAAAATTAGATTAACTTTTTTATAAGATTTTTAATATGTGCAGCCTTGCATGATATTTTTTTCTTTATTCAATAAATTTTAGTTGTGTGTCGATTTCTATTACAAATTTATTTTGACAAACAAATTCATTAAACACAACCGGGTAAATTACTCATGTTGTGATATTAATATCTTGATTTACATTTGTCTCCTAGTTTTTTTAATCTCGTTTTTGTTTGTTGATGAGGATTTTTTTCATTTCTTTACGTAATGATTATTGATTTGTTTAGTTAAAAACATGCATAGGTTTTTTGATTTACATCTAGTTAAAGCACGTTGAAAAAAACATGTTTAATTTTTTTTAATTATGTTTTGATGTTTAGATTTGATTCTTATTCTTATTCTTATGATTTTTTTTCGTTGATCCTTTTATAAAAGTTTCATTGTTTTTAATTTTATCATTCAATCTAAATTTATAGTGTTTTTTTTTCATTCCGGTCTTCATTCTTTTGATTTTTATCCATTTATTAATATTTTTATTCTTTTCAATTTAACTCTCAAATTGAAAATCACAACTTTATGCAAAGAATTGTATAAGCTTTTTTCTATTCCTTTTTGGTTGAATAAAAATTTCTCTTGTAAAATAGTCTTTAATAATTGTCTACCGGTGCACGAAATAATTTCATAAAAAAAATTATATCTATCAAGAAAATCATGTTCTTCACAAATCAACTCATTCAATAAGTTAATGTTATCAAGGCTAATGAAATCTAAAACATCTTATGTTTTGTTTAAATTCCTACAAAGTACAAACATAAAAGGAAACAACATTAATATAAACTATAATATTAGTGATAAATTCAATTTTTTAAAAATCATAACAATATTAATAAAAATAGTAACAATCATTTTTTATATTATTATTAATATGATAATATTAATATTATACCTTTGTTGAATCCTTAAATTATAATAAATAAAAACCAAATTATTTAATCTATTGTGCTCTAGCCTATTTAGCCTTTTAGAATGAATGTACTCAAATATACCCTAATTTTTCTCATGCCTAATTGTATTACAACATTGACTAAAAACTTGAATTGCAAACTTTTGAGCTTCTAGATTATCATTAACAAATTACTCTCACTACGCAACTAGTTAAAATAAAAATTCAATAAATTAGATATTATAGATAAAAAAACAACATTTATATTTAAAAAATACAAGCAATTAAAGTTTTTACCCAAATTTAACTCCTTTCATTTCAAAATCACACTTTAATTTAAAAAGTTCCTATAATTATGATTTAAGTACTCTTATGATATAAACTATCAAAATAAGGATAGAGTTAAGAGAATTTACTTTCAATCCCCAGCACTTTAATTGAGAGATATTAGACACTTTGTAGTCCAATAATAAAAATAAATTAATTAACTAATTAGAAAACTCAAAATAAATTATAGTTTTGTTTGGTTTTATTTTCAAAAATTTGAAATCAAATGAACCATAATACCAATATGGAATGATTTAACTAGCACTTGAAAAAAATTAAAAAATTAATTAAATCAAGAAAATTAAAAAGAAATTAATGATAAAACCAATAAAAAAAAGAATTAATTGATTAGAAAAATCCAAAACAGATTGGTGTTTGGTTTAATCTTGCTTTCAAAAATTAAACTGCACCAATCTACTAGCAATTGGAAACATTAAAGTAAATATAAAATTTTTTAAAAAATAAGTTAGAGAGATGTTTAGAAATGTGATTGTAGTTGCTTTTTAAAGTATTTTTTAATTAAGTGGGGTATGCTGGTTGAAAACACATGGCTTGTTGAAAATCAGATGACAACCCATTTGCCCCCATATTCTGTGGATTAAAGGGATTTACAAGCATAGGTTCATGCTGAGATATAAGTGTTGCTTTTCCGGATTTATCTCTCAAGGCCTGCTCGAGTAGACTAGTAAGCCTTGCAACTTTTTCTTTAAGATTGTCCACCTCTTTTTGATGTTGGGCTTCCAGCTAGGCTTTTTCTTCGTTCTTCATTTGTTTTTTTCTCGAACGAGTGTTATAGAGGGGTTTCAATGGGGAACCTATATTTCAACCTGCTAAATGTAAATCATGCAATTATGCGAAAATATTGAAGCAATTAGAAAAAATGCGTATGAAATGCAGACTCACCCTTCACGAGATGACAACCTAATAGGAATATCCTAATTGTTGAGTGCATCAAGGGGTTAATCATTACCTAGTTTCAAAGGGTCTCTCACATGCTCAGTGATCGTCCTCAAAAGGTCGATATGAGGCTTACAAGTAATGTGACGATAGAGGCCCTGAGTAATATCAGTTTGGCATATCAACCACTTCCAAGTAAACAATCAAACGAGAGTTGGATGGTTTCACGAGTCTTACCCAGGCTAAAGCCATTGGGGTACCGTTACCCCCCCACTTATCCTAGGTTGTAAAGTGTGTACTCTTAACGTGATGCATGACAATATAAACAAGGATGCATGCTAAAGCAGTAAATGCAAGAAAAATAAACCAATAAACACAACATAACAAATATTATAGCAATTGACAAACAAAAAGCAAAGCTTAGTCCATTAGTCTTACACACTAAAGGTCCCCAGTGGAGTCGTCATTCTGTCGCACCTGACATCGCGGCGGCCCTCAAATAATAATCTTGATTTGTGGAAAAAGAATAGATATCTAGCGTCTTGTTCTTTTAGGGAAAATGTCTTGTTTAAGGAGTCGCCACCTAGTATTATGGTCACTAGGAACCTTAACTGATCAATAGAGATTCTATGGTTCGGGACTGGTTACGTAAAAGGGAAGATATTATCACCCCTTAAACGTTCTATCTGAGGCAGACTGCATTGCTGATTTTGTCTTAAATTGCTAAACATTTATTCGTTTATGCTATGATGATTTGTTTATAATATTCCTGACTTTGGCGCGAGTGAATATTCGATCGCGAATAATTCCAACTCTGGCGTTGGTAAAAATTCCACCACAAATAATTCCAACTCTGGCGTTGGTAAAAATTCATAGCTACCAAAAAATTAGTATATTTTCTTTTCTTTTCCCTTTTATTTATGATCCTGATATAAGTGAATAAATTGACAAAAATATATTTTTTCAAAGACATGCAAATTTTTTATTTCTACACTTTCTATTTTTTTATTTTTTCTGTTTTTTATTTTTTTATTTTTTTGGGGCTGGGCCCAGCTTAGCCCACATGGGCTGGGCTAGGCCCGGCCAGTGGCCCTGCTGGGCTCAGCAGCACGCGTGCGCTAACGCACGCGTGTTGCTGCGCTGTGCAAGTGAATTAAAATTCACTTGCACAGTGTAAAAGACACTTGAAATAATGCAGAAGAAGAAGTCTCTTACCTGGTCTGCTGGAGGCGAAGGCGCACGGTTGCTGATCAACCAGCCATTTTCTTGCTTTCCCTGCCTTTGAGTTTATTCCTCTTTTTTTTTGTTTCGTTTGGTGATACTCCCTTCTGCAGGTTCACTCCTTCTCTGTTTTCGTCTTCCCCTCTGGTTTCCCCTGTTTATGTTTTCTTTGTCTCCTTGTGTTGTTCGTCTACCTCTGTTTTCTTATTCCTTTCTATTTGCGCTCCTGTGTTTTTTTGTCCTTCAGTCCCTCGGTTCTGTTTCTTCGTTTTTGTCTCTAGTTCTCGGCCCCAGTTTCGTTCTTTTCTCCCTTCTTCTTTTTCGGGTGCTCATCCCTTCTCCTGCTTTTATAGTTGGAGAATGGCATGTGTTTTTCTTGGCAATGAAGACCCCAGGACCGTTATTGCAGGAGCAGTGATGGCAGGGGCGTTCGTTTCTTTGGCTTGGCGAGTGGAAGAAGACGAGCGGTTCTTTTTTTTAAACGACGCCGTTTGACTGTTAAAAGGCCATTTATGTTTTAGTCCCTGAGGTTTTGAAATTGTCATAAGAGAGACCCCTGGATAAACTGTATATTGACCCCTGCATTTTCGCGCCATTTTCAATGTCATCCTTGGATTTTAATTTTTGCAATTTGGACCCCAATTAAACCCCAAACTTTGATATTTCTTCAATTAAGTCTATGATTTCATTAATTAAATTAATTCCAAGCCAATTAAGTCCAAAACCTTATTAATTCTCCAATTAAACCCTTGATTGGATTAATTAAATTAATTCCAAGCTCAATTAAGTCTCAAAACTTATCAATTCTCCAATTAAAACTTTGATTGGATTAATTAAATTAATTTCAAGCTCAATTAAGTCTCAAAACTTATCAATTCTCCAATTAAACCCTTGATTAGATTAATTAAATTGGTTCCAATTTTAATTAAACCTCAAAACTTTCAAACACGTTGCCTTTAACACAAACTTTAATTCATTCTTTATTTATTTTATTTTTACTTGTTTTTTCATCATTTTTTCAGTAAATAAAATAATTAAAAGAAAATGGTCAAAAATTAGGTTATGACAATAAATATAAAATTTTTTAAAAAATAAGTTAGAGAGATGTTTAGAAATGTGATTGTAATTGCTTTTTAAAGTATTTTTTAATTAAAAATATATTAAAATAATATTTTTTATTTTTAAAAATTATTTTAAATATTATTATATCAAAATAATTTAAAAATATTAAAAATATATTATTTTTTTTAAAAAAATTAAATAATTTTAAAAATACTTTTAAAATATAGAATGAAGCATGAACTAGCCGACACTCCCCTGCTCTCTCTGTGCAAGTGGTCACATGATTTTTAGACGTAAAATCTGTTAATGGAAGAATAATATTGCCCGCAACCCAGGCGGCATTATGCTTTCACTTCAGTACTCAGTACCTTCCAGTATCACGTGGAGCTTACGTCTTCTTCACGTTTTATCTCCATCATCCAATGATCAAACCATTATGGTCCTTCCACGTGTGAACAGTGTTCACAAGGTCGAGCCCATCTTCCATGACTTATCCACCTTTTTGTTCGACCTCACCGTTTTGCTTTATTAATTATGAAGACTATTAGTCGTTTTGACCCTTTATTCCATTTTGCGTTTTATCTGGGTAATTGGCTATAAAATGATGACATTGTCTGATGGATTGTATTTCTAATTGATGTATTTGAAACAAACGTTTGGCATTTGGATTTTTTTTTTTATTAATATAGATGTTCGGTTAGCTTGTGCATATCTCGATTAATTCCACAAGCCCTCAAGTTAACAACCATGTAAACTTTTAATGATCCTGATGCATTTTGACTCATTATTAATTTGATTTGGTGGTTTGTACACAAAAATTTATGTGGTTTATTTTAAGGTTTTTGTTTATTTTTGTGTTTGAAAAGCGTTTTTTAAAAAAATAATTTTTTTACTTTAAATTAATATTATTTTGGTATTTTCAGATTATTTTGATGTGCTGATGTTAAAAATAATTTTTTTAAACTAAAAATTATTATTTTAATTTATTTTTAAATAAAAAATATTTTAAAAAACAACTATAACCACAGTAAAAAAAAATATATCTTATAAATCGATAGTGGCTTATTTCTGCTTGTTCATGAATGGAGTGACAAACGCTAATAGCTTATTGTAATTGTCCTGTAACATGTGGGTTCTGCACTTCTGCTTCAGTTTAATATCTTTATGGCAAAATACAGCTCAACTAAGTAGCTTTAGTATCCATTAATAATATCGATAACATTTTATTTATTTTTATATTTTAAAAATATTATAAAAATATTAATATTTTACTTTTTTCTTTACTTCAAATTATTTTTTGATATTTTCAAATAATTATAATATCCTGATATCAAAAATATATTTTTTTTAAAAAAAATATTTTAATATATTTTTAAATAAAAAAACACTTTAAAAAATAATTGTTGCTTCACCCTTAAATACCCTCTAACTAATACAGTATGGAATTCATAGTTTATTGCTGGTGAATGGGTATAAAGTTAGATCTTCACTGATTTAAAATGTTTCACTCAACATATATATATATATATATATATATATATATTTTAGTATTTCTTTCAATTTCGATTTCCATGGCAGATGACATGACTTGTGTTCCATTTATATCTTGTTTTTTAAGCTAGCTGAGTTTCTAAGATGACAAGGATACCAACATTTCACTATCTATGCATCAGAAATCATCATTAATGATATTTGAATATATTTTCCAGCTAGTGGATGTGTTGTGTTATACTTGCGTTGTTCATTGATGCTCGATTAGCTATGAGGTGCAGCTTGCAGCACTACATAACTTGCCATCAAAAAAATCCATTAAAAAATCAACAAGTTTTGTTGTTTTCTCTCTTAAGAACTAAACAGAAATAATTTTAGCGTTGTTTGGAAACGTGATGTAAATTTTATTTTATAAAAATTTATTATTTTATTAAAAATTATTATTTTTTATTATGTTTTGGATCGTTTTGATACGTTGATCTCCTCTTAAAGTATCTCAAATATAAATGATAATTAATTTTTTTTATTTTTGATTAAAAAATATTTGAATTACCCTTGAAATATCCTAGATAATTTTCTTTATAAAGTTTTTCTATTCTTATTAAAAAAAACATTTAAACTACCCTTAAAGCATCCTAAATATAAATACTAATTATTTTTTTATAAAAAAAACATTCAAACTACTCTTGAAGTATCTTAAATAAATTTGTTTTGAATTTTTTAATTTCTTATATAAAAAAATTTAAACTCCCCTTGAAGTATTCTAAATAGAAATATTAAATAATTTTTTATCATTTTTTTTATTTTTGATAAAAAAAAATTAAACTACCCTTAAATTATTCTAAATTTTTTTTATAAATGTTTTCTATTTTTTGTTATAAAAAAATTTAAAGTATCATTGAAGTATCCCAAACAGAAATGCTAAATTAATTTTTTATATATATATATTTTTTTAATTTTTTATAAAAAAAAATTTCAATTATTATTGAAGTATCATAAATAATTTTTTTATAAATGTTTTTTATTTGTTGTATAAAAAAATAAAACCAAATTTGAAATATCTAAAACAAAAATCTTTAGCCTTGAGTCTAACAACCATGTCAGACCCAAAAGCCTTAGATCTAAAAGTTGAGTGATACCTAATATCTTTAGGTTTGATAATCATGCCAGACCCATGAGACTTGGGTCAGATAGCATGCCTTGACCAGGACAAGAATTTTTGAAAAAAAAATTTTTTAAAAAAATAACGTCTCCATAACTATTTGAATAACTACAAAGCAATCTATAGTAAAAACATTCTATATATACATTATTTGTACAATAATTTACACACCCGTGTGTGTAATTATATTAAATTTACGAACAAAAGAATAATCAAAACTAGAAAAATATTATATGATATCTAACAATAATTTTAGTTGTGGAGATTATTATACTAATTGTCTGTATAGTTTTTTAAAATCACATATCCATATATTAAAATTATTGATCTTTATTATTATATAGTTTTTTTTAATTAATGATTATGATTATCTTCTTTTATTTAACTATGTCCTTTAGATGCACTGTGGCGTACGTGTGATAACATTATGGATAGGAACAATGCCATTTTTTATATCTTGTTTTTTACTCTTTTGGTTACCAAGTTTTATATATATATCCAAAAGATAAGGTTGTAGAAATTGTTCAGTTTTTTTCTTTTCTTTTCTTTTTAATATTTCCTTGCTGATCATTTCATTCTCACCAATACCCAATTCAAAATATAATCAAACAAGAGAACATATATAACATAAAAATTACACAGAAAATAAAAAAAATAGCAAAATCATAGAAAAAATCACGATGAATAAATAAAAAAAGAGATGAAATCAAAATAGGTCTATTCAAATCAAATCTAATTTCACTATATAATAACTCACTAGCTATTGCAGCCGTTGGTGTTGGCGGTGGTGGAGCCGCTGCTGATGTTGATGGTAGTGGAAAAATCGCTACCCTAATAAAGTGTTTTGTTAGAGATGGATAGTGGGCAAAGAACATAGAGAATAAGAAGAAGATTATATGAAAGTCGTGACTCCGGCTTTTGGTTTGTTTTCAATAATTACGAGTTTGAATATTTTTAGGGCTACTAAAAAATTATATGATCGTTAATTTCAAAACTCATAAAATTAATTAAAAGTGTGTGTAAGTTAGTCTAGATATCAACATTAATAAAAAGAAAATTACATAAAATGTAATAGAGTAAGAATATTTCATACCTTATATAATTGTAATTAAATAAGTAAGAGGATATTTTATCTTAAAAATCATTAGGATATAAATA
>Ga0325404_1009118_pt1 | contig 10124 bp, 10 predicted proteins | sample PopdelMetagenome_18_FD_205664 | JGI IMG/M metagenome (GOLD analysis project Ga0325404, IMG submission 205664) | Populus deltoides microbial communities from Bellville, Georgia, United States - Xylem-Control-R1 | ecosystem: Host-associated > Plants > Phyllosphere > Stem > Wood/Secondary xylem...
CTAATCAACTCAAACCCTTCCTTCTCTACACTCACGCTTCTGCTCTCAAAATAAAAATAAAAATTTATTTCTGAAAACAATAAAAGAGCAAGAGATCTCTCTTTATGAAGTGAAAATGGCAGTGCAGAGGATAGAGCTAGGAAGAGGAGATCTATGGAAGAGCAAAGCTAAAGCACTACAGCTCCGTCTGCGAGACCGCTTTAGAGTGGTGGTTGATCGTCATCGCCGCCGTCCTCATATTTTCTCCGCCGCGTCCGATGGTTACTTCTCCTCCACCGTCCAACGGTGGCTCAACCATTTCCGTGATTTTCGGCGAGATTCTCTCCACTCCCCCTCCGCTTTCTATCGCAAACGAGGTCACCTTCTTTCCACTACTTCATTTATCCATCCATACATCCATACATGCACCTCACCGTATATTTAAACTCTTCACATACATGCATACATACACATTGACACGTGTCGTTGTTACATTATATGCATCCATAAAGAAATAAAATACGTACATACATGAGATGGATGTATGTATTTTATGTACGTGCATATACATACTTAAATACCAACATTCGCCCATAGATTGACGCGTATTTACTGAATTACCTCTGAATTCTGTGGGTGCAGTCAGCAAGGACTTTAGTGCTGATGAAGAATCGGTTATTATACGAATGGTTCAGTCAGTGGCTGTGCCTCTGCTTGGAAACATGTGTCATGTGTTTATGCACGGACTTAATCGTGTTCAGGTAGGAGGAATTGCTTTGTTCGTGACTGAACTGTTTTTGTAATCTTTGGCTTTGAGGACTGAGGTTCTGCGAGAATTACTAATTTGGGGTTTTGGGGTATCGCAGGTTTATGGTGTGGAGAAATTACATGATGCATTGCTGCATAGACCCAAGAACAAGCCTCTTTTAACGGTATAGTTTGGTCGTTCTACTTTGTGGGCTTTGGAACAATAATGCTTGTGTTTTTTGTTTTTCTATTGGCTTACTCTTTGCAGTTTTGGGATTTATTTTGAGGAATTGTTTTGGGTTTGTGGTGATGAGGTAATTGTTGAGGATAATGGTCTGTTGCAGGTGAGCAATCATGTTGCTTCAGTGGATGACCCGTTTATTATTGCTTCACTGCTTCCTCCTAGTGTATTGATGGATGCTCAGAACTTGAGATGGACGCTTTGTGCTTCTGATCGCTGTTTTAAGAATCCTGTGAGTTCTGCATTTTTCCAATCTGTCAAAGTATTGCCAGTTGCTCGTGGTGAAGGGATTTATCAGAAGGTGAGCTTTTAAAGTGTTTCTTTTTGTTTGTCAAGTGATGTATTGGTTTAAATGGGGTGTTAGAAGTACTTGATTATCTGTTGTTGAATACCTGACATGTTATCGAGCTAGCTGTCCAAGCATGTAGTATCTCTGCTTGATGCAACTTGTCTGAGTGATTTTAAGCATTGGATCTTTTGCTTGCTGCTTGTTTTTAGTGTTTTTGCTCCTTCTGTGTTATTTTGACCAAATTAGATTATAAGATAATAGGTGCCATCCAAGATAATAAATCTTCTCCTCTTCCGCATCCCTGTCTCTTGCGAACTTTTTGTTTAATTCGCATTATTGTGCTGTGGAGCCTAATTCTGATGTTTGACAGCTTTGCTGCATTGCTGTTCAGTCCTCATAGTTAGTGATGTCGATGGCTATTTTACCTTAAGCTGAAGTTTCTATTATTTGGTTTTGAGGCTGTTAAAAATGGCTTATCAAAAAAATAAAAGGAAAGTTTGATTATAAGAGGACTTGCTTGGAGGTTGATGACTATTTTGAGTCGTCAGTTTCACACCCTGCATGTCTAGTCTTTTTGCATGTTTGTTTTCAAAGTATTTTCCCCCCCTCTAATATGCTATTCTTATCATCTTGCTGTAGGGCATGGACATGGCTATTGCAAAGTTGAACAGTGGTAGTTGGGTTCACATATTCCCTGAAGGTAGTCGTTCTCGGGATGGTGGAAAAACCATGGGTTCTTCAAAGAGAGGTGTGGGGAGGTAAGAGTGCCTTCCGTACCATTTAAATCTTTTTGGGTTTTGTTTTAGTTGTGTGGAAGGCAGGCATGGAAGAGGATCCACTTTTATAATTTTGATAAACAAGAACTTGAGGAAAAGATGAAATGGTCTTTTAGCAGGGGAAGGGAATTGAAGAGGATGCTTTATACCCTTCACTTCTCTTATCCTATCCTCAATTTGTTTTGCATTGAGTTTTTCCAAGCCTTGACTAGCAAGATGATTTATAGGATATGTGCGTAAATGCATCAAAACATTTGTGTTTTTTGATTGGCTGTGCTGTTTGAAATAGCTGATTTCATGCTTTAACAGGTTGATCCTTGATGCTGACACTGTCCCTTTGGTCATCCCATTTGTACACACTGGGATGCAAGAGATCATGCCCCTAGGAGCCACTCTCCCAAGGATTGGAAAGAGGGTACGTAGTATGATTGTTTTTGTTCTGGTAAATATAAGATGTTCTTACTGTTTCTAATTATTTGCTTAAGCATTTACAATATCTGATTTTCTTCTAATAATCTACTGGGATAGTTGTAGCTTCCTTTTTGTTCACTTCCTTCAAGAGTATATAAATGCAGATGTATTCGTATGCATAGTCTTTGCAACTTCTACTTCCTTTCCGATTAATTCTCAGAACAGGACTCTGCAAACTAAAGATTCCTTTAAGTCAACAGCAGCTTGGAATTTGACTGACATGTCCATGTACACATCACACACCTTCAAAATTAATAATGCATTTGTTTGTAACTTCCCGTGTACCTTTTATAGGTTGTGATCTTTCCATAGCTTGGGTTTCTTGTTCTAATGTGTTTAGTTATTTTATGTCCATGTACCGTGCTCATTATTGTTCTTTCTCAATTGATGTCCATGGAACATGCAGGTGACAGTGCTTCTTGGTGATCCAATCCATTTTGACGATATACTTGATGCGGAAGGTGTTGAAAACATATCAAGAGGAAAAATGTATGATGCTGTGGCTTCAAGAATTGGCCAGCGATTGCAACAACTAAAAGTCCAAGTTGAAAAATTAGCATTGGAACAATCAGTCGAGTTTCAACAAGCTGCTGCTGGAATCACAGAGAGGGCAGCTGATATGTTGCAGCAGGTTGACTGGGGTTCATTTGGCGCGGGAAGCCATGTGTCCACTGAAGAAAGAGATTTACCATGTGAACCCCGACCTTCACAGGAGCTCCTTTCTTCGGATCGTTACTTCAGGATTGGATTCTCTTATGACAGTATAATCATTTCAAGGATGCGTGGCTACATGGACTCAACTGAGCTACTGGGTTTTGCAGCCAGAGGCCTGTTCATGAACTTTAGGGCAAGGGAACATACTGCTAGTATTAGAGATGTAGGCCCAGTGAGGGCATGGAAACATTTTTTGGAAGCTAACTTACTGGGGCAATGGAACGCCTGCTAGTAATACTCTGGTAGATTTTGATGCAATACTGATTTGGTTGCTATAAATAGAACTTTTAACAAAATTCAACATCAACTGTCAATGTAATACCTTAATCTGTAATGATAAGCTCTTGTTTCAAGAAATGAAAAATGCATTTCAAGGCAAAAAAAATAAATAAACACTAATGTGATTTTAATTCGAAGTAATGTGATATTTCGAAATAATGGATGTCATGCTATCTGTTTTAAAATATTGTTGTTGGGATTTTTTTTTAAATTTTCCTAGGTGATTTTTGATATTTTTAATATCAGGATGTAAAAATTAATTGAAAAGGTATTAATTTTTAAAAATACAAGCATGGTTGGCTGTGTTTTTTCTACAGTGTTTTTTAAAATTTTTATTTTATTTTTATTTAAAATTAATTCTTCGTGTCATTTTTATGGGATAATGTTAAAAATAATTTTTAAAATTAAAAAAGTTATTTTAATATATTTTTAAATAAAAAATATTTTAAATTGTAATTGTTATCGTAATTTAAACATGCTTTTAAGAAAAAAGCTGCTTTATGGGTTTGCTCGGGTTTTACTTGGATATGATCGGTTGATCGGGTCAACTCATGTTACGACTCCCAAACACGCCAGCTTTGCAAACAACGACACCGTTTAAGTAATGTTACACAATCGGTTACAGTGTCTCTTTCGTCCTTTTATAAAAGAATCTATCTCCATGCCGTACCTTAAAACCGAGGCATTTACAACGGAAATAAGGTAATATTACAATTGAACGGTCACGATCACATTAAAAAATATCCCGACCCCACTGATCCACCACTGATCCAAAAATCATTTCCCTCTCGCCTTTTCCAGATGACACCGCAACCCTCCCTCCTCACCCCTCCTCTCTCCAATTCATTTTAAAAAAACAAGCGAAACAAAAGAAGACAGGGCCAAAAAATGGCAGAAGAGGACTGGGAATTTAACGAGAAGCGAAAGAGAGAGATCGCTAAATGGTTTCTCCTCAACTCTCCAGCCGGTGAAATCCAATACATAGCGAAAGGTCTCTCATATTTGCATTGCGTCTCCGTTTTGTTTTCTAATTTCTGTAGCCTTCTCTGCTGCGTGTTTATTAAGATTTTGTATTTAGCAGATTTGAGGTCGGTATTGAATGACGAGAAAGTGTATAATGAAGCTGCATTAGAGGCATTTCCTCTTTACAATAAATCTCACTTCATTTGCCTTGAATTACCTGATCGAAGCGGAGAAGTAAGTCTCTCTATTTTTTTTCTTTATTGCAGTGTAATGTGTGTGTTTTAATGAAATTATAGTGTATTATAGATTTTTGTTCCTTTTTAGGCTGTTAATTTTGTTGATTGATTTTTATGATTTTTAATTAATTACTTGATTTGCCTTCAATTACCTAATAGATGAAGAAATAGAAGCTTTGTAATTATTTTTCTCCTTATTTTGTTATCACTTTGATTTTTTGCTAATTTCTTTTTTATTTATCATAGATTTGCTAGGTTTTAACTTGCTGATTTTGAGTTTAATATGTAATTAGAGGTTTCATTTAGCTTACATTTGGATATTTTGTTGCTAATTACTGTTTTAAAATTTGGAGGGCTCATTAGCTATACTACATGTTACGTTGTGTGGCAGAGACTTGTTTATTTATTTGGAGGATTAAACTTTGAAATTATTTGGTTTTAGACTGTATTTTAGGGTTTAATTGTGATTCTAGATATGTTTTGTTTGTAAAACTTGTTTATTTTGTATGCAGTTAGTTGTCTCATGTTTTTTAAATTGTGTTTACAGGTGTTGGTTACATCATATAATGAGCTTGACGAGAATGAGTTTCTTGATCCTAGGACTGCACAGGTTGCGATAGTTGACCATGTTAAGCAAGTGGGTTATCTAAAAATGTTGAAGCACATATTTTTTGTCTGCTGTCTTTTTTCTGATGTGTTTGGTAGTCCATTTATTATATAATGATGTGCTAAATTCGTTCAGGTTTGTACAGACATGAGGCCCACAGCTGATGAGGAACTTTCATCACCATATATTGAAGAATTTCGGTACGCTCTCTAATTTTCATGGTTATTACTATATGATTTTGATCATCTAGATGCTCTTTTAGTCATTAGTGCATCAATGATAGATCTTTAAAAGCTTGATTTTAAATCTTCAAGGTAAACGACATTTTCTCAGTTATTCCCTGCCTATGTTTCAATTTTTAAAGTTTCAACTTTCGAGGCTGCAATTTTCTATTACTCTCTTTTCCTGTTACATTGTGCTGGATTGATAGTGTGACCAGGATCTTTTAGAGGTTAGAATTCTTTGTATAATGAAGGGTAGACTTAGAGAGGTACTTTTGATGGGATATGAACTAGTCCTGCTTTATGCTTTTATCATTTAATGTTTGGAACGCTTAAGTGCTTGAGCCAGTAGTCATCAAATTATCCTGTACCCTTAATCTGTAACTACAGTCAGTGATGCTTATGAATGAATGAGCTAAATGCTTTTTGAGGACTGAGCTTTTGAGTTATATCCAAATCTCTCTATTTTGTTTTTTATGCTCCTCTTTCATTTATATAGAGTCCTTTTTGTTTGTTTCTGGAGTTTGGAATAATTGTATCTCTAGTACAGTTTTCTGCATAAATTATCTTTTCTTCTGTGCATGTTTGGTTGAGTTTGGATTGTGAGTCATAGGATTAATTTGTAATTTCTCCTTGTTTATACATCTAAATGCCAAAAGAATTGTGCGCAATTTGGTAGTTCATGACTAGAATTATGGCTCAGAACACACCAAGAGTAGTTCTTTTCTTCTGTTTCTTTTGCAGTATTCTACACATTCTTGCATCACCAATGCTATTCTGTTCTCTGTTAGTTGTGCCCTGGATGCCGAAATACTCAAATATGTTGCAGAAGCTTATCCAAAAGGTATATGTTCTGTCTACTGTGTTAAAGGGAAGGATGTGGAGGGGCCGGGATCTAATTTTGAGCTTGTAGTGGTCATTTCTGCTGTTAGAAATAGCCCACAGAATTTCTGGTTCGTGGAATTCTTATCACTTTTTGGTTTTTATTGGATGCTTCATCTAGGACATGTTTACGATGTCCCATCACTTGCTTGTAGCTGCACATACCAAGTCACTTCCAAGCAGTAGCATCTACATTTTATGATTGCCTGTCATTTGTTAATGTTCTTTTGCATATCTTACAGCAATGGAAGTTGGCGATCACTGTGGAACATAGAGTTCAAGGAAGATGTACAAATGCTAGAAGTAAGAGGTGAATTACAGGTATGATAAAAAAAATTGACTTCTGTAGACTGTTATATGAAAGTCGGAATGCATACTTATAAGAAAATGCAAGTATAAGCTGTTTCTTTTTCCCTATATTTTTAGGTGGGGTCTAATGACATACTGCTTTATCTTGCTTTATCTTGGGTGAAAATTTGAGGTCCATCGAAGTTTAGGAAGGTCTTGAAAATAAAGACGGAGATAGCTAAAGACGGAGATAGTTTGAGTGGGGTAGCGCTAAGTTGGTTTTCCTATTTCAGGTGGGTGCCCATTATTTTGAAGAGGGAAATGTTCAGCTGGATGCAAAACATGAATGCAAAGATGCAACAATCTTTCAGGTTATTACAATATCTGCAAGTCTTTTAGCTTGGAATTTCTTCATCATGAAAATACAACTTCTTTCTTTCAAGAGATAAGGCTGGTAGGGCATTGCTTGGTGCAAAGTCTTGAGCATGCAATCTCAAGGTTGCACATATTGAGTCTGGAGAGTAGCTACTACATCCTGAAGGGCAAGACCATCTCTATAATCTCCTTCACATGACACCACTCAATTGGAACCTTAATCTGGTAATCAGAACAATGCAGCAGTTGACCGATTACTTAAATGAGAAGGCATGTAAGGTGCAAGGCTGGGACATTACACCAAGAACTTACTGGTAGATTTACTTGGGTTGGCATGGGGAACTTTGATTATTTGGGTGACTTGTGCATCCAGTCTGGTTGTTTGTATTGAGTGACCTTGAAAGCAACACTTGCCACTTCCCAGATTCTATTGCAAATATTCCAGGATAAAGCCAGCGCTTGGCTTCAGAAGTCCAGCTTTAAGCCCACCTTATGCCTTCTTCCAAACATTAAAGATTAGTAGAATGATCGAGCATTTTCTAGTGATCTTCACTCTTCAGACGTCGGAGCATGCTCTCTGTTTTTTGCATCTTTCTACTGAAAGTGGTTAAAAAAATTCTCACTAGAATACACCTTGCAGCTGTGAAATAACAAGTTCCTATAATATTACTTCAAGCACAGTTCTAGTAGTTAGATTGTATATTAGAATCATATTAAGGGAGTGGAGCACCTGCTTGTTCTCGTCATCATGAATATCTCAGTGTATGTTCTTCACTTGCTGATGAATAGAAGAAAAAAATGATTGATCCTTTATAATCTTTTGTTTCAGGCCCCCGATGATTGTGCTATTTCCATAGCCAACATTATTCGCCATCATGAGTCGCAGTACCTGGAATCTCTTGAGGTTTTCATTGCATCTCCTTTTTCATTTAAATGCTTGGGTTTTAAGGCTTCATTATTGACCATCATTATTTGACAGGCGTCCTATTCAAATTTACCAGATACCACATTCAAGGTATTCTTTGCTAGATTATACTCGTTCAAAATTTTGTTTTTTCCGCATCTAGTGAAGAGAATTTTGTTTGGCCTTTTGATCTGTATCGGACTTCACTGTAGAAGACGTACTCTCTAGTTACTGAACCCAAGGCATATTGCTTTTCCTTTTTGTGAAATACAATGGTTTAGAGCATGTTTGGGTTCTAAAAAATTTAATTTTTTTTGGGTTAAAATTTAATATAATTTTTATGTTTTGAATATTGTTTTAATATGTTAATGTGAAAAATAATTTTTAAAAAATAAAAAATATTATTAATATATATTTTAATATAAAAAATTATTTGAAAAATAATTGATATCACATTAGTAAAAATCTGTGGTGGTGGTACACATAATCATTCCCTTCCCCAACTGTATGTCTTCTTTCATTGTTATTATTATGCCTCCTAAACTGTAGACATAATCATTTCCTTTTGACGTGTTGCAGGATCTGCGAAGAAAACTTCCAGTGACTCGCACCTTATTTCCATGGCATAATACTCTACAATTTAGCCTGACAAGAGATATCCAGAAGGAACTTGGAATTGACAAGTGACTAATACCATGCCAGTAGTGTACACCAGCATTACTTGCAAGTAAAGCCGAGATAGTGAGATCCAAATATACCATTCCATTTTTTTTTATTTTTTAATCTTGAGCCTATGTTTTCTTTAGAGGGTTGTTTGATATCTTGATTATAGTTATTTCACCGGGTTTGAACACGCGATCTCCGCTGTTAGAGATATTCTCATTTTTGGTGTGTATTACTGTACAACTGATACAAGTTTTGTATAGAGTATTCTTGTTAATGATCATTCTTGTGACGTGCTGTGAAAATTCTTGGCAAGTTTCTAATTTCATGTGCTGTTGGAAATGGAAAATCATGCCAAATTATTTAATAGAAGAGTCACTATGAAATGGGGAATCAATGACTGAAACCAACTGGGTGGGCATCGAAGATGCTAGAGATGGCGGTTCTTGTGGATGTGCCAGTTTGCCAGCCACAGTGGAAATCATTTATCAGCGCATGCATCCGTTCCCGCTGTATCGCTTTTCATGGTGTGAATCAGACTTGACAGTGAAGGTGCTCAACAAAGGCTTGGGCTTTGTTGGAGTCGGGGGACAATGACTCGTTAAAATACTCTTTGAGTTGGTCTCCAGATGGCCCCTTGATCTATTGTTTATAGGTTTGATTGCGTGATTAGGCAATCGTGTCCCCTTAACAACCATTAGCCACAAAATCTTGCAGCCATGTTTCCATATAATCGGGACCCGTGCGGTCATAGACCCTCCTCTATTTCGGCTCAATGGCGGGAAGCTAATGGAACCCCCTCACGTGAACCTGGGTCGCCTTTGGGCAGTAGCCTGTGTAGGATATGAATGCCGGGAAAAAGGGCAAAAAAGTTCCGTTGCCGGGAATCGAACCCGGGTCTCCTGGGTGAAAGCCAGATATCCTAACCGCTGGACGACAACGGATGATTGGGAATGTTTTGCGATTAATTTAATATATTACGCAACTAAAGATCATGTAAAAAATCATTAACCACTAAAAAACGGAAATGTATATGAATAGTTGTTGTAATCACTTGACGATGGATAGGAATTAGCTCACCCTTACGTAGATAATAACAAAATAATATTGGTAATTTTTTTTAATTCTAATAAGGCCTATAATAACAACCTTTAAAATTGATCTTTTTATTACATACATTTTTTTACATTTTTTTTCAAATAAAACAGCTTCATTGGTATTTTCTTTAATAGACATGCATGCGAAATAAAAGCAAGAAATATTATTTTTAACCCTTATTATATTAAATTTGAATTTTAAGATGAGGCAAACATTAGGAAAAAAAAAACTTTAAATGAATGTATCAAAACTAACAAGGCTCTAATTAAATCTAATGGAAAGACAAATTTATTCTCTTAAACCCAATTTGAGGATATTCTACACGTGAAATCAACAATCCATTAACTCACTTACTCATTACTTGGTTGGGGTTGCATTTTGTTTCAAGTTG
>Ga0325404_1009119_pt1 | contig 10124 bp, 4 predicted proteins | sample PopdelMetagenome_18_FD_205664 | JGI IMG/M metagenome (GOLD analysis project Ga0325404, IMG submission 205664) | Populus deltoides microbial communities from Bellville, Georgia, United States - Xylem-Control-R1 | ecosystem: Host-associated > Plants > Phyllosphere > Stem > Wood/Secondary xylem...
TTTTTTTTTTTTTAATAAAACAGACGATGCATCATCAAATGATTAAAATTTTGGCAATTAAAAGTGATCGACAGGTCAAAGCTAACCCAAAATCTATTTTCTAACCCCATTTTTTTAACCTTTAAACACTCAAAATCAACTCATTAAATCTATTTTCAACTTTCAAACATCCATTAAATAGTCAAAAACTATGAAATTAAATCGAAAAAAAAAATTTCGAGCCTTGATAAATTTTTAGACAAGATAAAATTAAAAAATATCTTAACAACATGCTTAGGCGCACCATAGTGATTCACAGTGCGCTTGTATTTAGGTCCAAAGTGAAATGAACAATTTTTTCCTTTATTAATTTTATTGTAATTAGTATATTGGTCTGCTTTCGCCATGGATTTAGATCAGTATTTTTTAAAATATAAAAGAAAATATTAAGAGTATAGAGAATTTATTAATAGTGCTATTAAACATGATCAAGTGGGTTAATTTTGAAATCTCTAGACTCAACTCTTTGTTTAACTCAAGTTTTTAATTAAACCGTGTGAGAGCTAGTTCAACTTAAATTGATCAATTTCATAGGTTCAAATGCAACCTTGATGATCAAGAAAAACACGACTTAGTTTTTTTTAAAACTTCAAGATGATAATTTTAAAAAAATATATCGAGATAATGATCGATCTCACCCCTCCATGACCTAAGTTATGGACTCTATTAAGTTTATTAATTTTTTTTCTATAAATATTTTTATTTAATTATATGATAAAAATAAATTCTCATAAAATTAAGCGCCAACCTAAATAAACATTTATTTGAAACACTTATCCCTAGAAAGCAAACAAAAATAAAAGTCACATTCTCAACCATCTCAATATTAAAAAATAAAATCGATAATTTTTTTTTAAATCATAATAAAAATTCAAAAAAATAAAGAAAACAAAACGCTATGGATTACTATTATCATTCACAATGCAATATGTGTGGGTGAACAATGGTTTCCTCATCTCCTTTAATTTTTGTTACTTTATAAATTTTAATAACATGACTTTAAAATTATTTTTTTAACTATATGAAAAAAATTGATTATAAAAAAAATAAAGTTCAATTAATAAAAAAAATAACCCACCAAACCCGTAAACCAAGGCAATTTGCGTTACCTTGACAAACCCGTACACTATGCTAACCTCATATAAAGACAAAATAAATAAATAAATTATAAAGCTAAATTCTCAATAATCTCAATTTTAAAAGATGAAATATACAAAAATAGATTTGAAAAAAAATCATAAAAAAATAATAAAAAAAAGCAAAACATTATGGATTACTATTGTAATCCACAATGCAATGATTGTTGGGTGAATAATAGTTTCCCCCACAACCTTTAATCTTTGTTAATTCATAAAGTTTAATAACATGATTTTTTTAAAAAACTATTTTTTTAATAACATAAGAAAAAAATATACTATAAAATAATCAAGTTCAATTAAAAACATACACTACATCCATAAACTAGGTTAACTTGGATTACCCTGACAAATTCACAAACCACGTTAATTTTATAGAAATATAAAATAAAAAAAATTATAAAATTAAATTTTCAATCATCTCAATATTAAAAAAATAAAATCGATAAAAATAATTTTAAAAAAATTATAATGAAAAAAAACAAAAACTAACTATATGTAAAGAAAAAAACACAATGCAATAAACATGATAATAATGTGTTTTCTTTGAAAAAAACTATACTGCTTTCCCACGTCGTTTAACTTTTTTTATAATTTTAATTGCAAATGCAATGGTGAGATGTGTAGCCGGCAAAAGGACATGCATAGGGAGGAATCTCGAAGACTTTCTCGAAAAGAAAAATGGAGTTTTGTTTGGCTTCTCATTACTATCTTTTATTTTTTTTGACATGTGATTACTTTTCCAGTTCTGCCCTTTTCACCTCTTGGAAAAAGTGGCTTCGGATATCCACTGCGTGATTCTTTTGTCCCAAAGAGTATGGAATTGTGGTTGTGAATTGGCGAGGTGTCCATCGACGCCGACCACCTTTCTTCATATCTGAATTTGGCGGGGCACCAAATCAAAATGGATTGCAGGTCTAAATCATTAAAGTACGTTAATCATAGCAAACATTGCAGTATCACATGCTCTGTCTCAGATTATCAATTACTAGAGGCAATTGCCCCATGAATATTGAAAATGTTTTGTTGGATAATCTGTCTCTAAAATAGAGGGTTGTGCGGATTGATGTAGCTTATCCAGATAGCTGTCTGCTTCTCTTTTTCCTACTCTTGCACGGAAATGGAACGATTTTGTTAGATTGGGAATGGAAAGTCTTTTCTCCTCCATGATTATGATCTTTCATCCTACCGACATAACTCTCACCCCCTCGTTCCTTTCCTTTGCTAATTAGAGGGTGGAGTAAAGCCTCTCTCCAGTGTTGCAGATGTGGAATTCCCCAGCTAACAGGAGGGGCTAATCGCCTTTCGGTTGTATTTAGAACAAAGCTCGTTCTGAGATTTCAAGGAACACACGTCCTCAAAATGACGATTTTATGCCAACAAGCCTCAGCAAGTCTTGAATTCAGACCTCCATTTTGTCAAGGAAAAGAAGAAAAAAAAAACACAACATCTTTAACATTACTGATCCTCGTACAAAGTTAAGCATAATGTTATATGATCACAGGATGCCATCCACGTTCTACTAAGAACAATGTCGTTATGCACATCATACAGATTAGATGGGGCCAACGAAAACAAAATATTAATCGTGGAAGCGGTTGACATATAATGGTTTAACCAAGTTCTCCAAGTTGCCGGATCATACCATGAAAGGGACGGAGAACAAAATTAACTAGTTTGACATTGATCTCATCTCAGCCCAGCTGCTTGAAAGTGTGTGCTGAATTACCCAGCGTGAAACAATATGTAAAGATTAAATCCACACGTATATTGAGGAGGTAAGTTATGTTGAAATACTTACTCCTGCTGTAGTTCTAAAAGCTGTAATCTTTAAAATACTATAAAAGCAACCCAAATTTGTGAAGATTTTCAGCAGTTAATACTTTTAACTATTCCCTACCAAAAGCTAGTTTAGCTATGTGCGTCAATCAGTCTACATTTTGCAAGCTTCTTTCCCTGGAAAAGGTATCGAAGCACAGCAATGGTAATATCCGTTCTCATCATACACAAAGCGCTGTGAAAGATGAGCTTCGGGGATAACATACTCCCCCCAATCCTCTGATCCGAACTGCTTGAATATGCCCCTTGCATCAAAGGAATCATTCTTGCTTTGTCTCTTCCTGAGATTTTCAGTTCATCATAGATTAGAAATACCAAACAGATGAACAAAAGCCAATAAAAACTAGATACCAAGTAGGCCAAGAAAAAAGGGTAAATCATTAATAGGTGTTAGAGAATAATATAATTCATATCTTAGGACCTCACCTAACAGTTTAAGCTTTTGGGTTGAGATGGTTCTTTGACATGGTATCAGAGCCTTGATGACCAAGTGGTCTAGAGTTCAAATCTCACCATCCCCATTTATGTGATAAAAATTAAGCATAAGGTAATGTGGGTCTGTGCAAGTTTCAAGCCCAAAGGGCTTTCACTTGAGGGGGTGTGTTAGAGAATAATATAATTCATATCCTAGAACTTTACCTAACAGCTTAAGCTTTTGGGTTGAGATGGTTCTTTGACAATAGATCCATGGGATTTTACTAAAGATTTAGACTTCAGTTCCCAACCTTTTAAAATCCATTCTTTGATCCCAAAGAAGTAAAAAGAATAATTTTGAATTTTGAAGTTTCAACACTTAGTAAAAATTAATTTTACCCTAAAGAAAATGCAAAACGAGCAAAAAGAAATAAAATCAGTACCCTTTCCTGTTCCTTGCGTTCATCACTGTGGCATGCAACTGCATTTCAAGGAGACAACATAAATTGATATTAGTAGTTCCAAAACCAAACCTATATGAAATAACGGGAACATAGACTGAAACAACTACGCAACCCCACTATGCATCAGGTCCAGTATGTTCAGGTTTACGAGTGACCAAGTCTATTGCTAGGAGCTAAGCAAGCATGCCATGATTGCTGCTTGAAAAAATACACCATTATGCTCTACTTGAAAGGTTAGAAAGCACTATAGATAGCCAAAGCACATGGTAGAAACATTTTTATTCCTCCAAATTTAACATTGACATATAAGCAATGACCATATGAGGCCAAAAGGTCAGTAACATACCTTTAACTTATGCTTAGCATCTTTCTCTAGAACAAGTCCAGCCTCAACAAATGCATCAATGATGACTTCTAAGAAAGCTAAGGAAATTCAAAAGACTCCTCCATTCAAGTGAAAGAAACACCTTCAAATCTAATGGAACTAAGAATCATTTTTTTTTCTCTTTCCTGTTTTCTTTTTCCAGGTGCAGCAAACAGTGAAGTGGCACCAGATTATTGATGCTTAGATAATTAGGATACGACATGCACGTAAAAGTCGGTCTTCACTCCCGATTTCTTCAACAGGAGCATATAGAACACGAGCTCTGGACAAAGACCCTCTCATGGTATCCTACCAAGGGATAAGAGTGCAAATTTTAGTAGGTAATAGCTGGCTTAAGGACATAATAGAAGGACATGAAGACAGCAATCCACCCATCACACTGATGTTAAATAAGCCATCTTTTTTCAGAGGACAACCCACTAGAACTTCAAAGCATCATACACTTATTTACCAAGGATAGAGCTTGAGATTCGAAAGGCCAATGTATCCTACTATGGATCCAAAAACAAGAAGAATCAATTCAAGACATATTCTACTTACCAGCCCTTTAAGCCTGATGGAGACAGGTTGATTATCCAAGGCATCAATCACTTTTGATGAGATACTCTAAACACACATGCAGTGATTTATTAGAACCACCATTAGATAATACCAACCTTATTTAACACAAACATACCTTTAAAACATCTGAAGCTGCATTGACTCGCTCCTTGTTCCACAACTTCAACATGAGTACAGTCAAGTGAAATGTTGCAGGTTTAATGAATATGGTCTTGTCTATTCCAAAGTCTGTCAAGTAACGCATAAATCAATAAGATTTCATTTAAGTATATGAGAGAAGGGAAAAAAGTGATTGCCAAAAGAAATAGAAGCAAGTTAGTTTAGGTAAAATTGGCTAACAGTAAAGTAAGCATTTTATTTTCATCTTTTTGTGTGACTAGGAATAAACAAATTGGAAGCAAGACTTTGAACACGGGAAAATGGATTATCAGCAATTTTATAGGGCCCAAAGTTTAAAAAGTGGGTATAGAACTATATGCTATTATAGGGGACACCAGGATAATCTCTGAATTAACCTGGTGAACTTGAATCCTACCAGAAGCATTAGGCAACCTTCGTGGTTTAGGAGGATAACTAACAAAAGGTATGCTAGTTAAATCCACTTTAACATGGTTGTCATCTTCAGCTTTAAGTTCAACAGCTTCATCATCTCCTTCAATTAGTTCTTGACCCTTATTTTTGATGTCTGCAGTGTCTTCATTATAATCCCTTTCCACATTTGCATCTACAGAAACATAATTAATTCCCAGTATGGAGTTCTGAAAATCAACTAGCTTATCAACCAATTCAGGGTATATTCCCAATGGAAGTGATACGAAGTGAGAGTAGTCGAGATCTGTTTTAATTGCCTGTGATTTTACCCACAAAGAGAAGAAAATATTAGTAATCTGTCAAGCATGTATATTAAAAAAAAAAAAAACAAATGAAGCACTCCAAAAAATACCATATGCTTTTTGTGCGAGATTTTTAGATGGAAACAGGGAGAGGAAAAAAAAAAAATGTGTGTCGCCTGCATCCAATGACAGATGCCAAAACTTGACATTCACTAGCGAAGCACACCTTTTACAACCCACGTACTTTTCTCTCCTCAACAATCAACATGGCATTTATCAGACTACTATATTGATTGGATTTGTTCACTACAGCACATTCATGTCAGTCATGAACTACTAGAGTAATTAAAAGAAAAGTTAACCATCAAACTAGGTCTCAAATGTGTCAAATGATAATGGAATGACTTGAAGGAACAAGTGAATTTTTTGAACCCACAATGACTTGTAACTGACCTCATCAATAATAGCTTGTATCTTTTCTGAAGCTCTTGTCACACAATCAGTTGAAATGCCTTCAATGACTGCAGAGGATAACATGTCAAGTAGTGAACAATCACAGCCAAAGTTGTGGTCACCACGTTCAAATGTATTGATCAAAATTGTTAAATTCAAGCATTAACATATTAGGACAGGTCATGATACCATCCTGGAAGACATGGTAACACCCCTGAAGTTTCAAAGAGACAAACTGGCTGTAACATTTGCTTACAAGCAAGACAATTTACTTTCAATCAGGAAAGCTTACCAATTGATTCTTCATTCTTTGATGATGGAAAAACAATCTTAACAGCCATCTCCACTTCAATCCTTTTTTGAGCAGATCCTCTGAGTAGGGAGCTTATAAGTACAGGTGAATATCGATGTAACTTATGTTCAAATTAAAGATAGAAGAAAAAAAAAGTTGAGCTGAAATTCATACACTTTTCCTTTAATGAATTGAATCAGAGAAGCATCCACCTTCAAAGCAAAACACAGAAATGAGATAGAAAAAATTAAAACATTAGAGAAAACAACAAGATAGCAATAATTACTGGATGATTAAGGTGTTCGCAGGTAGATAGTACTTAATGACAAAATTCACAATAGGCTTCACAAGGTCTAAGCGTCATATCTTTACCGTATTTAGGTTTCATTTTAAAGTTTGCAGCAGTTGGAACTGATAGAGATGGTTAATACAATCTTCAAATGGGTAACAAAGTTTTCCAGCTATAACGCAAAATCTTGGAAAGCCAGAGTCTAGCAACATATATCAAGGAATTTGAGAATTAGAAGAGAAATGGACCATGTACAATGAAGTAATATCAAGGTGAGTAATAGAAAAGAATAACACATAAGATCAAAGTTGAGAGAAGCCATTAAAGAACTACTGTGAAGACTACAGGAGGGTTAGGGAAGAAATCTATACTTAATCCCAACATTGCACCATCAGATATTCTATGCAAGACAGGATACTTTTTGTAACAGCACATTCTGCGAGGCAGTTTCTTAAGAAAGCAAGACATGCACTAATAAAAAGAAAACTAATGAGTGAGAACTAAGGCAACGGTTATTCATGTTATTCAGATCAAATTCCTTGCATGAAAATACAAGCAGATGAAAAGTCCCACTTCAAAATGAGAGAGCATAACGTGTGTAAACTATTTAAACTTGAACGAGTAAAAAGCTACCTGAAGCGAAAGTGAATGCTTCCCAGCAGAAAGCATGGGCTCAACACAATCATCCAGCACACAAGAGCTGATGGTTGAGTCAGAATTATCAGTCACTACTTGAGCAACCTTTATCACTTCTTGAACATGATGTCCATCTTCTGACTTATTTGCAACATCTTTGACCAGGGATTCTGCAGATTTACATTAAATAATTCATAAGCAACACCAGAGTGCAAATCGTTTAAGACAAACAATTAGTAACGCCAAGCATATACTCTAACAAACACAACGTTTTGAAACAGACTGCTTTGTTGACAAAGGCCGATCCATGGTCAACTATCAGCTGAGAAGCAATAGGGTCCATTTAGTAGTAAAAAAGTATCAGCTTTATGGTTTATTGTTGTAGCAAGAATTATATATCAATAAGAAGAAGAAAAGAGAGAGTATAATGGCATGCAGCATTGAAATTGCTCATAAAACTTGAAAACAAAATGGTTAGTCTTGTAATTAAATAATGAAGAAGAATGGTTTCAGAAGGCATGAAAAGTGTATTAAAGAGGAAAGAAAAACAAACCTCCAATATTAGAAGAAGAAGAAGAAGAAGAGACAGAGACGGGTCTCCATTGAAATTGACCAATACCAGCTGCTTTGTGCTGCTGCTTCTTCTTCTTGTAATTCTTGTTCTTATCCATCACAGAATTATCCTTGCCAACCCCACTAATCCTTTTCTTGTTATTTAATTAACAACACAAACTTAAAATTACTATTGTTGTCATATAAACATTAAAAACAGAACAACAAAAGAGAAACAACAAACCTCAAAGTAAGTAAGTGACTTCGATTTCAGATATGATGTGAGAGCGCAGTCAACTCTGTTTCCCAGGTAACAAATTCAAATCTCTTCTTCTACTATCAACACTGACAAGAAGAGACACCACCCGCTGCAGCTGCTAGCAATCACTCGTCGCAATCTTCTTTGTTCTTGTTCTTGTTCTTGTTTTTTGCACAGGTCGTTCTTCTCCTTTTCTTTTATGATACCATAGATTCGTCAACAACCCAATCCAACCACTGTGTTGTTAAACTTTTCCAAAGTTTACCCACCCTAGTTCCATCACTAACCTTAATCACGACATGGTCTCCTTTTTCCTTTTCCTTTTCGAACCACTCATCTTAGAAAGTAACATCACTTGCATTCATTTTAGAAACACGCCCTTTAATTTCATTAGTCAAGTAAACTGACTGACATCATTTTTTATTGTTGTCTTCACTAAACAAATGTACACACACGCAACCTTTTATTCACTAAACAAATTCACATTTTATCTTGTCGTCAACATCCTTATACATTGTATCAAATGCGTATCAAAAGAGTTCATACATAATATACGTAAGGACCCATGCACAAAACTACCCATTGAAAAGGTTACGATAACAAAACTCAAGACACACTTCAAGTTAGCACCCTCACTTCACTTTGTTTGGAAACCTGCTACCCAAGCTGTCTTTCTTTCTCATTTAAAATAATTTATTAATTGTTAACGAGTATAACTCAAAGAATAATTAAATTAATAAGCATGAGAAACTTTAAAGAGTTTTCACCATTTAAGCCCAGCAACGTATTGACATCAAATTGCACAATGGATGACAGTTCAATTTTATATCTTTAATTTAATCGTATGCTACCTTAAAGGCAATACATGTAGCATTTAGGTGGTCACAATTTCATAGGAAACAAGTTCTCTTTTTCACATATCATGTGCAATTATGTCAGGGCAAAACACACCATTCACTTTAATAGAACAAATCATTGTTCAATCTTTTAAAAGCATACTCTTAATTAATAATTATCATATGAAGTTTGCATCCAAACAATTAGGTTAGAATTCATATATCAATTCTATATATTAATCAAGCATTTAAGAGAATTCTCCATATAAAAACATAATAAACAAAAGAATTTATAAATACCTATTAATTTAATCACTCAATACTCTACAAAATGATTTTTAGCTTTTAAGGTTGAGAAGTGGAGGGGGAAAAATGAAGATAATAAAAATGATAAAGGATTATAGTATTAAAGTCTCATGTCTTTCTCAAGCTTATAAGTCTCTTCATTTTTAGAATGGTTTCTCATAATATTTTCACAATACAAACCTTGTTCTTAATCCTTTTGATCTATAAAGCTAATATCTTTGTGGGTTTCTCATTATAGGTTAGGTTGTCTTGGAGTTCAAATGATTATATTGGTAAAACATGGGATAGATCTGAATGATGCTTTTTCAGCATTGACACATGAAAAATATTATGATTTTTGTCTAGTTTGAGATGTAATGCTAATTTATATGCTAGTGGTCCAATCTTGTCTAAAATCTCGTACAAACCTATATATCTAAAGCTTAATTTCCATTTCTTTCCATATCTTATAATATGTTTCCATAAGACACTTTCAGGAACACCTCATCACCTACTTTGTACTTAATATCCCTACATTTGAAGTTAGTGTATGACTTTTTATCTATTGCTTGTAAATTTTAATTTATTTTTTATCATTTGAACTTTCTCTACAATCTTTTACACTTGAACTTTCTCTACAATCTTTTACACCAACTCAGATCCCAATAACTTAACTCTAATTTCACCCTAACTTAGAGGGGTCTTTATATTTCCTATGGTATAATGCCTAATAGGTGGCCATCTCAATACTAGATTGAAAACTATTGTTATATGCAAAGTCCATCAAAGGTAAATGTCAATCACAACAATCATTGAACTCACTTACAAATAGTCTCAATATATCTTCAAAT
>Ga0325404_1009123_pt1 | contig 10123 bp, 5 predicted proteins | sample PopdelMetagenome_18_FD_205664 | JGI IMG/M metagenome (GOLD analysis project Ga0325404, IMG submission 205664) | Populus deltoides microbial communities from Bellville, Georgia, United States - Xylem-Control-R1 | ecosystem: Host-associated > Plants > Phyllosphere > Stem > Wood/Secondary xylem...
GGTAATTCCGGATTAACATCCACCTTAATAGTAGCATGAGTATCCTCAAGATTGTATTCTGCTGTAACACCTGCTTTCGATAGTTTCTTGCGTCCGGCAGCATACGGGGTAAGAGTCTGAAGAAATGCGAACATATTCAACTTTTCACCAACAACATTACAAGGATTAAAATCATAGCGTGCCATCTAGAATAACAAGTGATTTCTTTCTTTCTTTCTGACAATTTGAAAAAATGTAAAGGATTTGATAATAAAAAATTATAAAAAAAAAACACAGAGCAAAGAAATTGAATATTGTTACTATGGTGGCAAACTACGCTTAAGAAAATCCACAACGTACCAATCCAATATCACTACTGGTCGAGATGTTAAAAGACTGATTAATTTTGTAGCGTAGGAGGTCTGCAAAAAAATAAAACAAATCATTAAGAAGTTTGCAGAAAAAGTACCCTTAAAGTCTCTACTTGCTCAGAATTCATAGAACTAAGAATAAAAAAATGGTTGGACGTAACAGAACCCTGCAAGACAAAGGGATGATATGTTCAAGAGAAGAAACAGATAAAGAAACTTTTTGGTTCGTTGCTTCTTGATTCAACATGCAGCTCCATAGGAGATTTTCAAGAAAGGAGAAACACAGAGAAAATCTTTGTTTAAAGTTGGCACTGAATATCTTTAATCAGAAGGCAAACGAGTTTGACTTGAGAGAAAACAAGATACAGATCAAGAAAGCTTGCAAACAAGATGATGCATGGGATTAAAAAGTACCATATGCAAGCTTTCCAAAGTCAGAGAAGAGTCTAGGACCTCCGGTTTCTTTGCTTCTTGCGCTTTCTTGATGATCAGAGCTTTTCATTTTATGTTTCGGTTTAGAGTGAAGGTAAGAGAATGAAGAAGGATTCTCTATGAACTTCTCGCTAAACAAGAAGTTCTCGAGAAACAAATGTAACTAAAGTTTTGGTCAAAAAAGAAAAAAAGAATGTTGCATTAGTTTGAATATTTATTACTTTATACCCAAAGAAATTATTTTTTAAAAATAAAACTTCCTAAAATGTTCAAGAAATAAATAAAAAATATATTAAAATCTTTAACAACAGTCAGCCATTAAATGTGAAGGTGTCTTGCATTGAGAAAGCGACCGCTTCGTCAGTTCCTTTCACCCTCCTCTTTTCGTGCATCAGGTAGATTCAGGAATGTTTTATTGTTTCTTTCTCTGGAAATAATATGCTATCACATTGCAATGTGACTACTTCATGTTTAGAGCAACTACATATCACCCAAGTTTCTGTAGGATATTAAAATTTTTATTTCACTGTTGAATTAGAAAGCTTCAACCGTCAGGCTCCCTGCTTGCATTGTGAAGAAGTAGCTTGTGTGTCTCTGTGTGTGTTAAAAATACGATTACTTGACAAGGCAAACTGACTGCTCAAGTGAATCAAGGTTTAGGTAAATGGTCATACGGACTTTTCAGCTCTTGGGTTTCTAGACAAAAGACAATGGAAAGGCTAGTTTTAGCCTCCATTAGCAGTAACTATATATCTTCTGCGCATGATAAAAAGCAGTGTATCTTTGTTTGACTTTCTTTCAAAGCCCCAGCAGAAGGTAATGAAAGGTCAGAATTCCATCATCTGGACACACAGCTGAGAAATGGATAAACCTTTCAGAGCACGAGAGAGAGAGAGAGATCAAATTTGATGACAGGAATCCTGTCCAGGGCTTTGGGGTCAAACTCACTAGAAATTGTAACGTATCTCCTGGGCTTGATTTAATGCTGCAGGTGAGTAGCCAGCTTCCCACGACTGTCAAACCTTGCCTTAATCATCATTAGATCATCCATGATCCATGATCCTCCAACTTATAAATGATAGATAATAGTAAAGTAACAGAAACATCAACCTTAACAGAAGCATGAATGTCCTCGTGATTTTATTCTGCTGCAACACCTGCTATTAAGCCTAGCGCTTTCTTGCCAGCATCTGAAGCATCAGTCTGAAAAATGAAAGCCGTTCATTTCTCATCAATACATGGCATTACATGGAAGGATTAATCATAATGTGGGAGCGGTATGTCAAATTTCATCTTAGAATATATAACAAGAAATTCTTTCTTTTCTAGTAGAGAATCTGAGACAAACAGTAGGAAAAAGAAAAAAGGCATCAGAAAAAATTGAATTCTATTACTTCTGTGGTAAACTAGAGTAAAGGGAGATTATTACAGCATATCAATCCAGTACCATTAATAGTTGAGATGCTGAAGTAGAGATTAATTTTGTAGCTTAGAATGTCTACAAAAGATGAAAAATAACAAACCATTACTATATAGTCTTTAACTAAAATTTGATAGAGATCCCATTATCAAAATCGGTGAGCAGCAAAGAAGTCAGGTAAAATGTACTCGTTGAGAGTTTCTCGAATAAAGCGTTGAAAAAGTGAAAGAAAGTAAAGAAAAAAAGCCCCGGCAAGACAAAGGGGTGGCTCTGTTGCAAGCAACACTATAATAGAACCAACCTGCATGATAGAACCAACACTATTCTCTCCAGAACCAAGTATGGACCTTTCATGCCAGTTTTTGGGAAATTATGTGTGCTATAGCTAGTTTTTTTGTTGATATAGTTGCAATTTGAAATAGACAAGGTCTCCTATTTCAAATATCCTTCCACTCCTCTTTTTGTTTGCCATGCGAACCATCTTGTGCTCAGCAGATTGTAAATTGTCCCTAATTTTCCTTAGCCTTTCTTCTCTAGTAGTCAAGTAATTATCAACAACCTCTACCATAGAATCTTTAGGGAAATAGGGTATATGAATAGGTGGAGTGAGCCCATACAATACCTTATAGGGAGTAGCTTTAGTCTAGGTATAAAAATCGGTGTTATACCACCACTCAGTTAGAGATAACTATCAGATCCAGTTTGTTGGCAATTCACCTATCATGCATCATAAATTATTCTACAGATACTTGTTAACTATCTCAGTTTATCCATCAAACAGTTGCACCCACTAATTCTTCTAATAATTCATAAATCAAAGGTACATGATGTTTGATTTTTATTGTAAGTTTATTTAGTGCCTTGTAATTCACACAAAGTCTTCATGAGTTGTCTTTTTTCTTCACTAAAACAATTAGGAAAGCAAAAGAGTCATGACTTGGTTGTATATATAATTCCATATTTTAACATTTCAGAGATCATCTTTTCTACCATATTTTTATAGAGTTCAAAGTGTATATAAGGCCTCAAACTAATGGGTTGAGCTCTATTATTCACGTAAATTGAATGATCTTATAGCTTTGATGGTGGCCAACCTCTAAATTATCTAAATAGATCATGATATTTTTCTAGTAATAGTTCTAGATCAGGGTTTCATTCAGTGTTAGGTGAGAGGATAGAGGACATCAAATGTAACTCACCATCCACTTCTAAAATTAGCTTTAGACTGTATAAGTTGACCTCTGTTATCTTAGTAGAATTATCCATTAGATTATTGAACTATTCAAATATGATAGTTTGTAACTTGATGAAATTATCCCCTCTAATCACCACTTCTTGCCTTTTCCAATTAAAAGACATCCATATCTCCTTGTTATATGATAAAATGTCTTCTAAAATTGCCAATTATTGTATACTTAATACCATGTCACAACTATTCAGTTCAATAATAAATACATAAGCTATGAATATGTTACCTACATTCTCCACTTAAAATTCTTACAAATAGTTGTACACAACATTGTTTTCTAATTAGTTGCCTCCATTATTAATGGCTTGATTGTTATAACAACACATTGCAACTTAATGGCTATGTTGGAGTCAATAAAGTTATGAGTACTTCTTTAGTCCATTATAATAAAAACTGAGTGTTTATCCACTTTACTAGTGATCATGAGAGTGTGGAAACTAGTAATTCCTTTCAATGCATTGAAAGATATAATAGGGGTCACTTGTTTAGGATTAGGCTTTTCCTTGGCAATATTGTTACCATCCTCTATGTAACAACCTAATAGTTAAATCAGTTTATCCATTTAACTTCCACGTAAAGGGTAAATGGAGCATTTTTTTATGTGTCTTTAGGATTTTACATTGAGTTCACTGAAATTTCTGATAAAATTTCGGTAAAGTCTCCCCTATACCAAGAGATTCCAAATTATCGATAATTGACTCTGCATGCATTTATAATCACATCCATAATTGATTCAACTCAACCATCCAATTCATTCGAGAATATACTCAAGACAAATTTTTTTTTCTCAATTTTCATCTCATATCACATATATAAATTAGTAATTAAGAGAAAATATCCAAGCATTGAAATTTCATATACAAACACAACACGATTTAACATCATAATCTTCCAAGCACAAATTAAAATATTTTAATATTTCAGGCACAAAATAATACTAGGAGTATACTATTATGTTCAGGTTATATGATTACTGCCTAACAAAATACATAAATATTCCCTAAGTTCCTAACTTATACAAAAGGGATCAAAGAACCTAAATCCTACTCCTTATGTGAATGAGAGGGACCTGCATATTAAAGTTTTCAATATAAGTAATAAAAAGGAACACAATCAATTGTAAAAAAGAAAATTTTATACAACATATTCACCTACTTAAGTCATATACAATTCTATACATAACAACCGACCCCTTTTAAGGATTGGCTAATTTGATTCCTATAATTGTGTCCCTTTTTATTTTTCTTTTTTTTTCTTATATAGATATTCCAAGCTCTGATAGAAGGTATCCACTTTGCCACTTTTTCCCCCAAATTAGGAAAGTTGTTGTCGACGCTAATGACCCCTATTAGTGTCTTTAGTTTCCCATCCTAGGATCAACCAATCAAGTTCATGAAAATATCGACACTAACATGATTGTTAGTGTCATTAACTATTTCCGGGCCGAAATAGTTAATCAATGCTCCATGTTATCTTGGGAGGTCCTCGGGTATGCCGATATCAAGGATTCTTGACATCATTAGCTTTCACCTCGGAAAGCTAATTAAGTTCCATGAGTTTTGCCGATATCAACGCCGCCCGTTGATATCATTAATTATTCTGAATCCGAATAGCTAATCAAGTTTTCATCTTCCTCCTTCCCTATACCGGTCATGTTGATGTTAGCCAACTAGCCTCCCGTATCTCAGATGACTAATCAAATTCGAGAAATGATCATCCATAAGGTTCATTGTTACTCTCCATTTCCTCCGAAAGGACCCATAATTAAATTTAGATTTCCCTTTACATTTTCCTGCCGTTTACCCCTTCCTTTTTCCCCCTTCCTTTTTCCCTTTTTTTTTGTCTCATCAATAGGCATCTAAAATTTATAATTCAATAAATCATTAAAATAATTATTAACTAGTGGAGATATAGGTACTGAATACCTGCAGTACACGCTCAACTTGCGTTCCCCTATTGTTGTTGCACTCCTCCCACGGTTCCTTCTAAAACCACAAATATCCATCATTATTCCATGTTAATCCACATATCACAACATAACAGGAGTAATGGTGATAATATTTATTTCTCTTTTACCATTATTCTTTCTCACCTAAATCCCTCATTATTATCCTTTAAATTTTCAACTCATTAGTAGTCCTAATGAACATCATTAATTTAATTTCAATCACAGTTTGTTCCTTTCTGAAGATCAAGACACGATGTTACATACTTTACTAAGGGCGAGAAAACGAATTATACCCTTAATGTGGCTAAATTTCACCATTTAATTGACTTGGTCGAATCTGCTAGCAGGGTGACAACTCGACCTCCCTTCAGATTTTTATTTATATCCGGAGTTCTTGGACTCCAAATTAGGCAGGGTCAGATTTGTTGGAAAGCTAACACTCCCGGCTATAACTTCTATAAATGGACCCTTCCTGGATTCTATCGTCTTTATGTTCGAAATCCCTTAGGAATTAGGGCGATGAACTTGTCATGTTTCGTCAATGGACAAGGTATCTCCAATTTTATCTCCAATCCCTTCTTCCTCATTAGATATAGCCATGCCTTCACCTTAGGCATGGCAACCCGTCTTATTATGACCTCCTAAGGTCATTTGTACTAGGTTAATTAATTCATTTCTACTTTGGCCGAACCTACCTAAAGGAACGAAGGGTTCCTCTTCTTTCTAAGTGATGCAAAAAAATTTTCTAGTTAGCAACCACATTGTAACAACACATCTCAATTAATTAAACAAAGAAATCATAAGTTCTCCTCCTCTCCTTTCTTCTCCTCTAGTGGCCGGTCACCTTGAATCTGCTCTCTCTCTTCTTCTTTTTTCCATTGCACCCCACCACATTCAAGGCCATTCCTATCACCCTAATAGGTCTAGCTTCAAGAAATTTTACATTTCCCCTAAATTTTATGTTCAAGAACCCTAATTCCTATTCAAGAAAATTATGAAATTTCCAATTAAATTGAAGTTAATTTTATAGAAATTGAAATTAAAACTCTTTACTTGGATGAAATCTAAGCTTTACTTCATAAAATTTAAAAAGAATCTTAGCCTTCTTCTCCTTGCATATAGCCGACCACTCTTCCCCTTCTCTTCACAATTCCCACATTTGCTTTCTTGCAATTTCTCTTATTTAATGATGTTCTTCTCCTTTAGACTTGTCTAGGATTTGAAATTTGTTAAACCTTGGTGTTTTTATCTCTCATTTTGCTTGAATAAAATCTGAAAATCCCCTCTCTCTTTGATGTTTTCCAGCTAGTCTTAGAAGAGAGAAAGAATGGGGTATTTATAGTTTCATTTCTTCTTAATTCCATTTTAGCCCCATCTTTCTCCATTTTTCTCAATTAAGCCATTTTTTTTTCATGTTCTCCAAAACTAATAAATTTTATCATCATTATTATTACTTTTGTAGTTACCTTGTTTTGTATTATAAAAAATTTAAGTTATTATAAATCCCCTCTATTTGCATAATTTGTTCTCGGGTTTTACACTCTACTTCCTTACCATCATCATCCACCATATATAAGAAATTTGATTTTTTATTTTTACATTTATGATCCAGCACAAACCTTTCATCACACCAAAAACACAATCCCTTGGCTTTCCTCTCATCTAACTCCTTATTCCTCACAGACTTAGTGGGTCTCATGGTAGGTTTACATTGAAAATATGAATTAGGAGTGGGTAATAAGCTGTTTTGTCGCTGTTTAAGGTTGCTAGTGTTCAATGTGGGTGAAATTTTGTAAGGTGTTTGATTATTGCTAGGCTTGGATTGAGTTGTTTGATTGGTGTTTAATAAGACAAATTTGGTGTAGTTTTGGTAGGATCTTCTATAGGCTAGAGTGTTGTCTTGTAAACGTGCCAGGTTGTAGGCTTGATTTAAGGCTTTAGGTTCGAACATCTTAACTAAGTTCTTGATTTCCACTTTCAATCCTCCTAAGAAAAATACCAAGACTTAGATATCACTGATTTAAGCCCTGTTCCATAGTATGTCAAAGTCCTTAATGTAACTTTCCAAATCTTCAATCTGTCTAAAATCCTTGAGCTCTTGTAGTGGATCCTTCTGACCTCTAAACCGATAGCATATTGCCTTTACATATTCACCCAAGTCACCTCTTGATCACCTTTTCTTTTCATGAAGTTTTAGTGCCAAAACAAGGTTATTACATCTAGATAATAGAAAACCAACTAAAATATTTTAGCCTCAAAGCTCAACCTAAACTTGTAGTAATATCCTATTTGTTGAATGCTTGATATTCACTCTTGATGTTAGGCTCATTAGGAGTATGTTGTAACTTCTATAAAAGAGAGTCTTGCTAGTAAGATAACCCACTGATGAGTTCTTCAAGCTCCTCAGACTTAGCTTCATGAACAAACTTCATAGTTTATAATGATTTTATAACTTGCTTATATTTTTATGATTGTTTCTTGTTTGTAGCTTCCATTGTTTCCTCTAACCTCGTGAGATCTTGAGACATAATGTCAGGAGTTATAGCTTGTGTTTGAAGATTAGTGGCTCTGGTATCACTTGTTGAAGCACCGAACCAATTTGAATATAGTTCATGAGTACTATTTCAAATATAAAAGTTGTATTTGATAGTGAACTTGCAATGGTGGATGTATTGAAATCATGTAAAAGAAGGAGAAGGAGGAGGAGGAGGGAGAGGGAGAGGGAGAGGGAGAGGGAGAGAAAAGGGGATTGCACTGATTAATTGATCATTAATGCTTTCATCGTTTCATAATCATGCATTCTGTTACAATTTGTTGCATATCTAACATCTTAGCGTTCTAGTAGAAAGAGAGAAAATCAGCCTTCTTTCCACACACGTGGCATTACTAAAAAACTGAAACATTAAACAAAACAACGCGTCGTAAGTGAGTGAGGTGCAGCGTTTTTAAACGATGCGTTTTTAGACAAAACGATTCGTTGTTATTTAGCAGAGAATAATGACGTTTATCTTCTTCTTCACTTCCACAATTTCAGTACATTTTCCTCTTCGAGAATAATAACTTTTATAAATTTAAACTCTTGACCTTTGTTTTTCAAGAACAGAAGATTCCACGTTCATTTCAAGTACAAATGATGAAGAACTTCCATTGAAGCATTTTCAAGAAAGAGGAAAAACACAGAAATCTGTCTTGAAGTTGTCATTAAATCTCTTTCGTTAAGTATTTCAAACAAATGGAAAAGAATACACGGGAAATTCATTGCCATAAATATGACTAGAGAGAGAGAGAGAGAAAAGATACAAATCAGGAAAGCAAAGAACAATATGGTATACAACCAGAAATTAAGCTTGCAAATAGCTAGGAGGATGAGAATATTGATAAAACAAAAGACACGAAACTAAAAATGAACCTCTTGCAGGCTTTACAAAGTCGCAGAGGAATCTATAACGTCGGTTTACTTGGGGGATATTTGAGAGTATAATAATGATTATTTTTTAAAATGTTTTTTTTGTTAGAAAATATATCAAAATAATATATTTTTTATTTTTTAAAAGTTATTTTTGATATTATTACATTAAAATAATCTAAAAACGTTAACAAAAATTATTTTAAGAATTTATTTTTTAATTTTAAACCAACCCTGGAACAAAATTCCAAATGAAAGCTTACTTTCTTGCGGTTTCTTGATGTCAGAGCCACCCATATTTTTTATTTAGAGTTATGTTAGTCAGAGGGGAAGGTTAGAGGCGGCAGAATGGAAGGTTTCGCTATAAAATTCTTGATAGCCTGGAAGCTCCTCACTAAACAAATGTTTATACGATCACTTTGACACACGATCGTGCATTATGTAAGTTTGAGGTGAGCTAATAGGATACGCGGTAAATTAGATGTGTGCTTACCAAAAAGGAAAATAAAGAAGTTTTAATCTCTTGAAAGAGTAATGTTTGATTATTTTCAGTTGAAATATTGGCTTTTATTTAAAAAAATATATATATTGAAAGAAGGAACATTGGCGTCAAGGTTCGACACTTTCAAGGTTTGTTTTAAGCTTGTGTTGTTGTAACACTGAGTTCTGGTGAAGAACAAATCCTGGTTGTCTGCAGACACCTTGAAGAGTCTACAGTTTGTTTGTACTTCTGGAACGATCTGACTTGATGAATTGCATAATCAAGTAACTAAAGCAGTGATTTGCATCCGAAAGCTTTGACAAATGACCCGTCAAACGACACAAAAAAAAAAAAAAAACTTCATAGTTCAGACTGACAGCTGAAGTGATTCTGTATGTGGATACATGATCGTTGGAACTAATCAGCAATTAAGTATGTTTTGAATGGGGTAATTAGGTGATAACAACAGTATATCTTTAGTTCATTCTTACAGAGAACCAAGAGAAGGTAACGATGCTGTATCAATTTTGGGAACCATTCAGAGCACAAGAGAAAAGGCCAAACCAATTCCAGGAATCTTGTTAAGGGATTTGGTGTCAAATTCACTAGCAATTGTTAAGCGTGACTTTGATTTGATTCCATATTGCAGAAGCATCATAATCTTTCCACGATCATCAACCCTTGCCTTAACTGTAGTTACATTGTCCATAATCCATGATCCTCCAACTGTCAAAGCATTCTCCTTTTTCGAAAACCTATGAGAGATCACTGCCGCAGCTGCAACCTTTTTCTTGTGATCGAAGTAATGGATAAATGATGCCCTTAGGAAGTCACCCT
>Ga0325404_1009124_pt1 | contig 10122 bp, 7 predicted proteins | sample PopdelMetagenome_18_FD_205664 | JGI IMG/M metagenome (GOLD analysis project Ga0325404, IMG submission 205664) | Populus deltoides microbial communities from Bellville, Georgia, United States - Xylem-Control-R1 | ecosystem: Host-associated > Plants > Phyllosphere > Stem > Wood/Secondary xylem...
TAGAATAGAATAGAATTAAGTCGCACGCAGTGTTCCGCAGCGTATAAAAGCATGGGTAGACTTCATTTGCCCCTGTATATTTATAAGTTTACATGTACACCCTTATAGTTTAAGATTCTCTAAAGCTACCCTTTTAATTTTGAAATGTTCCAATGTTGCAAATTTTAAAGTATATGGGTAGAAATAAAACAGTGGTGAATCTTTAAGGTCCGAAATATAGGTTACCCTGAAAGCATCATATATAGAGAAAGTTGCCTCCTCTCAAGCTAGCCGTTGAAAATTGAAAAACCTTGAACACTCATGGCCTTATCAAAACTCACCATGAAACCCTTCCAAAACCTCTCCAAATCAATAAAAGCCAACAACCCATTTTCCATTTTCACTAAGAACCTGTGTGGCTTTCCCTTAGACTCCAGAAACATCACAAACGACCTCATTTCCATCTTCACAAAACAGCCCTTTTCCCCAAACAACCCTGAATTGGAGAGTCTTGCACCATTACTAAACACTAAAGTTGTTGAAACCGTTTTGAATGGTTTAAAGAACTGGAAAATAGCTCTACATTTCTTTACTTGGGCATCAAATCAAGGTCCATATAAGCACAATGTGTATGCATATAATGCCATGGCTTCAATTCTATCACGTGCTCGACAAAAAGCCCCACTGAGAGCTTTATCTATAGATGTTGTGAATTCCAGGTGCTTGATGAGTCCTGGAGCCTTGGGGTTCTTGATTAGGTGTTTAGGTAATGCGGGGTTGGTTGTTGAAGCTAATTTGTTGTTTGATCAAGTTCAAAAGATGGGTCTTTGCGTGCCAAATAGCTATAGTTATACTTGTTTGTTGGAGGTTCTTTCTAAGTCCAGTTGTATTGATTTGCTTGAGATGAGATTGAAAGAAATGCACGATCATGGATGGGGTTTTGATAAGTATACTTTGACGCCGGTGCTGCAGGTGTATTGTAACATGGCTGAGTTTGATAAAGCTTTAGATGTTTTTAATGAGATTCACGATCGAGGTTGGGTTGATGAGTATGTGTTTTCCATCTTGGTGTTGGCTTTTAGCAAGTGGGGTAAGGTGGATAAGGCATGTGAGTTGATTGAAACAATGGAAGAAAAAAATGTAAGATTGAATAAGAAGACTTTTTGTTCTTTGATTTATGGATTTGTGAAGGAGTCTAGAGTGGATAAGGCCCTGCATTTATTTGATAAGATGAAGAAATCTGGTTTTACTCCTGATATTTCACTTTATGATGTGATAATTGGAGGGCTTTGTGTGAATAAAGATGTTAAGAAAGCTTTGTGTTTGTATTCTGAAATGAAGGGATTTAAAATCCAGCCTGATGTGAAAATTGTTACTAAGCTCATATCTTCTTTTTCTAAAGAAGAAGAATTAACGTGCTTTTTTGAGGAAATGCATGAAGATATGGATCCAAAAGCTTCGACTTTGCTTTACAATTCTGTTCTGAATTCTCTTGTGGATAACGGTTCTGTACATAAAGCATACCATCTTCTTCAGGCAATTACGATAGGTAACTGCATTGGTGATGGTGACATAGGTAAGCTGTTCAGGGGTAAAGCAATGGTCCCCCCTAACAGTACCACATTTTCTATTGTTATTAATGGCCTGATCAAGACTGGTGATTTGGACTTAGCTGTCGGTCTATTTCGAGAGATGGCTCGAATTGGTTGTAAACCTGATTTGCTACTTTATAATAATTTAATTGATGGACTTTGCACTTCAAATAGATTGCAGGAAAGCTGTGGGCTTCTGCAAGAGATGGAGGAGTCAGGGATTGAACCAACCTCATTCACTAACAACTGTATATTTGGGTGCCTATGCAGAAGACATGACATTTCTGGAGCCCTTCATCTATTAAAGAAGATGCGTATTCATGGCCACGTGCCATGGATAAAACATTCTACCTCCCTGGTAAAAGAATTGTGCAAGCATGGAAAGGAAGTAGAAGCTTGCAAATTTCTTGTGAATATGGCTGAAGAAGGTTTCCAACCTGATATAGTTGCTTATTCTGCATGCTTAGATGGATTGATCAAGATTCAAGAAGTTGATCAAGCTTTGAAGCTATTTCAGGACATATGTGCTCAGGGTTACTGTCCTGATGTGATTGCTTATAACATATTGATAAAGGGGCTTTGTAAGACCCAAAGAATTGCAGAAGCTCAAAATCTTTTGCATGAGATGGAGGAGAAGGGTCTTGTTCCCTCAGCTGTTACCTACAACACGCTTATAGATGGATTGTGCAAAACTGATCATCTTGAAGAAGCTATGCTTTTTCTCTCCATGATGATTGAAAAAGAAAGGGAGCCCAATGTCATTACGTACTCTACTCTAATAAATGGGTTATGTAATGCTGGAAGACCTGATGATGCTCTTGTGCTTTGGAATGAAATGGGGAGAAAAGGGTGCGCTCCTAGTAGTATTGCTTACATGGCCTTCATCCATGGTCTTAGTAATTGTGGTAGGCCAAATGAGGCTCTGGTTTATCTCCGTGAGATGGAAGAGAGAGAGATGAAACCTGACACATATGTTTATGTAGGATTATTAAGTGCTTTTCTTGTGGACTCAAACCAACCCCTGGCTTTTGAGATATTACAAGAGATGGTTGACAAGGGAAAATTCCCTGATCTGCATGATAAGAACCATATTAGTGTGAGAAATGCAATACTCAAATTATCAGAAGATGCCAGGACTTCTTCGAGCATTAAAAATCTCCTTGCAAAGGGCAGCATTCCATCAGCGAGCCTTTCAGTCACCGGAATTATAGATGGAGTTGAGCCTGCTATTTAATGGGAACTGATCGATAACCTTTAATCAAACTGCTGTATGTATAATGAAGTGTTGGGTTGAAGAACACGTCTTGCATGCGATATCATACTTGCCAGAATGAGGCTAAAATCCTGCCATTATTCATGCCATCAAACATCTGGTTTTATGCTGGTGTCTGCATCAACGAGATGTCTTGAGAGTTGAGACTTTTGAGCCATTCTTTTTACTCGTATACGAACTTGATTAATCTGTCTGCAGCATTGTACATAAAGAAGAATAGTTCACGTGTATTTCCTTGGAATTGAATAGAACTGAACAAAGCAAATAGCCAATAGCAGCTAGTTTGTTGTCCATGTTTAATTGAATCGATTGGAGTAGCATTGTTCGTGAATACTTGTAATTGAACCATCAATTCTAGATTTCTTGTTTACCTCTAAAGAAATCATTTTGGTTTGGTTAGTGTATTAGGATAAAAGAAAAAAAATATTAAATATATAGAAATTTGTTTAGTTGAAGGGACAAAAATGAAGATGTAAAATATATCTTCTTAGTGAAATTTTAAAATTTTAAAATATATAGAGATGTGTTTTTTTTTCTTTGTTTTTTTTATTTTTTTTTATTTCAAGACAATAATTAAATTGTATTTTAAATCTGAATTGGTGGTTGATTTATTTATTTTTTTGCTAGGTTTGTCACGTCTTTCCATGGATAAAAAGAAGAGAAAATTGCATCAAGGCTCCTATAATTTGGTTATTTTTTCACTTTGTCAATATTATCTGGGGAATTACATTTTAGTTTCTAAAATTAATAATTTTATAATACTTTACAATTCTGGCACAAAAGAAAATCAACAAAAAAACATTAGATTATTTATAAGTTTGTGATTATATTCAATTTAATAATTAAAAAGCTTTTATTTTTTAAAAATAACAAAATAATTTATAATTTTTTTCAATTTCATGTTCTTTCAATTGTTTTATTCTTCATTCTTTCAATTACTATTTATTTTATTTAAAATAATTTCTAAAATAATTTTTTTTTAATTTCACTCTCTTTTAACTTTTTTATTTATCAAATTTAATTTATATTTTTTTAATAAACTTAAAAAAATTAACAAATTATGTTACGGTTTATTTTTCACACATAGTTAATAAACAGAAAGTGTTTTTTATCTAATATTAAAAAATAATTTTATTTTAAAAAATTTCTTTTCATATAAACTACTTTTCCAAAAAAAAAAAAAAAACTTCAGCAAAAACAAATGGGCTAAGTAAATATCTAATCCTTATTTTACTCGAACTATTCTAACTGCTTTCTTTTGTCTCTTCAGGAAAAAGAGGGAAAAAGGTTGGGGGAAAAAACTTTCCCTTTTATTGAAAAATCCCAATCATGTCCTTCACCGGAGCTCCGCCACCACCCAGCGTGACCGCTGCAACAACCACCACACCGAAACAATACTTCTGTTACCAATGCAACCTTGCAGTCTCGATAACTGTCTCTCCTGACCCGTTTTGCCCAATTTGCCACGATAGCTTCATAGAAGAACTCGAGGCCCAAAACCCTCAAAACCCGAATCCATTATCCGAATCGGTTTTAAACGACCCTTCTGACCCCTTCTCTTCTCTTTTTCCTCCCCTCTTTCAAATCTCTGGCAATTTCTCTCATCCTGAATTTCAAATCCGACCCGAATTATCTGACCAGAATGCGTTTAACCCATTTGATTTCCTACGTTCTCACCTCCAAAACCTCCATTCTGGTGGTGCTCGGGTCCAGTTCGTGATTGAGAACAATGGGGGCGAACAGGGAGGACTTCGATTCCCAGGTGGTAATTTTGGTGATTATTTTATTGGGTCGGGTTTGGAGCAACTAATCCAACAGTTGGCTGAAAATGATCCGAATAGGTATGGGACACCACCCGCGTCGAAGACGGAGATTGAGGCGTTGCCCACGATGAAAGTTACCGAGGAGATGATGAAATCAGAGATGAATAATCAATGTGCTGTGTGTAAAGATGAGTTTGAGAGTGGAGAAGAAGTCAAGGGAATGCCTTGTAAACATGTGTTTCATGAGGATTGTATAATGCCTTGGTTGAAGATGCATAATTCATGTCCTGTTTGTCGATATGAGTTGCCTACTGATGATCCTGATTATGAGAATAGAGCCACTGGAGGGCAAGGGAGTGGTGGTGGTAGTGGTGGAGGTGTGGAGAGAAGGTTTACTATTTCGATTCCTTGGGCGTTTGGTGGAGGTGGACAAAGCAGTTCTTGAAAGATTGGATTTTGGATTGGAGACTTTTGGTGAGTGTTTTTTCTTGTTTTTGTTTTTTGGTGTAAATGTTGTTACTTTTATAAAATTTGGATCTATTGCTTAAGGTGTTTCTGGTTTAGTGTTGTTAGAGGAGTAGTTTTGTGGAGTTAGAATGAATAGACCGGATATCAAGGAATTTGGCATGGTCTCTTGGTGAGTGTTGGTGAGTGGTGTTGCTTTTGTTTGTAGTTCTGTTTTAATAGGTGATTTTGTTGTAAAAAGTGTACTGCTTTATGCTTATCTCGTGAGTTGTATCTTGTAAATATTTTTGCTTTGATTAAATTGATATTTGAGTAATTACGAGTTTTGAGAAGATTACATTAGGAATTAGATTTCATAAACTTGAGAATGAGCAGGTTTTTCTGTATATGTTTATTTATTTTGTTTATGATCATGTTTATTTTGTGCTTTATGAGCTGTTTTTTGGATGTGTTGATTTCTTTGAATATTGATTAAGAGATTCAAGGACTATTTTGTTTGCAATTGTTTGGAGTAGCACTATTCATAAGTTAGAATGCTTGTATCGGAGGAATTGTAGGTTTTGTTTGTGTTTATGTTTTGTAAATTGGTTCTTTTGTAAATTATTCCTTTGTTGAATTTAAATTGAGCAATTAAAGGGTTATGAGTTAGGGTTGTTATGAGGTTAGAATTTATAAATTGAAGAATGAGTGTTTTTTTTTTTTTTGCTTCTAAAAGCACAGAGGGTTTTAACATGGTTTATCATGTTTAGGTGTTTTGTTGTAAATTTTGTTGATTTGTTTTTTGTGGAATTGAGCTTTGTGATGCGAGGTGTCTTTTTGAGGATAGTTTAGGAAGAGTTAGTTAGAAAAAGCATGTTTTGGGGAATTTTGATGGATTGATGAAATCAAGTAGGAGATGGTTATGATAAGCATTTTTGGTTTGTAGAATGTGGCTAATTTGATTTAGCTATATGGTGTCGGTTAACTAGGCAATTTGCTTAAGTTTGGCTAGTTATGCTGTATGGTGGTCTAAGTTCCTGATTTATTTCAATGATATGTGGCCATCATATTTAGCTTATTATTATAGTGGAAGGCAATTTCAATGGAATTTGATCTTTGAAATTAGAGCAGTTGCTAGGTGAAGTGAGTGCTGAGGAATATTAGATGATTGTAGAATACTTATTGAGTTACATGGTATCTTTTACAATAGTTACATAATGATGGTAGCATGTTATGATATGAATTGAGTTTTTGCAGGCTATATAGCTTTCTCATTTCCTGATTTCTTAAGTATGATATTTTATTTTAGTATGAGTGTTTGGGTTTTCTTGTTTTCATGACCTTTGTTGTTTCCCAATTTGCTATCTTGATGCCATTGAAGAGAATCTCCCTTTAGTTCTTTTAACTTTTCTTCTTGAAGATTTAGGTGTTTGTTTTGTGGTACATGCTCATTCCAATGACCTTAATTACAAATTGTTGTTTTGGTATTTTGATTTTATGTCATACTTTGCTGCCTTTCCATGGAATTGGACCGAAGAGATTAGGTTTTGTTAGTTTGTGCTTGTAAGGTGAGGTGTTTTAGGATTCTTTAGAGGCACTAGTGAGAAGAAGTGTGTGTTGTATGAGCTGCCTACTATGATGCTTATTATAAGAATAGAGTGCACAAGGCACTTGGAAATTGAGGAAGTAAGGTGGAGAGTTGGGCAATGAAGTGAAGTTTTACTATTTGATTCCCATGATTGTTTGGAGGGAAACAAGGGTATAGTAGTAGAATCCTTTTAAATATTTTCAAAACCTTAATTAAAATAAATCCTTGCCCTTAAAAATAAATAAATCTTAGCTGTCTAAACTACCACCATAAATTTTACATCAATAAACCATTGAAAAAAATGTGATTATATGAAAGCTTTTGCAGTTCTAGCTCCTGCATCATTCTCATCAGGTTGGAAAAAACTCTTCATCGAGTTGGAACTTGGAACTGATCTTGCCTCAATCATAAGAGTGACCAATTAAAAATCACCAACCCTTTTTTCATTTCAAATACATATCAATAGTGAATAGTTTTATTTCATGTTTAGCATGACAAACTTGTACTTGCAATTCATTTCCTCCCAATTCTTGTCTCGGACAACAAGCAGTATAGACCTCTTTGTATTATCAACTTGCACAACCGACATATAATTTCTGTAAAAGCTTATTTTTGAACATGTATCATGCACGCAATCAAAAGGATCATCATAGTTTAAGTGGATGAATTCTTTTTCTAAAGCAACTACAACTATGCAACCTTTGCATTCAGTTGCTAGTTTTTCATTGTTGTTGTTACCACCTTCTCATCAAGTTCATCATCATAATAGACAATGTAGATTGGTGGAGAATCTCAATCAACATTTATCTTATCATAGATTGGCAAAGAACTCAAATCCATAACTTCTTCTTCCTTAACAAATAGTGTTCCCTGCTCTTCAACTCTCTTCTCCCTCCATTGAAGTATAGTGTTTTTTCTCTCCAATTCACCTCGCACCACATAGTTCATGGCTCCAGCATCATGAGAAGAGTATTTACCCTTATGACTATTTTTCAGGATATGTAAGGGGTTGTGGTCACTTCCAAAGTCTCTTGTAGGGCTTCCACTCTTACTTCCAAGCATGGTTAATACTTCTTGCTTGAGTTGGTCTAGCATCCTTTGCAACTCCAACATATCAAGGTTTTGATTGAATAGTGGAACTCTCAATCACTTGGTTGTCATCACCAAAATTGGGATTGATTTTGGGTTCTATTGCCGATTGATGTAGAAAAAAAGAAGCAGCAAAAGATAGCTAACATAGTCAAAGGCTGGTTGTCTAGGATAAACAACCAGAAAAAGAGAACAAACTTCTTATAAAATTATTAAAATATCAAAGTTGTTTATTACAGGAGTAGCAACCCTTTAAATATTTGCAAAACCCAGAGTAAAATAAATCCTTGCCTTTAAAAATAATTAAATTTAGTCGTTCAAACTATCAGCTTAAATACAATATAAAAAGAAAAACCTTAATTATATGAAAGCTTCTGCAATTCTAGCCACTGCATCATTGGTGTTGTGCAAACCAGCGCGTGAAGATTTTTTGTGGATTGGAGATATTGTTGGTAAGTGTTGCTTGCTTTTTTTGTTCATGTTTTTTAGAGTTGTTTATTTGTCATCAATTTCTTGCTCTGGTTAAATTGAGATTGAGAGATCAAGGGGCTATGTGAAGAATATTTTTGGAAATCAGAATTTGAAAGTTGGAGAATTGAGTTGGTCCTTTCCTTCGCAAAGTATAGAGGATTTCATGTTTGTTTGTTTGTTTTATGTGTTTGCATGCACGTGCATATGGGCTAGAGAGAACAATGGGTTGTTTGTTTGTGATTATAGGATGAGGTCCTTTATGATATATTAGGAAACATAAGTTGGAGGAAGCATGATTTTTGTATAAAAAAATGATACTCTTTTGATGGATTAATGGACTTTAATATTAGAATAGTGTTTAATGTTGTGTAATTTGTGAATTAGTTGTGCACTATGGAAATGCTGATTGATTTCAGTTAAGGATAGCATGTGTTGTCGAAAAACCATCTCAACCCATAAATTTAAACATTTTGATGAGGTTCCAAGAATAGTTTTATATTACTCTCTAACACGTCCCTCAAAGTGAAAGTTATTTGGGATTGAAACTTGTATGGATCCACCACCACCTTACCTTGTGCTTCATTTTATTAGTTTAATTAGTTAGAATGCGGGTGGTGAAATCCGAACTCGTAACCATTTGGTCATCAAATTGAGAACATTAATCCTATATGCCATTTTTAATTCTTGAGTTATAATCACTAATACAATGCCATAGATTGCATTGGACTGGTACCTGTATAGAAAGAAAATTCAATGAGAAGGCGATCTCTGAACTTAGAGCAGTTTGGCGAGGTGAAGAGACTGCTGCATGGATGTTGGGTTACTGGAGAAAATTTTTACTGAACCAGCATGATGTTAGACATTCTGTCACGTAATGATGACTTCTGAGAAAGAGTTAGGGGAAAATGTGTAACAGGAGGGTGCTTGTTTTTGGAGACGGAACCAAGATAGGGATTGTTTATGGGGTGTAAATGTTGTTCGATTCTTGTTTTGTGGAATCATTTAAAATTGCGTCAAGGTGCAAACATAGCAAAATGCTGGTTCATGATCGTATTTTGAGTGACATATCTTGCTTGAAACATAGCCTACTTCTCTATCATGTGAGTCCCATTGTTTGAAGTAATGGTTGTTTTCCTGCTTTAAAATTCCATCATGTGAAATTCGTTGGATGGTAATGTTAACTACAGTCATTGTTAAGCAGTCCTCTTTTTTTTTTCCAATTGAGTTTTGATTTTTTACTAGTAATGATTTTTTTTTCCGTGGTTATAATACCATTTTGGAATATTTTGCCTCCATCTTCTTGACAGGCTCTTGATAACCTGCATTTGTAGGTGTGGAAAGAATTTCGCTCTCTTCAGGTGAGTATGGAAGCTGGAAACTGGAAAGTAAGTTCCTGTGTGTAGAAATGATTGAATGTATTTAAGATTTTCTTATATTTACATTTTGCAAGTTACTGAACATGGTATATTCAAAATTGTTTTTCTATGTTGTATATTAACTTTTATAGGTTCTGCATCTGGAAATGCCCTTTTTTCCCTTGTTACTGTTCTTTTCCTTGTCCATTGAATTAAATTTAATATACTAGGGATGGGCCAGCCAGGCTCTGGCAACTGGCAGGTTATCTCTTCCTTGCCATTGCATATTGTAGTGGTGACTTTATTGAACAAGAAGGACCATTGATGCCTAGACAGAAAATAACTCTAGGATGGAGTGGAGAAGGGGATGGTGGATGATGAGTAAGGAGAGAATGATTAGTGGAGTAAGGTGGTAAAAGGGGTTTGATCATTGAAATCACAGATTGTGATTTAGGTCTCGAATATTTTAAATTTAGAAAGCAGCCTCTTGCTGCTGGTGAAGGATTTATTGCATGCACAGAAAGCACACCGGAGAAAGCATGCAGGAGAATAATGAAACCGGAGAATA
>Ga0325404_1009131_pt1 | contig 10120 bp, 7 predicted proteins | sample PopdelMetagenome_18_FD_205664 | JGI IMG/M metagenome (GOLD analysis project Ga0325404, IMG submission 205664) | Populus deltoides microbial communities from Bellville, Georgia, United States - Xylem-Control-R1 | ecosystem: Host-associated > Plants > Phyllosphere > Stem > Wood/Secondary xylem...
ACGAGTGCTGCTATAAATAAGAGGTATATTGATCATGTTAAGGTCAAAGTATTAGCATAATAAAATTATTATAAACTTCTCTATAAAGTATACAAGTGTCTTATTTTTCACATAATTCTATTAGATAAGGAAAAATTAGGGGTGGAAAAACTACAAAGATTGGCACGCAGTGGAAGATGAAGCCTTTTAGATCTAAAAGCCTTTTAACAAGGAATGATATAAATAATAGCCTTTTAAACCTAAAAAGCCTTTTAACAAGAATACTAATAGAATTAGAGGGTGTTTGGGTCGCGTTCCTAAAAATTTTGATTTTTGTTTTACTTCAAATAATTTTTTTTATGTTTTCAAATTGTTTTGATGTACTGATGTCAAAAATAATTTTTAAAAAATAAAAAAACTTCATTTTAATGCATTTCTAAGTGAAAATCATTTTGAACCGCCACCTCCACCACAATTTCAAACAGACCCTAGGTGTTAGGTGACCAGATTTGTGATAATGGAAGCTAGATTGGTGACAAAATAGGGGGAGGGTGTTATTTTCTGCATAAAGAAAAGGAAAGAAGAAGAAGAAATAGGGGAGAGGGAAAAGGGAGTCATGCTCATGGATATAACTTCAATATTACCAATAGATTCCCCGATGGGAATTAACGACGGTAAATTATCATTAGTAATTTCATCGAGAATATTGACATATCATATTTGTTGATGAAATTAACGAGGAAATACATGCCCAATGTTTTCTTAATTATTTGAATTCTACTAGTAATTCCCTTAATATTCACCGATGAATATATTACTTTACTTTCATTTATAGGGGGTGTTACTTTCTTTTAAAAGCAAAGTATCTTCCAAATATTTTGATTTTGAAACACATATGCCCTTAATCAAGCACTACTTTTTTAACCTAAAATAAGAGTTTTCTTTTAAAAACACAATAACAATAAACAAACATAAATTGTTCATATTAAAAAAATAATAAAAGAAATATATGAGAAAACAACCATTTCTAATTTTGAACCATGTCATTTTATCTAAAAATAAATTTGTAGACCAACTCTCAATTTAATTAGGAGCATAAAATTCATAGCAATGCAGGTTTATTAAGTCAAATAACCATGATTAAAATTATTGATAAACACGCAAGTTGTTGTGGTTTTGATACAAGTAGTTCTGATCAGTTAGTTGTGAATTTGCCACAACTACATTATGTAGGTAGCCTTGTAGGGATATTTATAGATCGATGGGCCAAGGCTAAGCTGAAGAAGAGGTTGCGTCATATAGGGTAATTATCTTGATGAAACAATTCATAACTTTTATCCTACTATTAAATCATGTTCAAATTTTTTGAGGAGGTTTCCAAGTCCTAGTTCTTTCCAAGTCCTAGTTCTTTATGGAGTAGACTGATTATTTGAAAGGCCTCCAAATTACGCTTGAAATGTATTATTTAGGCTAGCTTTGTTATTTTCCTCTTTATTTTTGAATTTCCCTGTTTGTTTAAGAATTTTATTGTTTTTCTTTTATTTTCATGTTTTCTAGTTGGTTTAGGTCGGGTTTTAGATTTATTTAAAGATTTATAAACTTTTTAGAAAAATAAACAACTCAAAAAGAAAATATTTAATAATAATATTTTAAATTAGAGCTTTTGTATAGTAACACTATTCATTATAATTATATATTACTTGTGTTTGTTGTTTTATATATATAGATATATTGTTTCTAAATGCATCAGGTTTTTAAAAGTTTTAATATTTATATATGGAATAGTTGCCACGGCATATGTTAAGATGGCTTTAAAGGCAGGGGATAAAAAAGCAAGTCAAACTTTTTACTTGGCAAGCATCTTTTAATTATATACATGAAAGAAGATTAATAAGCTTTGGTAATAGGCTATGAGTATGTTTAACATAACGCAAGAAAACATATTTTTTATTTTAAATAATAATTCAAAAGATATTTTTTATTAGTAACTTATGACATATAATTATTTTGAAGAAGGAAGGGAGTATATGTTATATATAGTTCTTTAATCAAAAGTTAAAAATTAACAAGCTATGCTTTAACAACAATAATGTTTATACTTTTAAGATGGAAAGACTTTATTTTGCTCTGTTTTCTCTTGAAACTATAATTTATTTCTTCTTTATGTTGCAATAAAAAAATAATTATAATCATAATGAATATATTCATAATTGTTTTCAACAAATAAACACATTTTTTTAAAAGTTTTTTATTTGAAGAAAAAAGGAAAGAATGGCAATCAAAAAAGAAAATAGTTTTTTCAGTCAACAAATATTTTAGAATCACCAAAACTAAGGTCGGCCAGGTATTAATGGCTAGCCGATAATACATAGCAAGCGTGCCACTCATGGCGATGGCCTTAACGTCATTGATTGCTTCATTCACCCTAAGCTAAAAAAACCATAAAAACTGCAGCAAGTTTCTCCTTTTTCTTTTGGAATTTGACTTATCCGGGTGTTTGATCATTTTGAGTTTTGTGTCTTTTTCTCTCTTTTTTTCGTCTCTTCTTGCAACCAACCTTCATCTTCCTCTCTCTATAATTTCTAATACAGTAGTAGTCTTGTGGTGTGGTTGTAAATGTCGTTTAACTACTATAATTAACTTGAACCAAGATTTTGTTTGTTTCCTTTGCAATTCCTTTTCTTTTGGTTAAAATCACGTCCTGTTGGTTTGCTTTCCTATTTCCATGGTCAAACAATCTCCATGGTTGGTTAAGGATTCCATATGTGGTTTTTGCCGTCTGCTTTGCTTTCCTCCTGGAAGTTCAATTAAAAAAAAAAACTTTTAATGAGTATATAGGATGAATTATGCCATTTCTTAATGATGCTTGGTTATGGAAAATCAATGCCAACAAAATATTATGTTCAATAGAAACAACACATCATAAATAAAATGATATAGCGATAGATATTTAATGAAATTAAATTATCTCATTATTTTTATTCAGCGTTATTATTGTTTTTTTTTTTGAAAAACACGAATTTTATTAATCAACTTATTTAGCTATTAAAAGCATGATTAAACAGGAGTAGAAAAATAACTAAGGACAAGCCAAAATATTTATAAACTAAACATAAACTAGGTTGATTTCTCTATTAACTTATTAAAAGCAGACAAATCAAACAAAATATAAATATATTAAAGAGGACTATAACCAGGCAATCAAATCAGCCTCTTTATAAACTCTTTGATAAATTATTTGTTAGATGGTTACTTTCTTTATGAATATATGCAAGATTCACAAGGAAAAACACAAGATAGACATTGGAGATAGAATTGAAATCACTTTGTAACCACCATGACCTCATGACATTGCTTCCTCTTATCAAAGTAATTGCATTGAATGAATCGGACTCCATAATCCAATTCTTTGAAGATGCATAACCATAATCAATATTTTCAAAATAAGAGTTTTTTAAATTTTCAAAACCTCAGCTTTATTGGATTTCTTAGTACCTATGGAACAAGAAAAGATACAAAGGAATTTTCTTTCATAGTCCTTTAAAACACCCCTAATCCCTGAGGATCCAAGCCTGTGATTTGCATATGCATCTACATTCCACTTAAGCATACCTTGAGGAGAAGGAATCCATGGTGATTCACTACGTACTCTTGCCTTGTTAGTCCATATAAAAATACTTTTTGGTGATCTTAGTAAGTCTATCCTAGTATACTAAAAGCTCACATCATAGCATTTTTCCCAAGTTGTGAACTCTATAGAAAAGTGAGTAATATATATCATCCTAATTGGTTTCCAGCATTGCAAAAGCAATATGTTTCTTTGCATTAATCCCAAGATCATTACATGTCACTCTAACTAAAATTCATCCAAAGACTTTGGTAAAATCCATTATTATCCTAACCAAGCCATCACTTGTGACCATAACTGTCATACCATTATACAATAAAGAAAAACATGTTTTATAGTCTCAATCTTTTTTTACATAAAAGGCAACTTTAATCATTCCCATGAAAAATACATCGTGTATGGAGAAAAACTTTTATACGTAGTTTATTTAGAATGGCGAGACAGAGATTAAACTCAACCTTATAAGAAGTGGAAGTGGATCATATATCTTACTAAAATGGTTTATCTCCTGGTAGAAGAATGATCTCAAGAAATCTTAAACAACTTTTCACTAAAAAAAACCTTTTAGATATGGTCTCTAAATCTTTTTATCAATGACATTTTGACTTAAAGAAATCCTAGATTTGCAAAAGTTCCCTTTTCCTTTTTCCAATCCCATTGTCTCCTCCTCCATGAAAATCCATTCCATGTTCCCATCTATGATATTAAAGTATTTGTATTTGCACACACAACATAAAGCCTAGGAAATATGTATTTAAGAACATGATCTCCTAGCCATTTTAAAGTTCAAAATGAAGTTCGAGCCTTATTTCCTGAAATAGCATTTTGTAAGAAAATATAATAGTCTTCCACGCTATTGCAAATAGCACAGTATCATTCTAAATTGCTGAAAGAGCTCTTGTAAATTGTAGAACCACTCCAATATTGTCAGGCTAATATTTCACATCCAAAAAAGTCTTTTAAGCTATTTAAATATCATTATTGTACCACTATAACATTTAAACATCATTGCTTTATGTTTTTCCATAATAGACCCAATTCCTAATATCCCTCCAACTTTTGACCTAGCTAGGAAATTCCAAACCACCTTACAAATAGATTGTTTATTCATATCTCTACTCCTTAAGAATCATCTTTGTATAGAAATAATCTTCTTAGCTACACTAGATGGAATTTTAAACAAAGACATATCTGATTTTAACAAACAAAGTCTTCCACCTACCGAAAGAATCCTATCTTTCCACATCCTGGGATAAGATTTAATCTTTTCCAGAACTGGTTTCCAAGTGGAACATAGTCTTAGATTTTCTCCTAGAGGAATCCTCAAGTAATTAATAAGAAAACAACTTGATTTACATCTTAAAGAGTCAATCACTCTTTTAGTAAATTCCAAATCAACATTGATACCAATTAAAATAATCTTATGAAAGTTAACTTTCAAACTTAAGCATAGCCAAAATCAATTAAGAATGATTTTAATATTCTTAAGAGTTTCCATGTCATTCAGATAAAATATCACCGTATCATTGGCATATGGAAATAGAGTTACTATTTGAGAAGATATATTAACTTCTGAATAGAGGTCACTCTTTCTTGTTTTACCAAAAAAGACTGTTAACCCTTCTACAACTATATTAAATAGGGAGGATGACAAAAGATCCCCTTGTCGAATACCTTTCTCCATGTGAAACTCATTAGATAGCAAGTCATTGATAAGTATAAAATGATAAGTCATCGATATACATTTCTAGATCCAAGAGATCCATTTATCTATAAAACTCATATAACTCATAACCTCACAAATAAAATCCCAAGGAACCAAGTCAAAAGCCTTTTGAAATTCTACTTTAAAGAGAAAACCTTGAACATGTTGCCTTCTTATACTATCTATAATTTGCTAATAAAAAATAATTAAGGATATGCATCTCTAAGATGAAAACAGACTGAAATTCACTTATCAACTCATTAATAACTTGTTCAATTCTCAAGGACATGATCTTAGCAATGATCTTATAAATCTCATTCACGAGACTATAGGCCTGGATTATATGAACTTATTAGCCAATTTGATCTTCAAAATTAATATCATATAAAAATTATTAATCCCTTTTCAACATTTTACTGGTTTTGAAAAAAATCTTAAAATCATCAAAAAAATATCTCATCTCCTATAAGTGTCCATGCATTTTTATATATGTTAAAAGTAAAATCATCAGGCACTGGAGCTTTAGACCTTTCGCAGCTTCACACTGCTTTTTTTACTTCCTTCAAAGTAATCTCTCTATCCAACCAAACTGAAGAGTCAATACTTAAAGACTTATAGCATGTACTTCACATATACATCTTAAGAGCAATGTCAATACTGAATAGATTGGAGAAAACATTTACGACCTAAGATTTGATCTCTAAAGGACCAGTGATAACATTTCTATCAATAAAAATTAAATCAATGAAGTTCTTCATGTTAGAAAGAGAAGTCGAGAGATGGAAGAATCTGGTATTCCTATCACCCAACGTCCAACAGTTGTTCCTTGTCTTTTTCCTCTAAAGAGATTTATAATGTCTGATTAAGTCCCACAATTCAAAGTTTAAACACCTCAACTCATTAGATTCAGCATCTGTTAACTTTCACCTTCACTCTTATTCTTAATTCTCAAGTCTGGATTTTATCATTTTAATTTAATTCTTCAAATGCCTATAAGTGATAGATTTCCATTCATGTAATTTTCTTTTCAACAAACTAAGATTCTTAATAAGATAGAATTTGTGTGGCGTATCAAAACAAATGGATGTCCACATCGACTCTAAGTCAGAGTAAAATTAAATGTGCATCAACTAACAATCCAAAAATCAAATGGTCTCCTACCCTAATCTCTAAGTTCTCTATCATAAACAAGTGGACAATTATCTAAAAGGCTTTTATCTAACCTAGGGAATCTACTCCGAGGAAAATGCAACATAACATCTGGGTATACAAACATCTATCAATACGACTTATAAAAGAACCTTTAAACCAAGTATAGCGATGACCTTGCAAATAAAGCTTAATAAGTTCACAAGTATTCAAAAAGTGTTAAACGCTTCTTGCTCCTACATGATTTAAGAACCCACTTCTTCTCTTAGTCTAACTCAAAGTTTTATTGAAATCACCTATAACATACAAATGTCATTCAAAAGCAAAATTAAGAATAGTTAGCTCCTCTCATAAGTTTTTCCTATCTTTCAAACTACTCATATCATATTGACAAATTACCAGACATTTGAAACCTATTTCGACATAAGTACTAAATAAAGAAATCCTTAAAGAATTGAATTTGATGTTTAAAATCTTAAATGAATCATTATTCCACATGACTAACAAACCATCAGATTTACCCTCAAACTTAAACAAAAGAGTTTATAATCCTAGACAATTTAGTTTCAACAATACAAAAAACATTCCACTTCCTCTTCGTTAGCCATGTCTTGAAATGGACTTTTCAATGCATCATTTTCATAAGCTACTGTAATACCCAAAGCATCTTTTACATTTACTAAACTCTGGACATCTAGCTTTTGATAGGAACAACCCACCATTCTATACCTTTTATTCTTGCCTGTTGTGAATTATGAAGATTTGATGTAACAATAGCATAGTCCATGGAGGGGACATTGAAATTCTCATCTCACCCTTCAAAACGACCCTTCATATTCAACACCTTTACTTTCCCATGTTTTTTTCTTCTTTATAAGGTTTTTCTACTTCTTTCATACAATGAAATAGGAGAGATCAATATACCCAAGTGAGAATTTTTTTCACTATGGATGTCTTATCAGCATAAATCCCTCCAGTAGCAGCTAAATTATTTGTAAGCCCAATACAAAGCTTAATATTAAAATCCATCTCTCCTACATTTCCAAACAATCCACCCAAAAGCCTATTCTGATTTGAATTAGTAGCCATATCACAAGTCACTGCTACACCCTAAATCTCTAGAAACAAACAAAAAATAGAATGGTTTTCGTTACAGGCTCATTGAAGAATAGTGAGACATCATCCATTAAAGAAGAGGTAGTTGTAGGTTTCTCCTTGTCATAGTTGCAATCACATATATTTATTAATGTTGTATTTGATGTTAAAGGCATGTCATCACCATCAACCTTGCTAAGGAAGATATTCAACATTATAGTTATAATACGCTTCATAAAAATAATGGCTTCTGGTTGTTATTAGTCGTTACACTAACAGTAACAACCTGCTTATAAAATTGATATTTTGATAGATTTTATATTTGAAGTTCATATTTTCATGTTTTTTTTTAATATAGTTATAAAATGCTCATATGACTTTTACTTGCCTAAGTGTTATTATTATGTATAGTGTTATCTTAAAAATGATGAAAGGCAATTGGTAAATTTGGATATGGACATGTTTAGGTTTAGGGTAAGTTGTCCATACACTAGCAAGTGAAGAGTTTTGGTGTATATGGGGACATAATCACACAAATGAAGATGGAGCTTGAGAAATTTCAACTGATTTCTTAAGCTACAATTTTATACAGTTGTGATCGGATAAAAAAGGCTAACTTTGTACTAGTTGTATCCTTTATGGAAACATTTGGATAAACTTTACCATTCCCTTCATGTCATGCAGTATTGAAGAAGAATGACGATCTAATATAAAAAAATAAAGGGCAACTAGTAATGGAGTGTCAACTTGTTTATGTTCTAATTGCTTGCTTTTTGCCCAGAACTAAGGAGAAAGAAGGAGCACAAATGGAATTAAGCAGTAGCTTTTTTAATCTCAGACCCTGCTTGCTTACTTTTTGTCTCCAACAAAATAAGAAAAAATGAGTGTAAATGCTCTCAAACTTATCCACATTAACACCAATGACCAAAAATTAGCTAAAGAACAACTTATACAACAAATGAGAGCATCACGCATAACAGAGAGAGAGAGAGAGAGCACAGATTCCTCCACATAAACATTTGGATAAACTTCAGCATTCCTTTCATGTCATAAATTAAAAATTAAACTAAAATAAAAAAAATACTAAAGGGCATCAGTATTTCATTGTGTCTTATGAGAGGTTTCATGGTGGATTTGTAAAGTGAAACCACTTTTTTTAGTTCCAAATTATTTTTTTAACTTTGATCCTTCAATTTATTTTTATTTTTATTTGGTCTTTTAACGTTGTGTTTTTTTTAGAAATGGTCATGCTGATTTGTTTTTATGCCTACATACGGGGGTCTCACAATGTCAAAGAGATATTATGTTGCTTGATTAATGCTCGGTTTGGAAGAATAAGATTCATTTTTTATTTATTTATAAGAATTACAACTTTAGGGATCGAATTTAAAGATTAAACAAATATTGGAGTCCTTTTTGTTTGCTAACCATAAAGGACATATTTGCATGGTCAAGGGAGGTTTCTTTTTTTTTTTGGTCACTCAATGTTTTTTATATATAATTTGATCCTTTCACCTGGATTTTTTTTTTTCAATTTGATAGTTTTTTTAATTGCCTAGAATGGGGTTATCGCAATGTCAAAGCAAAATTCCAATGCTTGGTTGATGTTTGATTTGAAAAACTAAAATAAAATTATTTTTATGTAAAACAATTAGGAGTTAAGGGACCAAAATGGAAACCCAGACAAATATAATGGACTAGTGTAAATGAGCACGGTAACTTTGCTAGTGCAGGTTGTTTATGCGCTAGTGTGTGGAAGTTTTATGTCGCGCTTTAATTGTGCGTGCAGGGGCTTCTAGTGATCTAATATATTGGTTTTTATTAAAAAAATAATTTTTTTTCAATTTTATCTTCGACAATAAATTGGTTGGCGATTGGACGTCATGATGTTTTTCAATTTCCTTTCTAAGAAGTTATACTAAGCTAATATATTGGGTCGTAGGCTTAGTAGGTTAAGTTGAATCAAGTCTTTTTTTTCATTGCTTTGTTAAAAAAATAATTTTTTTTCAATTTTTTTTTTAACATTAGATTGATTTAAGAATTGAGGTTTATAATTTTATTTAATTTCGCTTTTTACAAGATTATTCAAGTCTCACGATTAGATCACAAATTTGATAGACCAACTCAAATGAACTCAGGTTTTTTTTTTATTTTTTAGAATCAATTTTTATTTCCAATTTTACCTTTTAATATTTAGAATTAAACTTCAAATTTTTTTTTTCATTTTTCTTTTTTTGTAAAGCTACCACATTCTCATTTATAATATCAGTAGGCCCTTTTTTTTTCAGTTAACCATTGTCTTTTTTTTAACTCAGTTTACTTACTTTCATTGCTTAATTTTTTATTATATTATTAATTTTTTTATTATATTATTAAATTAATTGAGTTTATTAAACTCAATTAAATCAATCACTCAGAATAAAAAAAAAATTCCGTTCTTCAAAAACACCTGTATCTCATATTCATCCTTTTTTACGTTAGTGGAAATTTGAGCCACCCCACAGCAGCGCAAACCACCAGTATAGTAAAAATCCTACAAACGTTCAAAAGTCGCAGCATTGTCT
>Ga0325404_1009133_pt1 | contig 10119 bp, 10 predicted proteins | sample PopdelMetagenome_18_FD_205664 | JGI IMG/M metagenome (GOLD analysis project Ga0325404, IMG submission 205664) | Populus deltoides microbial communities from Bellville, Georgia, United States - Xylem-Control-R1 | ecosystem: Host-associated > Plants > Phyllosphere > Stem > Wood/Secondary xylem...
ATCTTAAATGCATAGGATGTTGCCTCATCCTTGAAAGAATGTTTCAACAATGGACACGACGAGTTGTTAAATCGGGTTTTTGAGACAATTGGTCAGCATGGTGAAGATAAAGAAACTCTTGGGGTCGCTCTTTCGCAATTGGGTCTTTCTTTGGATGAGTCATTGGTGTCGGGTGTCTTGCTTATGGTAATTTGTTACGTGCGAAACAATTAATGAAATAATTTGTATATTGTTTTGCAACGGAGGAGTCTGTTTGCAATGAAGGACTGTGGGATGAACGCAGTCAGTTTTACTGCTTAGCCATGGATGAGAGGGGTGATAATGAACAGGGAGAGGCGCATTCTGGGTGTTCCTTAATTCCAGGAAATTATTCATTTCTCATTGTATTTTCTGCTTTTTTTCATGCAGACTGTTACACGTTATATATTGTCTGGTATTGGATTCTTCCTCTTATAACAGAATAAGGAAGCCTTAATGAAACAGCGAGTATTGCAGTCATCTAAAAGATGAGTTTTAAGGATATAACAAAACGGTCACTACTAAAAAAAATATATATAGTAATTAGCAACGGACTACTATGTTGTAAATAATACTAAAATCTGTTATTAAAATAATTTAGCAATGAAATCAGCAACGATAAATTTCAGAGACAGATTTATCGTTGTTGATTTTTTAGCAACGGATTTATCCGTTGTTGATTTCGCAGCAACGGAAAATCCGTTGCTAGTTTTGTGAATCAGCAATGGATTGTCCGTTGTTGATTGATGAATTATTTACAATCAGCAACGGATTATCCGTTCCTGAGTATATTATTTTTAATAAATGAATTTTAATTTATTTATTAAAATTACTTTTAATTTGTTTAATTAATTATTTATGAATATTTTAAAAGTTGTAGAATATATATAACCAACATAAATTAATATTAAAAATAATTGTATTACTATTACAAAATGGAATAAAAATAATATTAATATTATAAAAATTTAGTTAAACTTGTATTAACACAATTAAGTCGAAATACAATACAAAAAACAACAAAAGATACAATCATGGTGCTGGTTGCGAAAACGAACCATAATATTGTGGATCGACACAAAATTGATCAGGATATAGTGGTCGAGGTGTAGGTCGATAAATTGGTTGAGATGTGGGACCCATAGGTGTCATTATCTGGGGAGCCACAGGTGGCGGCATTGATGGGGTCAAAGATGGTGGCATACCTTGGCCAATATTTGATGTCCCACCATGGTATTTAAGATTATTCACAAGATATTCTTTCATGGAATCCATTTGTCGTTTCATTTCAAGAATAAAATCATCTTTTTTCTTTATCTCCTCTTCTTTATTCTTTATCTCCTTTTGCAATGCTCGATACGATGAACTGGGCTATGATGACTCCACCGAGTAGGAATGTGATGAAGAGCTTGTACTAACTATAGATTTTGGCATACGAGGTGCACCATATACCCTACCCTTTGTAACTCCTCCTGAAGCCACACACCAAGCTGCTCTATCAAATGAATGATGATTTTCCCGATTAGTTCCGTACTTTGAAATCATCTCCATTTTATAATTTTCCTACAAATAAAATACATGCAACAATAAATTCATTTGAATGTTAAATAATACTTAAGTTGTATTAAGAAATAATCAAATAAAAATACATACAACCACTTTTTTAGACTTGTTGTCGACGAAGCTACCAAACTGTTTAGTACTTTGATGCAAAGCTGAAAAGACATCATCCCATGGAGGTTCTTTTCCACTAGCTTCCTCTTGCTTTCAAGATTAATAAATATTATAAAAGATAAATATACAAATTTTAATTCATTATCTTAAGCATAAAAAAAAATCCTTACCATGTTAGCTTGATATAACGCAAATGACACTGTTTCTCCAGAATGAGTGCTTATTTTGTCATTTGTTTTGGTTAATCGATTCCTCCTAGCAGATTCAAACCTCCTTTGAAATTTAGGGGTGGACCAAACATCTTTGATCATTTGATTCCAGTCATCATTGTTTATCCAAGCAGGACCTTTATCAAGGCAATCTATAATATTTGTAATGTTTTCTTTTGACATGGCTTTCTTGCGAGCTCGTGTTAATTGTTAATTCAAAGCTATCCTAGCCTTATCTTCCCAAATATTACGAACAATCGACTCAAACATCCTTTGAAATTTAGGGGTGGACTAAACATCTTTGATCATTTGATTCCAGTCATCATTGTTTATCCAAACAGGACCTTTATCAAGGCAATCTATAATATTTGTAGTGTTTTCTTTTGACATGGCTTTCTTGCGAGCTCGTGTCAATTGTTGATTCAAAGCTATCCTAGCCTTATCTTCCCAAATATTACGAACAATCGACTCATCTTCCTCAGGAAATGAATATTTTTTTACCAAATAATATATATACCAAGTAAAAAGAGTGCACAAAATTTCAAAGTATATAAATAATTAATCATATTATGTTATCTTGTTTAGAATTTGTAAGATGATGTAATAACTAAAAAAATTAAATGATATTAAAGAATAAACAAGAAAAAACAACAAATTATAACACAAATCAGTCCTTGCTATTCAGTTAATAATTTATGGTTACAAATAACAAGACAATTACCAGCACACTTCTATAGCTATTCAGTTGATAATTTTCATAATGCTACATTAAAGTGATCAAAATTGAAAAGAATATGGCAATTAGTGTTGGTTCTTACCTTAAACTCTTTAAAAAGTTCATCCCTGCACATTGAATCTACTTTTTCCCAAGAGTGTCATGCTCCCTTAAAATTGGACCTCAAAATATCTCCAATTGCACGTCCACACGATGCGTTATTGAACCTGAAAATATATAATAACAAACTTATATTAAACAAATAATTACACAATAATAAGTAATTTTTTTCATACCTGAAAATATAACCTTTAGTTTTTAAAAGTTTGAACTTACTCCGTTGTTCCATACAAACAAAGCTCTTTTTTTCTTGTAATTGGATCTATTGGTGTGTCAAAACTCTTCCTTTTAACACTTTGATCATAATTGTATGGAGAAGATGTTGAACCATGGTTTGATGGAACACCATCTTGATCCTCATCACATACACCTCTCTCATTACTACCGTCTCCCTCATCTTCATCTCTAATGTTCACATCATCATCATCACCATCATCACCATCAACTCTCTCATAACTTCTATATGAATTATGTCCTCTATAAACAAGTTGGTTATCTCGAGAGAAACCTCCTTGAGTTTGAAGCAAATCTTGGAAGCGAAAGCCCTCACAATATTGATATGCTTCAACCCTCCTATAATCATGTTGAGGAGGATGTGTACTCCCCAAAATAGGTATATAATACTCATTTGCGTTCTGATACGCAGGTTGATGAAATGTGGATCCTTTGTTATTATGCCTTGATGTAGTTTGAAATGATTTGGATGAAGTGGACCTGTCACTCTTTGAAGTGGACCTGTCACTCCTAGAATCTAATATGGATCCTCATCGAGGCATGCTAAAAACCAGAAAAAAAATATATACATTATCATATGAATATATACAGCATAATAATAAATTAGCTCATAGTTAAACTATCAGGAACAAAAAATTCACAGATATTTTCCCAAGACTGCCATAACTAGAATGAAAACAAACAATATCTGAGATGTATTTTTGTAAGTGCAGCTTCATTACAAACAATATCCAATTAACACAAACAATAATAAAAATAAAAATCTAAATAATTAATTAAGCAGAAATAAAAATTATGAGTATGCTTACCTTAATGTTTATTCCTATAAATAAAAACATTGAATAGGAAGAACCTTTTCATTCATGCTTCAGCATCTATCAGCAAGAAGACAAATCACAAAATAAATTATAACATTAGAATCACAATTTAAAGATTGATACTTAAAAGGTTAAAAATGGTTTCAAAGGTCAATGAAAATGATAAATGTAATGTGATCCATAACACACACTTGAATAAAATAATAAAAAAAAACATTGAAAGCCTAAACATTGTCAAGTAATATGAGAAAATAATATGAAATCATCCATACATATAATAAAGATAATTCATTACATATACTACGAAATATAATTAACTTGTGCTATCATTATTATCATCACTCCTAACCATGTCATCATCATCACACAAAACCATGTTGTCGTTGTCATCACCACCACCACCACAATAATCATCTTCATCCTCATAACCACCACCACCACCACCACCACCACCATCATCAGCTTCTTCTTCTTCTTCTTCTTCATCATCATCTTCGTTTCCCCAATTTATATCAAGTTGAAGCAATTCATGTTGACCAATTTCTTCATAATAAGATGATTCAACAAGTATATTTGGATCATCAAGTGTTTGAGTAGGAAAGACACGACATGGTTGAGAAATCTCATCTGATTGATCAACATCAAATGATCTCACATTGTTGGCATCTTCAATAAATTCACCCATGTCAACATTATAACGACTTCTAGCAGTTGTCTTAATAACCATCCACCATTTAGAGGATTTATTACCAGTGGGTATGTATAGTAGACTTGTTGACATTGTTGTGCTAACACAAAATCTTTATTTCCGTGTAGTCGAGATGTATGCTTGATTTCAACCATACCATTTGAACGATGCACTCTAATCCCTCATTTTGAATCATACCAATTACATTTAAACATAAATAACTTACACTTACTTAGCCGAACAACTTCTTTAAGCATTCCATAATAATCACGTTCATTATCATCATAGCAACTTTCTTTCACACAAACTCCACTATTCATTGTCTTTTTAAAACAACCATAACATTGAGTATGAAATTTAAAACCATTCACATAATACTCATTATAACATTTCACAGAAGTTGAAGGGCTCATATCAAGTCCAAAGAGTTGATTTTCAATTCCGTTAGATTGGTATTCCACCTAGCATAATAGTTAACTACATAAGAAACAGTGATTTAAAAGATATTAGTGATATTTTTAAAGTAACTAATTCACATAAAATATAAATTAATTTTATTAAAATACTTACATTATTTTTTTAACCAATTTGGAAAGATCTCTTCGCATAATTTTTCAATTTCAACATCATTCACATGTGGTTGTTGTGACTTTAGCTCTTGACGACATTGCCTAAAATTTTAAAATGTTAAAGTTAATAATAAATTATTATAAATTAAATATAAAATAATATTTCATACTTACTCTAAATAAGGCTTCAGTTCTTGACAATTGAATATCGCATAGTTATGCGCAATTTGCATTTCAGCATGTGACAACTGTCTTCTATAAAATCTTTTGGATAATTTTTTCCCTGGATAGGAAAAAATAGAGAGACGTTCATCTAGATTTTTAAGGCCACCATCATCATTCTGTGGAACTCAATTCCAAATTGTTTGCACGTCATCACCAAAATAATGAGATGCAAAATTGGTAATTTCATCAATCAAGTATGCTTCACATATGGAACCCTCAACTTTAACTTTATTGGTCACTTTCTTCTTCAAATAAAACATATACCTATATCATTTCTATCAATTAGTTTATTTTTTAAAATAAAAAGGGAATAAAATTAACATAGTATGAAAACATACCGTTCAAATAGATACATCTATCGATATTGAATTGGTCTACCAACTTTTACCTCATAAGGTAGATGTATCGTCAAGTGTTTCATGGAGTCAAAAAAGGATGGAGGAAAAATCCTTTCAAGTTTGCAAATTATTTCAATTATATTTATCTGCATTAACTCCATGTGTTGGGCATTTAAATTGGTTGTACAAATATCTCGGAAAAATACGGACAGTTCAGTTAATGCCTCCCACAGTGGCCTAGGTAAGTAAGGTCGGAAAGCAGTTGGAAGAAGTCTTTGAATGAAGACATGACAATCATGACTCTTCATCCCAGAAACCTTACATTGTGCCTCTTTCACACATCGTGAAATGCTTGAAGCATAACCATCAATAAATGATAATTCCTTCAATCATGACAAAACTTCTTGTTGTTGTTTCTTGTGTAGACAATAAGTGGCTTTAGGTTTGTAAACCCGACCACTCGTATCTTGTTGCAAATGTAAATTTGGCTTCTTACAATACAATTGAATATCCAACCTAGCCTTTAAATTGTCCTTGCTTCTATTAGGACAATCCATTACTGTATAAAAAATATTGTCAAAGATATTTTTCTCAATATGCATGACATCAAGATTATGAAGAATCAAATTTGTATGCCAATATGGAAGCTCCCAGAAAATGCTTTTCTTCACCCAATTGTGTTTCACACCAAAGCCAGGAATTTTATCATTAAATGATGAACCTCCATTACATCCCTCAGTATACTTGGACACTTCGTTTAACATTTCCAAACCAGATGGACGAGGTACAGAAGGGAGCCTTTCAATTACTCCTTTCAAAAACTTATCAGATTGACATCTTATGGCTAGGAATCGTCGATAACAATCAAAAAATGTAGTTTTCCCTCCATTTTTTAATCTAAAAGCCTTGTTATGCTCCATACAATAAAGACAGGATAGATTTTCATGAGTACTCCATCCCGATAACATGCCATATGCTGTAAAGTCACTAATGGTCCACATCAAAGCTGCCCTTAATTGGAAATTTTCCTTTCTGTATACATCATATGTTTCAACACCAACAGACCACAAATTCTTTAACTCATCAATTAAAGGTCTTAGGAAAACATCAAGCTTTTTCCGCGGATTCTTTGGCCCAGGAATCATCATTATCAAAAACATGAATGGTCTAGTTATGCACTTCCACGGAGGCAAATTATAAACAGTCACAATTACTGGCCAACAAGAGTATGTATTTAAAGACATGTCAAATGGACAAAATCCATCAGTGCATAACCCTAACCGAATATTTCTCGAATCTAATGCAAAGCTTAAATGGACATGATTAAACTCCTTCCATGCCTCCCCATCAGATAGGTGCACCATAACCCCATTATCTGACTTATGAAAATGATGCCATGTCATATCTTTGGTATGATATGGAGACATGAACAGTCTCTGAAGCCTTGTTGTCAAGGGAAAGTATCGTTGTTGCTTCTCTGCCTTATTGGAACCTTTACTAGTTGGATTTCTAGGTTTGTATCGTGAAATTCCACAAAAATCACAACTTATTTTCATTGCATCTACCCCATAGTATAGCATACAGTAATTAGGACACACATCATATTTATCATAACCAAGTCCAAGAGGCCGCATAAATTTCTTGGCATCATAGAAATTGAATACCAAATTTTCATCATTAGGCATGCAACTTTTTGTAAAATCAATAAACTTGTTGAAGACAATTTGAGTCAAATTTAAAGTTGACTTCATATTAAGCAATTGTACACAAGCAGATAATTTGGATTGTTTGGTACACCCATCCCACAAAGGCTCCTCCACAGCTTTCAAAAGCTTAAAAAAATTTGTTGCCTCCGGATTTGGAAGTTCCTCGACTACCACAGGATTAGACACATTATCATTAGAGTATGCATCACCAACCCCCATTGCATCCATAACCAGATTCCTATATGGATTTTCTAGATAAACATCATTCACAACATGACTAATTCAAACCGATGAAGGTCCAGCCAATATTGGTTCTGCGACATAAAGCTCTCTATGTACAGTCCAACTTTCATAATAAGATAAAAAACTTTTTGTCAATAGATGCTTACAAACATCATCTTCCTTTAAAAACTTTTGATTTTTGCACCTCATACAAGGACATCTAATTTTTCCCCCGGATATATTTTTATCAATTGAAAAGGCAAAATTGATAAATTTTCTAACACCTGTAATGTATTCAGGACGAAGGCGACCATCCATAAGACGACGATACATCCACGATCGATCATCCATGTTAATCTAATTAACATGATAACACTAATAAGCATTTTTAGAAATAAGCATACTTCTTTAACTTCTAGTACTTAAACAATCATTTAAAATAAAACATGTACCACATAAACAAACTTAAATTATTTGTCCAGCTCACACATATATATAGAAAAGGAGTTCTAGACAAGGATTAAATGAGTTCAAAAATGAGGTGATACTAATTAATAAGCTTCAGCACATAAATCCTGTAAAGCTTTGTAATTAAATTCATTTTCACATATATTTTAAGCATTAAATTTGAATTCAATTACATGATTTAATAATTTATTTGAAATATAAGAATTCTAATAGGTTATTAATTTAATCCAAATTTAAACAATATTGTTATTTATCCATTTCTTTTTTAATTATTAGAGTAAACTATTATTTTATCCTTATGCTCTTAGTGAAATAATGATTGGTCTGTTTGGTTTGAAAAAAAACTCAATTCCAAGTTGAATTCTTAATTTTTAATATTTTTTTGGCACTTGTCTTCTCATAACAATTTTTTTTATTCTAATATCTAACCTGAAAATTTTCAATCTTGAACAAAATCACAAATGCATTTTGAAATATTATTTTTTATTTATCTTTTTAAATTATTTTTTATATCAAGTGTTGTGGGAAAAAAAAGTTATCCTCCTTTTAGTATATGTATGCTGGGATTAAAGCAAATTTTGAAACAATAGGTAAGTATTTTGTTTTTGTTGTCATCCTTCCTTTTTCCAGCTTTCTAAACAAGCCTGAGTTGTTTGTATACTTTGTTAGCTGTTCAAGGTTGACATTGATTCCAAGACATTGTTACATGATGGATTGTTAATGCTTAACATGAGGAACCTCACCAAGGATGAGTGAGTTGCTATTTTTTATTATGCCTGCAGGTCAAATTGCCCATCTAAATATACATGATGAACTACTTCCCTACAAGGATATTATTGCTAAGGTTATTTATGATGTAAGTTTTTACTTCACTCATACTTCATTTTTCTTAACTTTGTTTTTCAAGGACTAGTTGTTTTTCATGTCCAGCATGTGCCTTTTTATTTCAATTTTCTTAAAGCATCTTAACTGGAATTTCCTCATTTTAGTTTTTGTTGGTTGGGTGGCTTTACTGTTTGGATGTCCTTTTTTTTAAGCTGATTTTAAACCAAAGCAAATGATAAAAGCATACTGGAGTTTACCAAGAGTTTAAGTGCAGAGTCCACCAAATAGCTCATTGGGTTTGATTACAATTCATCTCTCTTGTTTATTGAAATAATATTAGAATACAGCAAAGCCAGCTAGTGTCTTACAAGAATATGGAGCCACCCTGATAGCTCATTAGGTTTGATTACAATTTATCATCTCTCTTGTTTATAATTTGTATCGAATTGTAATGATAAAAAAAAGGATCTTGGTTGAGACCATCTTTGATAATAAACCTATGCTGTGAATAAACAAAATAAGAAACTAGGTCCTACTAATCTACCACCATGATGCCAGATTGCTTGATATTGCTTTTTAAGGCATTCAAAGTTTTCTCCAATGACTTTTGGGACATCATATATGATTGTAATAGTTTAGCAGGAAACAAATTACCATAGATTACCATGAAGTTTTTTTTGTCTCTTTTTTTTATTGCAACATTGTAAGCCCAAATTAATAGTCATTTAAAACACATTTATTAAGGAATGTTAGAATTCAAAGATAAAGGATTGCAATGAAAGAAAATCATTCAATTAATTTTTTTATACAAACTGTCATTGAATAAGGAAAGAAAAAAGACAATCCTATGCCCAGAAAATTTAATTGAATATAACCAGCATCATGTTCACATGATCCTTCAAAACTAGAATCTACAAGGAAAATAAATTTAAATATGCATTATCTTGTCCCAATGAAAGGTAGAGTTCCAATTAATTGAAAAGATTAGGATATGCATGCCTAACAGACAAATTAAGCATGATATAGATTAGCAACCATCTAAAAATGAAGCAAAATAGACTTACCTAAGCCCCAAGAATCAATGGCCCAAGGTGGAGGTTTTCTTATTGCAACCCAATCAGACTTAACCAACTCTATTGGATTATATTGTGATCCAATAAGCCATTCATATTGCTGGAAAAATAAAAAACATAAACAGTATATTAAACCAATCCAATTTGTATAACCATTGCTAGTCTTTAAAACAAATCCAAGTTAAACTATGAAAAACAGAAAGCATATCCAAGTTAA